>Ga0214172_1000054_pt1 | contig 62472 bp, 67 predicted proteins | sample TroBogEpilimnion_29_FD_153010 | JGI IMG/M metagenome (GOLD analysis project Ga0214172, IMG submission 153010) | Freshwater microbial communities from Trout Bog Lake, WI - 12JUL2007 epilimnion | ecosystem: Environmental > Aquatic > Freshwater > Lake > Epilimnion/Euphotic zone | place: Trout Bog...
CTTTGTCCTGCAATATGAGTGTGTGTATTCTATAAATATAGAATACACACACTCATATTGCAGGACAAAGATACCTTTATTTTCACAAGATGCAAAAAACAATACTTTTATCATGTTAAACAATTCATTGGTATTATCAGTTGACCCTGGCAGCGACATATCTGGTGTATGTCTCATTAGGGCCGGAAAGATTGAGTATGGGGAGGATGTGCCCAATAGTGCGCTTTTCAGCCACATACAGGCGGCTGGCCATGCTGTCGTAGTGGTGGAAGATGTAAAACCTTATAGCCTCAGTTTGAGCCAGCAAATCATTGATACGTGTAAATTCATTGGTGCGCTGCAGTGGCGCTTAGAAGATGCCAGCATACCTCACGAATTAATATCCAGGTACGCGGTGAAGAGGTGGTGCTTTGATAAGTTTCAGGAAGTGGTTATACCTTTGATTGAAAAGAAAATCCAGTACCGGAAGCTGATCAATAAGGATGGGGCTCATAGAAAGCCCTCCTTTGCCTTTGTAGACGATAGAATGGTGGCCGCCTGTATGCGAGCTCACTGGGGCTTAGTTAAGCCAAAGCCGGGCAAGAAACACCCATTAGGATTGAAGACACACTCGTGGCAAGCATTGGGACTGGCAACTTATTTTATTTCCTCTGAAAGTACCTTAACTCCATTGTAGGATTTGCCATCTTTTATTCTTCTCATACCCCTTTGACTTATAGCCTTCGCCTTCTTTGCTTCCTTTTTTGATTTATATATAACACCAGTTTTGGTGTCTATTATTTTGACTGGAGGGAATTTATTTAATCCAGATTCAATCGCGTGTATATTATTTTCAGCATCAGAAACCCATTCTAAGTTAGATACCTTATTATCTTTTTTATCGCCGTTTTTATGATTTACACAGGCTTTATTCATAGTGTTTTCAATAAATTCAATAGCTACTATCCTATGAACATACATATTTTTTGCACCACCCAACAATCCTATGCTAACTACAGCATACCCCTTAGATGAAATAAATGGCTTTTTTATATACCCATTTGGGTGCTTTCTATTACTGGTAAAAGATTTAATCCTACCTAAATTACTCACCTCATATTTCTTGGATGTAGCTATGTTGGATAGCACCTTCCATACTTCGTTTTCCATAAAATAAAAATGGATCACACAACACTTGGCCTGTTGCGTAACCCATCTATGGTTATAATTAACCAATCTCACCGGCCAAGAATGTGATTGATTATTTTCGCCACAAATATAGTGAAAATTATTTTTTGAAAATCAAATTTTATTATTTCCGCTACTACTATTTTTTTTATAAAAATTGACTCCTTACACGTGAACGTGTAACCCCGTAGGTACACTCGCCCGCCGGCCCTCCCTCTCGTGGTACTACCCCGCCCAGTTCGACCTCGCCCGCCCGCCCAAAAGCATCCTTTCCCGTTCTCCCCTCTCCCGCTCCCCTCTCGTTAGGCTCTCCCCTTCCCTTGTTCTCCCCTCTCTCTCCCTCCTCTCTGCTTGTGTGCTGTTCTCTCTATCTCCCTCCCTCGGGTGTGCCTGGGTGCTGTTTGACTTTGTTCATGTTGAGTATAACATATTACAAATGAGAAAAAGAAATAGGTTTGTATAAATGATTTTAATTAGGTTTTTGGGTGTATCTTTGTGCTTTATTAATCATCTAAATACTTACAACATGGCAAATGTTTTATTTCACATATTTACCACTTACGGCACATTCTATGGATATGCGACTACATACCCTTTAGTTTTTACGCTTACTGATGGCGCTACTCATATAGTTCCTGCTGGTAGTATGCTAAGGGTATTAAAGGCTTAATAAATTAACCATTTTAAAACTTACAGACTAATGAAAACTTACAACTTCCTCCCGCTGTTATTGCTCCCCGCCTCACTGGCTTACCTTGCAGGTGCTTTTATGTATCGTTTTGGCTCGTTTTCGGGTCTGTTATCGCATGATATTTACGAAAGTCATTTGCAAACTGGCGTTATCCCGTTTATCTGTGTGCTGTCTTTCTTTCTCGTGTTTCTCCCTTGCTTGTTCTTATTGGCTCGTGTGCTGTTTCCTGCTCCTGTGGCGGTTGACCAGGTTGTTAAGGTTGAGGAAATAAAGGCAGTATTAGCCACTCCTTGCCCCTCATTTGAGGTTGGGCAGGTGTTTAGCTTTGAGGGCTGCAAAGTGCGGGTAAAGGCGCTGCGCAATACCATGTTTGCCGCTGCTGATCTGTCCGAATTTGAATATGCTTTGCAGTTCTCCTTTTAAATTACATATTACAAATTACAAAAACAAATACATTTGTAATAATGATTGAAATAGCATTTTATAGAGTATCTTTGCAGTATCAATAACAAATCAACTCTTTGCCGTGAGTATAAACAAGGCACTAAACAAAATGAAAAAGTTACAAACAGTTATCAGCGAGAACCAGGATTACAAATCCCTCATTAATGCGGTTATCAACCGTATATCTATCTCCTCCGTTAATGATGTTATCAACCACGGCGCAAGTGCTGGCTTTAGCGGATTTATCTATTACCACGAAACACACGCATTTGCAATCCGCCACCGCAAAGCTATTACTGCCATGCTCAAAGAACAGGCCGCAGAATTTGGCTCGTCAGTAGTTGAAATGGTATCAGGTTTTGGCGTATTTCGTGGCTCTAAAATAGATAGCGATGATGAGCAGGAATTATATAACTATATCGGCGGCGGCAAGTGCGAGCAATCAACTATAACTAATCTCATGGCGTGGTTTGCACTCGAAGAAGTGTGCCGCATGTTTGATAATTAACCTCTGTAAGTTGTATCACCTATAACACCCTATCACCTTTTTTATCTATCTCTTAACCTCAATAAATTATATTTTTATGATATTCACTAACACTATAACAGGCACATACGGCGGCAGCAATACCCCATGTTTTATATTTACCGCCAATGATACATATATAACATGGTATTGTGTAGAAGGTAGCCAAAACGTAAATTGTACGTACGAAACATTAGAAGACGGGTGCAATGTTGAAGAAGTAAGCGACATAGACACTATGACAGCGGGCAGCCCTGTAAATTCAGAGCAAGAACTGGAAACGCTTATTAGTGAAGATGAAGACCAGGAGCGCACAGATGAGGAAATTGAAGAAGATAACAGGGAGCCGGATTTTCACTCTTAAACACCCGATAGTTACCACTCCACCCCGTAGCCCTACAAGGCGCGGGGATTTGGAGGCGACAACAGTTTATTAATTCACATTACAACAACTTACAGACAATGAAAAAACTATTGAAAGCATACGGATTAAATAGCGATATGCAATACATGGAAATGGTAGCAGATAGCTACATTAACGGGCAGCGCAAACAGGCAACAGAGCAATTTAAAGCCATGCCAAAAGAAAGCCGTAAAAGCATGGTCAAAATGCTATATACCGAAGTATGGGGGAGATCAACCCCTGATATGACCGCATTCTTTTACGCAGCACTCTAATAATTCATTCTCTCAACCTCATAAATACTTACAGACAATGCAAACCGTACTACCTACCGAAATAAAGACAGTAAACCAGGCTAAAACCACCGTCGTTAGAAATTTAATGACAAATGAGGTTTTGACGTTCGTTAATTCTTATTCTCTTACATATAACCTTGTTACCGTTATAATGATGGAAAGGAAGCAGAGCCAGATATGGGATCAGGAATTAAGAGCTAAAATATTATTGGAAATTTCAGTAACCGAGAAAGTTAGCACTATAACAGGCAATCTCTTTGCATGTTGTGGCGCTAAGGATTTACACCTACACGCTAAATTTATTAATTAACCGTCTTTTCTCTCACACTTATATAAAATACATAACAAAATGAAAAACAACATACAAGCAGCCCATGCCGCACGATTTAATAAGCACCTCAATAGCTCAATCAATTATAACGGGCAAATTATGGCAATGGATGTGTACTTACAAAAACTACATGCCGAAGGCCGCAAAGGACAGATAAAAGAAGTGCCTAAATACTTTTATGATCGTGTGAAGTATAACCGCATGGGCAGCCACGCCGAGCAGGAAGCCTACAAGGAAAAACTAAAAGAGATGAAAACCGACTACAGAGCCGTACACCCAGATGGATATTTTACAAGCCTCACAAAATCAGAGTATGAGTATTTCTGTAGCCTGTCCGAAGATGAATTAATACCCACCGGCGGCGAGTATTGCACAGAAGAAGAACTTAAACACCTTTTTAAACTTGATAAAGTAAACTTGTAATATCATTTTTCACTCCCTTAACATAACAACAAAATGACAACAACAACACAACACCAGCCACTTAGTGCCTTTCCTGCCACTTTCAGCACTCCCGCCCGTACTACACCAGGCCGAGAGAAAGCAAAGCTAAAAATAGCATCGGATCGACTACGCCTTGCAATTGCTAACTATCTCCTTTGTGGAGAAGTAAAAGCGGATCTAAAAACCTTGCGCCAGGCAGAAGAACATTTAAGCGAACAATGTAACGACTTTGGAGCGCTTACCTATTCCAATCCGTACGCCAACCCATACAAGGCAGACATACAAGCAGCATTTTACTATTACTTTCTTATTAATCCGGTGGAAGGGTACGAAGGTTATTAATTCAGCAACACATGAACAGAATAACACAATTCGTAATAATCATTCTTAAACTGGTGGCTGTCTTGTGTATAGCTGCTATTATTCAACACTATTAAAAACCAACATATAAAATGGGAAACTTAGTTCAACAACTCCAAAAGGCCGTAGTCCTCATGCTGGATAATACAGCAGTAACACTCACAGGCGATGCCCAGGGATCAGCGCAAGAAGAAATAGGCGCATGGGAAAGTAAAGAACAGAAAAAGGTGGCAGATAACCCCGAGTGGTTTATTTTCAGAATGTCAAGCGATGGCCTCGATATTCACTGCCCCGACATTGACTGCATTATGTACGATATACCAGCGGATGAAATTGAGGAATTGAATGTGCTTTTTCACCATGATGAAATAGAAAGCGATATTGCAACTGTTTCAGCAAACGAAACACAGTATAGTTATTGCATTGATCAAACAGGTAACAGCCCTGAAAACTTTTTACTCACCATCTATCTTGGCGAAGTAGAAGACCATACTACATTTGAGTATAACTACCCAAGCCAGCAAGAGGCGGAAGAAGATGTAGCCCTACTTCAATCCACTTTTTGTATAGACATGGACAAAATTTAACCAGCCCAGCAGTAAACAATATTTATCTAACTTATCTTTAACTTACAGACAAAACAATGGCAAAGACAACAATATCCAACAAACAACACATAGCAGAATGCGAAGCACGTTATATTAGAGGTGGGAAAGCTGCCGTACTGGAATATACTGATAAATTCGATTTCCCCGTACTGTACTGCCGTCAATGCGAAAGTAATAACCCATCCTTGCAAGGCGAGTGCCTCGTGTGTGGACAATCATGCTATGTAATAGATCAGCCGGAAGAGCCTATTAAGGCGACGGTAAACATCGAAGAAGGCAACATAGAGATACCGAAAACATACGGCACTTATTTAGTAGTGGTAAATGATGATACACTGGCTATTGTGGGTATATTGTCTAATGTTGGGAAAGTACCAATAAGCGCACTTAAACTGGCCCTATGCGAGCATTTTGATGCAGAAGTATATGCAATAACACCGATCACAAGCGATTCAGATGCAAATATGCACTTTACAGCAGTTTTGCAAGATGAAGACGAAACAGAAACACACCGGGAGTCTTTTACTATTCACCCTACATTCTTTTACGCATGAGCCACAAAGCACACAGATCAGCATACGCATTGCTTTTAAATGTACCCTTTTCTATTTACAATAAAGGTGGCGCACCGGTAAAAAGCAAAACAGGAAAGATACGCCGGGAGATACCAAATGAAAGTAAATACATTGTTCACTCATTTATTAACCAACTCAATCTCAACTAAAAATGACCGCACAGCAATTAAAAATACGGAATAACGAAATTATAGCCCAGTTTCTTAATCTCAAACCATGTAAAATTGGCAAGTTGGAAGGGTTTATACTGGATGGCTCAAAATTACTGCCGGAAGAATTGGATTTCGACTGCTCATGGGATATGATAATGCCTGTAGTAGAAAAAATAGAAAACATTGGCCATGCCATAGAAATATGTCAAAATGATGTTACAATATTTGAACACGACAGCGAAAATAGCCTTAACGAACTGCTTCATTTTAACAGCGTACAAAGCAAACTGGATGCGGCCTATAACGCAGTACTGGCATTTATTAACTGGCATAATCAACAACCCAAATAACAATGGACACAACACTCACAGCACCAGTAAAGCAAAACAAGATACTCAAAATGCCAGCAGCCTGGCGTGAGTATCTTACTACAGGACACTCCGGCTCTCTCGATCACGAAGAACACGAAGCCGCAGCCGATGAAGTACGCAGGATAAAACGACACCTGAAATGTGATTGGCATTATAACTTTCATTTTACTCCAAAAACAGCATAGTATGAAAAAGTATGATTACATGACGACACTAAGCACAGGTATGCCATATTCCACTCAGGAAAACGAACACATGGCAAAATACGCTGCATATGGATGGCGACTTGTAGGGCCACCTGTAAAATCAGAAAACACAGCACCTACTTGCTGGGTTTATTACTGGGAAATGGAAAAACCCGCATAGCTTATGGCCACCCTCAACAAACAGCAGGAGAAAGACCGCTTGATGGCAAAGTTTTTCAACAGCCTGCCCAAAAAAGAAAAAACGACTTTCATTCAGTTAATCACTAAAAAGCATAAGTTATGCACACAGATCAGAAGCGAACCAACACCATAGAGTTCACCCAGAAAATGACACGCTTTGCCGGGAAAGCCCCGCAGCTCACTGGTGGCGTTATCTCCAACAGGAAAGAAGGATGGCACATACGGGTGGATTGCGTAGAAGAAAATAAGGCAGAGAACCGCGAGCTGGCAGAAATTGTCGTTGACATGCCCGGCGCCAAGTGGGTAGGCAACATACAATATTTCAGAACTATAGAAGCTATTGTACGTAACGCTAAGAACACTATACAAGCAATGGAACAAGACGCAGCCAGCCTGGAGGATGTAGTTACCTGTAAGCAGGAGTTAACAATATTGTTGGATCACTTTGTAAAAGCGTAAATTTTTTAACTTTTAAAACCAAAAAAAATGACAAACACTAAGCAAGCTATCATTATAGCAGTATCACTTCTCTTTGGCATCGTAGCCCTCATGTTCCTTATGCCCTGCTATTGGGTATGGTCTTCCGGTATGCACGGCAGGGCACAGCTTAACAAGGCATCCTATAACAGGCAAATAGCTATACAGGTAGCCTATGCCAAAAAAGAAGCAGCGTATAACCTGGCAGAAGCAGATACTATCCGGGCGCATGGAGTAGCAAGGGCAAACCAGATCATAGGGGTAAGCCTGCAAAATAATGAAATATACCTGCAATACTTATGGCTGCAGACTTTGGAGGCTACAGCAGGGAAAGGGCAGACTATTTATATTCCTACGTCTGGATCTTCGGGCGGCACTGGCGTATTCCCTGTTATGGGTAATCTACCGGTAACAGAGGCTACAAGGCTCACGGTGGGGAAAAACTTCTTGTCCAAGCCGTAGCCTTACTATTCAGCTTTTGTGGCGATGGCACCGTTCAAATTAGAATATCTATTTAGCTTTTTACTTATTATTTATGTCAACAGAACTTATCCCATTTGATGAATCCACCGATCTTGTAGTTGGCAACTATTACAATGTTAGGTGTGCTGAATTTAAGATAGGCAGAAAGAAGTTTTGTGTGCCACTACTCGGCCCGGAACATAAGGATGTGCAATTTGGATTTAAGTATTCACACACTCATATTGATGGAAGATTTACCATGGGCAAAGATGGCACCACCGGCAAATACGATACAGGCCCAACAGGTTATACTCCTGCCGTTGTATCTGATGAATTTCTACTACCGCACAATACAAGCATTACATCTGTAGTTCGCAGAATGAAGTGCAGGAGATTGACTACAGGGCTTCTATCGCCACATGTAGTGCCGCCGGTAAAGGGATGGAAAGAATGGTACGCTAATTACATCGGCAAATCCTGTAAAGGCAGAAAATGCCCACACTACGGGACTCACATGCTTGAAGTAAATGGATCTCTCCTTTGTCCTTTGCATCATCTGAAAGGAGATATTGAAACGGAAACTATAATCGCATTTTAATCTTTTTTCTATCACTTTCTTAATATTTTTTAGTACCTTTACTTCATAATATCATAAACACAATGAGAACCAAAAAAAACACAGCAACTACCCACCAGCCTGATCTGTCTAACCTATGTACTATCTCACAGTATGTAGCACGCCGTAATGCCAATAACCTCGGAGGTAAGAAACTATATGAGCCAAAAGTAAGGCAACTTATAGCAGATGGGATCATTAAAACTATTGAAATTGCCGGAAAGAAATTCATTGACTGGAAAAACGACGGGGATTTGGAAATAGATGGCCCTGTAGTGTCTATACAGCGTGTAGCAGCACAGAAAGAACGCAGGGAAGATAACAAGGTAGCAAAGGCACTCAACAGGCTTGCCGATGTTATAGGTAATGTTGCACCGGCCAGGCCAATACAGCAGCAGTAAGAAAAAACATCTTTTCACTTAACAACAAATATCATGACAACCAACCTCCTCGCGCTTGCGCAACACAAAATTTACCTGCAATCCCGCATAGCCTTGCTGGTGCAGAAACATGCAGACTACAAAGCCAAAGAAACCGAAACAGAAGAAGGAGATCACAAGTTGGCCCTCAATTCATCAGCAGCCTGTATATGGGATGCTAAATGTGAAATGGAGCAAGCATTGGATAACCTGGCTATAGCAGAACAGAAAGCCTATCCATTCACACCTCTATCCTGCACATTATACGAGTATTCCGGGCCTTGTATGAAGATACAGCTGCCAGATGGAACAAAGGTGGATATTTCCCTGCCAGATGGCAATCACGGTTCTTTCTTTGAACAACTGGATAAGTTGCTTACTACTGGGACTTCTATGGTGTTTGGATATAATGCTGAATATCGGGATGCCGCCGAGAAAAAAAAAGGCGCCACCTTTCAAATGCACTACCCGAAAGAACCTACTTCTTTCTCTAAAGAAATGGAGGATCAGGTAATTCAAGAATTTAAAAAAGATGAGGCTAATGTGTTTGATCTATTAGCTAATGTAACGAAGCCGCAAACTGTACACATAAGCGATGAAGCGAACAATAGGGTGTATAATAACTACCCATCTTTGTACCCAGCCAAATCTTTTGCTCCTACCCCTACAGATGTATCTAAGGCTATAGTAGAGCCAGCCAAGGAATCATTTGATGATAAGTTTTCAACCACTAAACTCGAAAATGGCACTACAATACACATGCGGAAAAATGAAGCACTTAGCCCAGATCCTAATGAACCGAAATCTACGGGCTTTATTGTTGAACCAGACGAAAGCAACTCAAACATAGGCCATGAAGATTAAACCCATAGCGATCACTTCTCGGATGAAATACTCGGATGAATACATAGATTTCCGGTATGTCAATTATACTTATTATTGGAATGTGGCTCACAAATTTGGAGTTAGGCCGCAGTATAATCTGCATTCAGATACCAACCTATCAGATGAAGAGGCTATACAGCAAATAATAGCACTGAATGAAGCGCCGGGCAATGTAACCGAATATGATGTGTTCCTTAAAATAGAAAACAATAAAGTCGTATTTAATCATCCAGACAATCTTATATGGCCATTAAGGGCGCAGGTAGATAAATTGCCGTTGTATAACTATAACGTGAATAACCCTACGTATGAATACCTTATTTTCCCATACGGGATTAAAGTCGATGATACAGGTATTTTGTACAGGTCAGACACATTACTTACTGATGCCGAGGCTGTTGTAAAAATGAATGCCGAGTATTATCCGGGTTTTAGCTTTTTGCACCAAACTTTTTCTGTACTTGCTAAATATAAAAATGGCCATGCTATCTAAACCAGTTTCCTTCGCGCCCTTACCGGCAAATGACACTACTTTCCTTACTCCTGATCAACTCGCGGTGTACCAATCTCTTATACCTCACTATCGTGAAAGATGCAGGGCTTTACCAGCTTCAAGATTTTTGAAGGAACACTACTCTTTCCTTGTAAGATCAGTACGTACAGGAGAGGTGGGGAGTATGGAACGATAACTTTTTGTCCAGGCTTTTTGCTGCTATTGAACTTCGGTGGCGATGGCACCGTTCAGGGCTTGTCTTACTATTTGGCTTTTTACTTAATTTCTAAACACACACAACAACATGTACTACAAAATCACAAGATCAACCCCTCTTTTCAAGAAACTACAGGAAATCAACAAAGGGATTATTGCCGCCCGGTGCGCAATTATGGATACGCTCAAAAAAATGGGCTATACAGGTAAATTTGCGTCCGCATCCAGTTCTTATCTGGTATCATGCGATGCCGTAGAAATCACCACTGGCAAGCCGGAAGGATGGAAAGTTGTTGGTGAATCATGGCAGCAGCTATACTATCCAAAGGTGTCCAATAAAAAAGACTCCAAAATACTCAATGCACTACCGCGTATATCTAATGATGTTATTAACAAACCACTGAATTTTTATTTTCATGTAGGCGAAAATCTCACCTGTTACCATCGCCCAAGTTTGATTTTTTCAGACAACTGTGTATTAGTGAGTACCACAAGCAAAGAGTACGCGCCGGTGGATGGCATGAAAGAGATACTCGAATCTGAATACATCAAATTAGAAAAGCAGATAAACGCCGAAAAAGCATAATTATGTACAAACTACTCTACCTCCCCTCAAAAGACCAGACATTCACTGATAATAGTGATGTAATAGATGCAACCGGCCAGCATGTTTTTATTGCACATATTCATAGAATACAAAAGCAATTCTTTAAAGTTGCAGAACCTTTTATCGTTTATATGCAATTCAACGAAATGGTGGTTATTGGTATTCCTTCTCCCAAAGCAATGGTGTTCCTGCAAAATGGAAGTGACATTAAAGACAGCGATACCAGGCCCGCAGTAATGAGAATGAGCACAGGCACTTTGCTTTCAGAAGATGTGGATCATTACTACTCTACTGCTGACGTTTTCCCTGATGATGATGTGAAAGTAGTCCTGCAGGTACGCTGTCCCTCTTGTAGGGAATGGCACTGATTATTACCCTTTGGTACTTAGCACTTTAGCCTTGATTAGACTTCCGTTGCGACGCTCCGTTCAGCTTTTTTCGATCTATTTTTCTTTTCACTTATTACGTTAATGACCGACAAGATATACATAATGCAGCCATCAAATATAGTCGCACCGTCAGATCCTATACCGCCTGCTGAATATCATTTTAAAACAGATCCTCTCAGCATATACGAGGCTATATTTCACCTACGAGGATTTAGCCCTTATGCAATGGATTTATGCTGGCATATAGCAATGAATAGAGTGCAAAAAGTAATTGATAAATATTAAAACAAACATACAATGGCTTTAGAAAACAACATACCAGCATTCCCGACAATGGAGCAACAGGAAGATGAGCGAATATCCACCACAGCAGGAATGACATTACTTGACTACTTTGCGGCAAAGGCTATGAACGCATTGATGATAAGGAATTATCAAGGTGTGCATTCGGATTTAGCTACTGGGTTATCTATTTCTGCGTATGAACAAGCAGCAGCAATGCTTCAAGCTCGTAAAAAGCACATCAAATGACCAACAGATCAAAACGCTATATGTATAGCCGAAAAATATGGAGAAGCATAATATCTGCACATAACAGGTATATACCAGGTACACCAACTGATTTTTGGAATTATCCTTACGGCTCCGAAATCAGGAAAAGGGTTTACGAATCGGCAATGATAGAAGAGAATATGAAATTTTTCTTAAACGGAACAACATAACAATATGAAACAACCATCACTCCCCTTCCCTCTCGAAGGGAACACCGCCAGCCGGGACGTACTCCGCGCCAATTCAAAAAATGTAGACCGCCTGCGCAAGGTAGATTTAAGCCGTATCCGCATACGCGAAGGCTTCAATGCCCGGCGCCAGGGTAAGCTATCCGAAGAACTTTGGGAACGCGTATTGATGATCCCGGAACTGGCAGAAGGTATTTTGATCAGTAATGGTCCTGCGGAGCCTATTTTGGGCGACTTTCACACCGATGGGTACTTCTACATCGTCAACGGAGAAAGAAGGTACAGGGCGCTACGGCATTTACTGGCTACAAACAGGCTGCAGTACCCTAATGGTGCAGATATTGCATGGGTCACTGTATTGCTTAACCCGTTGGGCACCACAGACCTTGAAAGAAAGCGCAAGGTGATCACTACCCAGGATAACTTGAAGCTCAAACCAATGGAGCGGGCCTTCTTTTATCTGTCCCTGAAAGAACAGAATGGTATGACACACGATCAGATAGCGGCATTCCTCGGTGTTTCCCGGCAGACAGTAGATAACTACATCATGGCCACAGAATTACCAGAGAAGGTGCAGGATGATGTAGATGCCGATGTGATCAAAATATCCGCCGCGCTGGCTGATTACCGGCAGTCCCATAAGAAAACGAAGGAAGAAGGTGCCGAAACCACAGCAGAACGCAACCACAGGCTGAAAAAAGAAGAGGAGGCTAAACTGTCCGGTGATGAAGATGAATTTATACAGGAAGACAATAGCATAGATTCCGCCGGTACGCGAGGTGGCCCGAAAGAAGACCGCAGCAGTGGAGAAACAGTTATCGGCAAAGATAGCATCTACATGAATGAGCAGAAAAAAGCATTGTGGCGGCAATTCATCAACAGGTTTGAAGTGCTTACCAATACATGCCTCGGCCAGGTTGAAGGAGATATAGATAAGGCACAGGAAATGCTTATCGAAAGACTACAGAATGAGTATATACTACAGGTGAAGTAAAGCCTGAATAATACAAATAGAAACGCCGGCGCTAATTTAGTGGCCGGCGTTTCCCGCTTATATGGTGTGTCTTTACTGTTATGCTGTTTGTCCTTGCTTTGATGCTGTGAAATACTTTTGCACCAGGTAGTTGATCTCGCTACGCAACATAGTGTTGCCGGCCAATTCCTTTACTAATTCCGATGCCAGGTTGAACAACGTACTGTTCTGTACTCCCGGCGCGTCTGTGGCTATCTCCTGCAGTAGCTGGGCCAGCATGTCTTCCGGTGTAGCGGCGCTCAGTACAGCCTGCGATTGTGTGATGTACGGCAAGATAACCGGTATCAATGCTTCTATCTTCGCAAGCATGGCCTGATCAGCAGATGGCACCAGTTTTTTCAGGGCAAACTTCACGATTGGATTTCCGGTCTTCTTTTGGATCTCCTTTAGTATGTTCTCCAGATTAGTTGTGAATTGCAACGCTACTGTGATGTATTCATGTAGGTTTGCGCCTATGTATCCCAGCTTTGCGAGGATGGCCTTTCCGAGTGCTTCAAGTTTTTCGAGCATGACTGTGTGGTTTTATGTGGGTGTAAAGATATGTGTTTTTACTTATTTGGAAATGAACTTTTGCAGCGTTTCCAGCAGGCCTTGCATCTCTTCCATGTTTTCATACTCCCGGTCGCCATCTTCTGTGTAGCGCGGGCCTTCAAAACGTATGTGCAGCTTTTCTACAAACAGGTTCAGGATGATTAGCATCAATTCGCCTACATCTTCAATTCCCATACAGAGTCCGCTCGTCCCACCTCCCCAGTTCACCCATTCGTTGTTGAATGATACCGCCCTTACATTTTTCTCCGGCTCGACATCTATGATGTATTGCATCCTGTGATGTACTTCAAAGGAGGCCAGTTCTCCTTCCTTGTTCTCGCGCCACTCCTTTATCTGGAGGCCAAGTATTTTGAATATCGCATACAATTCATCTTTGCTGCAATCCATTATCTTCTTGCGGAGGATTGTCTTTACGTCTTTCTTTGTTAACTTAATAGCCATTGTTGTGTTTATTTTGAAGGTGAAATTAAAACAATTCGGAACTATCCCTTGCAATACAAATATGATAGTTATTGAGGTTTAGCAAATGTATAACTGTTTTAGAACTTTAAATAGTATTTTCCGTTGGATATTTTGTACATGGTCAGGGTATCATTACCATAGTCAATCAGGGTATCCATAGTAACGGGTTTCAAAAGCTGTAACGCTCCCGCTTTTTGCAGTTTACCTTTTAACCACATTCCGAATATTTGCAGGCTGTTTTTAGAGCGAATGTTTTTAAAATAATCGCCTTGCGTTCTCATCGGGATAATATAACCATCGTCAGTATAGGCAAGGAAATCACCTTTAGGGTATAATGGGTTGGCTGTAAACTCGGAATTGGCTATTAACTCAATCTCATACCACGGACGGGGTGTTATGATACCTGTTTTTGTGTTTAAGCGGCCTTTACCAAAATAGACGTTTAAACTTGATTTTTCCTTTTCTGCAATCCTGTCTAAAGGAATAACCAATTTAGGGAGTATCAGAGTATCTATTAACTGCGGGTCATATCGCTCTAATGCGTCAAGACTATCCAGCGCAATCCTCCTAATATACTTCGATGTACCGGGTACAACTATATCAGCTTTTAGTATTGATACGGCGTTGTCCTTTGAAAATAAGTAGCCTAAGAAATTAACTATTTTACCTTTTGCATCTACGTCATTAACGGGTATAGTACACTCAATGTTTCCTGACGTACCGCTTGTGGAAAAATTGGAAGAGCCTACAAATACTTTCTCATCGGTATCATTTTGAAAATGATATACTTTACCATGATACCGTCTTTTGTATGTTACATAAACTCCGCTGTCGTTGTTGAGCTTATTTAGGTTGGTGCAAAGGTTGTTTAAGGTAGTAAGTTTTTGTTGGCTTAAACCCTCATAGAAAGCCATCCCAAGCAATAGTTTTGCGCTGCCACCTTTGTCGGCAACAGCTAAGAAGTCATTTTCAAATTCTTTGATTATATCAGATGAAGCGTAACCCGAAGCAATGGCTATATTATTGGCGGTTTTAAATTCCTGTTTCAATACAGTTTTAAAATTGCCACCAAAAACCTCGGTGTTAGTGTACATCTATTTTGCTTTAGTTAGGAAAGATTTTATCTTTTCTGCAAAAACTTGAATACCTGATGGAGTAACGGAATTGCCTATTTGCCTTCTTACATCTGTTATAGAGCCAACAAAAACAAAGTCGTCAGGATAGCCAAATAAACGCGCTCTTTCCCTGTTTGTAAGGGGGCGTGGCTCTTTGAAGTGATAACCCCATGTACCACCACCACCCGCAGCAATAATCGTTGTAGATGGCTTATCAGGGTGCAATCTTCTATACACATGGCTAATCATACCTTTAACGTAATGGGGGGAATCTAACGGTATGTCAGAAAAATTACCACCTGCCGGTATGAGTTTTAGTTTTTCAACCGTAGATGGTAGTATCTTTTGATGCTCATTATTGTATTCTACTTTTTCAACATTCCGCAATGCTTCTTTTGCACCGATGTAATTACCTGCGCTATGTGTTGGGTCAGGGATAACAAACTTATCCTTTATATCTTTCCTTACCCCTATAATCAAAACCCGCTCTCTTAGTTGTGGTACACCGTATTTTGCAAAATTTATTAAATGTACCGTTGTGTTATATCCGAATTTACCTGTTTCGGAAAAATCACTTACTATCTGCCTTATAGCATCTCCGCCATTGATAGATAAAAGCCCTTTAACATTTTCCGCCACAAATATTTTAGGGTTTTTTTGGCTTACAATATCTACAAAATTCCTGTAAAGGTTGCCACGCTTAGTTTCAAGCCCACCCCGTTTCCATATCATAGAAAAATCCTGACAAGGGAAGCCGCCAAGTAGAACATCACTTTGAGGTATTGTTTTGTAATCTATCTTAGTAATGTCGCCAGAAACGATATGGTCGCCTATATTTTTCTTATAGGTTTCACATGCAATCGGGTCAATATCATTTGCCCAAAGTATATTAAATCCAGCCTTAAAAAAACCTAAGTCCATACCCCCACACCCTGAAAAAAGTGATACCACACTATACTTATTTCCTGTTTTTCCCATTGCGCCTGTAAGTTAAAGAATGTTTTTACATTTTTATAGTCTTAATCATAAGCAGGTCAAACATTTCCCCGTTCTTACGGTTGTTATACCTGAAACAAAACTCATTTACATACTGTTGCAGATACTTTACTGATACGCTGTGATATATCCCGTACACACCACGTTTCAGGGTAGCCCAAAAACTTTCAATGTTATTAGTGTGTGTCGCACCTACTGCAAATTCCTTTGTGTGGTCAACTTTCAGATGGATAAAGCCATTGCGTGAAAGTATATTGTAACTCCTAAATTCATCGGTCATAACAGTTGCACCTGCTTTGGTAACTTCGTTTAAAATGGTCAATAGCTGCTTCCCTGTTAGCTTCTTGCCATCCTTGTTAGGTAAAGCCACCTTTGCATGTACCTTCTTATTATCCCTGTCAATAACGCCTACAACGGGTGTTTTCTTAGTGCCACGTCCACGCTTGTTCTTTTCTATATCCCCGTTATCATTACGTCCTTTATTGCCCTTGCGTGGCTTGCCACCTACATACGTTTCATCTATTTCTACGATAGTTTCAAAGTAGGTTTTCATATCTTCATCACTCATTGCAAGCCTGATTTGCTTTAGCATTCTCCATGCTGTTTTATAGGTAACACCAATTTCACGCATAAGCTGTAAGCCCGATATTCCTTTCTTGCCATTCAAAAACAAGTGAATAGCATACATCCATTTTGTAAGGTCGGTAGAACTATTTTCAAAAATTGTTCCTTTGAAAATAGAAAATGAGTTGTTGCAATCCATGCACTGGAAAACCTTGTTGCTCTTATCTTCCCTATGGTAAACACTAATGCTTGCGCAATGTGAACAGTATGGAATGCCCTGATAGCGCACTTCTACGAAATAATCTACTACGGCCTTTTCGTTTGGGAATTTCTTTTGCAGTTGCAGGAAGTTCATATCTTTATCGTTTTTACTTACACAAAGATACAACTTTTATTTGTATTGCAAGGGATAGTTCCGAAACAATTTTCTTTTGAATATTTTTATTTTTACTGGCTTACAGAACCTTACTATCGCAGCTTTGGCACGGTCACTCTTGTTATCCCGGTAGTCCATTGAGAAGTGTACCTTGCTCCCTTTCTGCATATTACACGCACGGCATAAGGTTTGAAGGTTAGCCATCGCATCGGTACCGCCTTGCGCTATACTTACTATATGATCTACTGTCAGGTTCTCTTTAGACCCGCATTTCAGGCATTGGTATCCGTCACGATTGAATATAAAATGTCTTTTGAATTTCTTTATCCTACCCATCCGCGTGTCTTTTCCTGCCGGGCCTGCTCCTTTGGCTTAGGGCAGTAGCCGGTCTTTGTGAGCGATCCCATTGTTACCTTCTCGCGCTGGTGCTGATCCCGGAAGGCGGCTGTTACTTCTTCCGGCGGCCTGCTGGTCATTACGTGCATCCTTAGTTCAGGTATGTATACCATGCGCGGCGAGGAGTTTTCTCTTTTTTTCGGCATCTTCGTGTGTTTTGGTGGCCATTTGTTTTGTCAGCTGCTGCTTTTCGTCCTTCTTCCTTTTGTTGGTCAGCGCCTGGGTGAGGAGGTCTATTTTCTGTAAATAGGCTTCCTCGTATTTTTCTCGGTCCAGGTGTTTGTTCCAGTCGAAGGACTTACGGTAGTGTTTGTCTATATTCTCTATTGTTTTCAGGTGGTTCTTTTCTATTGGACGTATGAATGGGTCTTCCTCTAATCTTGTGTAGTACAAGTCTAAAAAGAAATGGATCATGTGGTTTATGTCCGGGTGCTTTATCTGGTATTTGCTTCGGGGCATGTGTTGCTTTTTTTGTCCAGACTGGTTGCTACTATTGAGCTGAGGTGGCGATGGCACCGTTCAGGGTTCAACGATCTATCGGGCTTTTTTCATTCTTTAACTGATAAACCTTTAACAAATCAACAACTTCCTGCTGCCGGGCTTTCTCCTTATCTTCTTTTGCCTTTTTATTGGCACGCTTCACACTCTTACGCGCCTCCTTCTCTTTTTGCAGGGAGCAACGCTCAACTATTCCGCCGAATATGAACCCTATTATGATGCCTTCAAAAAGCATACTTATTATCGTGAAAAATTCTTTATCCATGGCTATGAATTATTGTGTGAAAAATATCCCCGTCTTTCCGGGGTGTGGTTCATTTCCCTGTTGTATTCCCATTCTATTTTCATATGTGGTGTTTAATTTTTTGATGCCGATTCCAACTGCCTTTGCACTTCCTCCACATGATCAACAATATGGCTCACTTGTTTAGCCTGTGATATTGTTTCATCATTGAGGGATATGCCCAGCTCGCGCTCTAACTCCATGGATAGTTCTATCCTGTCTAATGAGTCCAGCCCAAGGTCGTCTTCAAGGGTAGTGGTTAAGGATACCTCATCCCGGTCACAGTAGTTGTGTGATACGATAATGTCTTTTACTTTGTCGAGGATCTGTTCGCGCGTGTACATGTGTTGTTATTTTTTAGTTTTGATTACCTGATTTTTAATACCGCCGCCCTTATCCCACCATCCCCGCGATGCCTGTTTCTCTCCTCCTGCGCTCTCTTCCAGCCCTGATAGCCTTTCATGCCCATTATAGCCTCCTGATAACATACTGCTACGTCATACTCCTTCATGTTCAGCTTTGTTACCTCTGTTAACTGCTTGCAGGTGAGGTAACTTTTGATGTACTTGATGTTGTCTATGTCCTCTGGTCTTCTGGCTGCGCCCAAATGCTCCTGTGTGGCGTTTACCATCTGGTCTATGTTGGCTGTGGTCTTCTCAAACAGGCTTTGCTTCCTGTGGGGGTTCCATGGCTCCAATCCTCCCTCTTCGTTCATCATCAGCAGGAAGTTTCCCAATCCCATTTCTATGAGGTCTTCTGCCCATGTAGCCTGGTTGGACTCTAACAGAAAGTAGCAGCCAAGGAATAATAGCAGCCTGATCACATCCTGCATGGTTTCGCTGGGCTTGTCCTGCCGGTAGTGGTACTCTATCATCTGCCGGTAGTTGGTGGTGTTTTCACCGCACCATGCGTTTAGTTCCGCATCCGGCATGATGAAGGCTTGCAGGGAGTTCATGGATCCTTTGCCGGTGTATTTCTTGCTCCGGTATCCTGTCGGGTCCATCGCGAGAAAGAAGGGGCTGTTAGGGTTGGGCTGCAGCAGTCCGTTCTTTTCGTTTACGGTGATGTTGCCCAGGTGCTTTTGCAGGTACCATTCGGGTGTCCACTGTTTGTCGTACCACTTATACAGGCCCAGTGGCTTGTCGTCCATGATGTCGTCATTGGTTACCTGGTCTATGAGTATCTTGCCCCGAAATTCGTATTGCTCGCTGCGAGGTTTCTTTACTGGCGCAAATTCATAACGCAGGTTGTAGGTTTCATACGGAAGGTCGCCGGTGGAGTATCTGTCCAGCAGGTATTCCATTTGCTCTTCAAGGCGTACTATGTCGTACAGGGAGTCGTCACTGATCGCATGTTGCCATGGGTCGTTCTCCGATGATGGGTACTGGCGCTTTATGGCTTGCAGCTTGTCCGGGTCGTCCTTCGCCTTTTCTTTCTCGTTGTTGATGAAGCCCCATACTTTAGCTTCTATCGGCTTGCCGTACTTGTCACAGCATCCGAATATGCCCTGCTGCACTAACAGGGTATAGCAAATGAGCTCGCTTTTGGTGTGGCCAACATATTCTCCCTCTTCGTTCTTTTTGACCGTCTTTAGCTTGCTATTGATGAATAACTCCTTTGCCTCGCGGAAGGACCTGTTGGATATTTCCGGTACGTAAGAGAGTCCAAACACTGTGCCTTTCCTTTTGGAGCCTTCACGTACCGCTACCAGTGTGGCTTCAAACAGTTCTTTCGGGTAGGTGCTGTCTTTTATCTTTGGAAACTCATCTATGAATGCTATGTAGTTGGTTATAGAGTCAAAGGCAGTACGTGTGGTCGGTACGGTGCATAGCCAGTTGTGCAAGTAATCAAGGTTTTGCTCCTTTGTTTTCCTCACGCTGCGCTTTGATGATGCCGGTGGCCCAAAGATAACCTCTGACTCATTTTGCTTTGTCTTCGTGGGCATTAAGATGGCTGGCACACCTTCCATGGCATAGGCTATCAGCTTGAAATTGGTTTCTTTGCAGATAGCCTCCGTTATGGACATCATGCGTATTGTCTTCAGGCGCATGATCATTGCTCGGTTCAGGCAGATACAGCACATCAACTGCGTAAGACCGGTCTTCTTTGGCTTTACTATTAACCCACCATAGCCAAATTTTGTGGTTTCTGCCAATAAAAAGAAATAGCAGAAGTCGCGCTGAAATTCAAGATATTGCCCATATACACTACCGGGCTCTACTTCATTGTCACAAGCAAGCATGGGTAGCCACTGTAAGGCGGCATAGTGATCTCCCGTAAGGTAGGTAGGCTCTCCGTTGTTGTAGAACCATACTCCTTCTTTCCTTCGCCTGTATTCTCTTACCTGGTAGCCTTCCTTCCCATCTTCTGCCTTGCCGAATAGTAGCGCTGTGTCTTCTTTACTCAGGGATATAAGCAGTGAAGGGCTGTCCGGGTGATACTCTGTCTTCTTTGCATCCAGTTCTACGCCTACTCCGAAGGAATGTGTTTCATTGTGCCAGTCGTAAAATATTTTTGGCAGGTCTGTCTGGCGCGTCCAGTATTGGTCGGCTTTCTTTTTGTCATGGAAGAGGATGTCCCGCTTTGGCGGAACGGGTGGGGTGCGAAAGATGTGCTCCCCGATTGGTATCTCTATTATATCCCCTTCGTTGTAGGTCATTCTTTATTCTTTGGTGTATAAATTTCTATTGGGGCTACAGGCCCAATCAAACCGCTACTCGGAATTAAAAAGGACATAGTCCCGTACATTGACTTATCATTCCCAGAAGTGTTTATTAAATCATCGAGCAATCCGTTCTTTTTAAAGTAAATTTTATTCTCCCCATAGTTAATAAAATCATACTCTTCTGAGTGTGCTTCAATATATGCAAATCGTTTCCTGCTATCTTCTGCCCATGCTGCATACTTAGCCTTGCCAATATCAGTGCTGGTATTCACATTTATAGTCCAACCATCCCATTCCCATGTAGTCGGCCTTGGGTACAACTTCTTACCAAGTGCAACCATTTCTTCCTCATCGTCCGATGCGCCAACTATCTCGCCTATTTTTCGCGGCGCTTCTCCAGACATAGGATCGTTGCCGCCTTCGGTATGATGTAGAATATATGCGAACTGCTGATCTGGATATTCCCTATATTCCATAGTTATTCAATTACACCCTCTACGTGACCTGTTTTCAGATTCTTCGCCGACCTCCCCTTTTAGCTGCTATTGGGCTCTTCTCTCCAATTTATCTTAGGGCAATACTTACCCTTAAACGCCTTGAACCGCTCTATGAATAAATTGTCATTCTCCGATTTTAGTGAAGGCATCAATAAAGATAGCGCAAAACCTAATCCCGATAAAACAACAATACCCAACAACACAAATACATAGCGCCAGTTCATTGATAAGTTGAATACCCAATATGGAATGATCGAGAACCACAGATGCGTGAAGTGTCTTTTCTTTGTGAAGATATGCACTATATGCGTTATCGCAAATGGTACCGCAAGAATCACTGCTAATACAACGCCCCAAAAGTAAGTACACAAATTTTGAGGCAATGGAACACCATAGGTGCTCCTGAATAGCCATGAGTGCCATGATTTTTTTGATAGTGTAGCCATTATCGCACCATTTTACTTGTGTTATTCCAGTTATTTTTTGACCACCATTCTTTGTCCTCTCTCTCATATGCAATAAGAAGTACCAAAATTGAAATGACTCCCAATAGGCTCCCAGCAAAGTGGATTGTAAACGCAATAAGATGATCTCCATCAGGGATTGTAGAGGCAAGCAAATAGATAATAACACTCATGATTGCAACATAAGATATTTTTATTGTGTAATTATGTTGTGCTTTATTCTCCCAGATAAAACCTATTACCCTTCTGAATATAGTGAAGTCATTTCCCCATTTGTGTATCATCCGGTAATGCTCGCTATCTATCTGATAAAAAAGAACTGGGTCTTTCTCTCTCATGATACGTTCACGCTCCGCCCTTTCGGAAACATAATTTAATTCAAAAGACTCCGCAGGGGCAATGATAAAGAATTTTGTATTAAGAGAATGAGGATCAATAGATGTAGTAGTTTCTTTAGCAAACTGCTTTATCTTATGAATGGTAGTGACTGGCAAATCCCCCTTGAATAGTCTTGAAGGGAGAAATCTAAGTTTATACTTGATGCACAGTTTTTCTATTTGATCTATTGTATATACTTCCCCGTAGTCATTCTCCAATTTCTCCAATTCTATTTTACGCCCCAGCGCCTCTTCGGCTCTAACTATCTTGCTGTTACTGGCAAGGTGCCGCATTATAGCTAAATCTTCACTGGCATCCCCAGCCAATAATAGCTTTACTTCTGATACTACATCATTATGATGCTTAATATTATTTGTCTTGATTTGCTGCAATTCTTTTTTAAGATCCATGATTGTTGTCGTTTTATTGTGTGAAAAAATAATTATTCTATTTGATTTTCGATGTGCCCTGTGGCGCGCTTCTTTGCCGCCTTCCCTTTCTTTGTTCCCTTCGCCTCATCCATAAAGTCCAGCAATTCATTCATCCCTTCTATTCTCTTCATGTCCTGCTTCACCTGTTTTTCCATGTCAGCTAATTGCTTGCAAAGCCTCATGTGTTCAGATGTGATTTTACCATGCTCTTTGCTATCATAGTAATATTCTTTGTCGTCACCGGGCTTTAGTACACTGAAATCCCTTACGGTCATTGCAATTTCAAAGTCACGTATCTGTATTCTCGTGAACATCATGGAGCGAAACACCGGGCTGGCGAATTGGTTGACGTAATCCACTGCTACTCTCTTTATCTGCGAGTCTTTCAGGTTGATAAGGTCTGGCCTGAATATCTCTGGTATTTGCAGGAACTCACAGATGTTGTTCTGCTCTGTCAACACATCCTGCCGGAGTATTATCATAGGACTGTCCTCACTGTAGGCGCATAGTATGTACAGTACGATTTGCGGTACAGTTAACCCAGCATCAGTTCTGTGTAGCCTATCAAACAACGGGTCAAACACCAGCAGGTTTACCGAATGAAGGTATTCCCGTAGTTTCTCTTCGGTCCCGGCGCGGAGCAGGAGGCAGTCGTTAAGTAGGGATGTGGTCATGCTTTCCTGTTTTCTATTATTTTTTGTGCTGTTCGGCTGCTTCCAGCAGTATTGCCTCTACAGTATTGATAATCGTTTTGCGGCGATCCTTCTTCTTCTTATCCTCTACGTACTTCCTTATGGTAAGAGCGTCTTCTCCCATAACTTTAATACGTACATCAAATAATTCAGAATCTTCTTCTCGTGGTCGGCCCATTGTATTATTCCACTTGTTTCCACAAAATTACACAACTATTTCACACCACCAAATATTTGTTGAAATATTTTTTAGAAACACTACTTTTGTCCCGTTGTCATTTTTACACCACGTTGTTGTGTGATTAATGAGGGATGGCCACGATTTGTTGTCGTAGCCTTACTTGTGGCCTCCGTTCTCGGAGGCCTTCCTTTTTTTAGTTGTTGTCCAGACTGGTTGCTACTATTGAGCTGAGGTGTCGATGGCACCGTTCAGGGTTCAACGATCGATTGGGCTTTTCCCGTGTTATTGCCCTGCATTTGGATTGTACGCAGGCTTGTATTTCCAGTTTTGCATCTGATGATTTTCTATGATGTCGTCTGGCAGCCAATTTATTCCATCCTGTATGAAGCCACCCATTAAAGCGCCCTGTATCACCGATTCTGGTTTGGTAAACTCTCTTTTATGCGGATTGCCATCTATCATATCGTATATCTGATGAAAGGGTACGTACAGGGGTACATTCAAAAATTGTCCAATAAGCTGTCCGAATTTACCGGCGGCTTTATTTTGGCTTTTTTCATTCATATGCCCTTGGCGTAGCGCCTCTTCAATACCATACATATCACCTGCTGTTGTGTAGGTGGGGTTATTGTTAAGTAGGTTGTTGACGTATTTTATAGACCCGTATGCTGCGGCTGCACCTCCTTGCCCTTCATTCATTTTAGACAAATAGTATAGATACGCAAGATCGGGGCCGGCTTTACCCATTATCTTATCTGCGGCCCATGTATCTTTTACAGACTTCATGCCCTTTTCTGTGTCTGTCATCTCCGGCGCATCTGCATCTTCGTCTTTCTTTTTGAGCGCGCCATATGTAGCCAGCCCGGCTATCGTTAATGCAGACATAGTTGCTCCCGTTATCGCCCTGGTTATCTTTCGCGATGCAACGATCCTTTGGCGCATACTTTCTTCCAGCTTATCCTTACTGGTAAAGTCGAGGCTTGTCTTTCTGTCCCCCAATACTGTAGGGGACAATCCTAATCCTATGCCGGCACTTTCCGCGCGAAGCATGGCCCAGTTGAGGGAACCACTGATCATTCTCTTAACTCCATTGTAATAAAGGTTATTACCAAATCTGGCTAATGCCGCTTTTTGATATTCCCCCTTTTCTATAAGTTCTTTTTCATGCTGTGCTGCAGCCTTTTTCCCGGCCTTCAATCCGCGAGAAGCCATATTATTTGCTTCGTGGCCTAAAGACAATGATGCCGCATGAAAACTACTTGATAATGCAGCTTCAATGATTTCTTCGTCCTTTATAGGCATATCACCGCCCAGCATACTCGTTTCCCCGCTGAGATTAAGGTTTGCTTTTACAAGGTCGTTAGCCCACCTTATTTCCGCCCTCTTTCTTGCCTGACGGGTTGCACCAATACCCAACTGGTCACCGTACTTTTCTATCAATCCCCTTGCTCTTTCTCTTGCTTTATCAAAATTCTCTCCGTACAATGCTTCGTGAATAAAATGCGCGGCAGCATCGTTATCCATTCCTTGCGAGGTAAGGGCTTTGTGTAGCATTAATACAAATCCCTTTTGATGGAGGACCGCTTTGTTAGCCGCATCCGATCCGTTTAGCAGGGTCCTGAATGGAGTAATAACAGAAGTAAGTATAGCCCTGCCGGGATTATTTTTAAAATCAAGGGTATTCAGCTTATCTACATAACCTCCGATGTGCGCCCACTTTTCACCGGCACCATCTCCATATTCCGTGCCGCCAATACCTACATCCTTCCATACATTAGCCCATAGTTTGTGATCATTGAACATAGCTGCATTTTTAGCACCCATTTGCTTCACAAGTTCTCCCTGAGCGCCCAATAATGCCTGAGCCCCCGACCAGTTATTTTCTATCAGATTATACGGGTTGGCTATAAGGCTCATATTCATCAAGCCAAAGGCATGATTGACTGCATTAGCTATCTTTATAGCCCGGCTGTGATCTTCCTTATTTTTGTCCAGCAGGTGAGCTACTACGCGATTAGCACTTTGATATGCAAAACTATTCAAGTAGTTTGGGCCGGCAACTTCATTTCGCAAATTACCAATTGTATCTGATAGGCTTTTAAGCGATTGCAGGTCATCTGCATCTATCTTGTCTATCCCCAGCATATGATGGAGTAGCGCCTCCCTTGATTCATCAAATATACCCAGTGTATGCGCCTGGGCCAGCCTTTCTATTGCTGTTTTTCTTTCCGGCGCTTCACGGCCTAATGCAGCCTGTCTTGCATCTAATATGCCGCTGGCATGTCTGTCTATATCTTCGTGCAGCTTTTCTATGTAATCCCTCGTTATGGATGCCGCTACTTCTGCCGCATCGCTTTTGCTATACCCATACTTCTCCAACAGATGATTGCGCAACATCGCCTCCATCTTTATCCCGCTGGGCCTGTTTTCTGCCATTGCTTGCCAGTCTATTTTGCCATTTTTACCATATTCCTTGCTGGCAGCAATGGCTTCTCCGGCTATCTTCTGCGCTTCCTGTAATTTGAATTTCAGTGGCGCATTTGCTTTGCCTGTGATCTTGCGGTACTGGCTGCTTTCTTTTAGCCTGTTGTCTATCAATTCATCTGCAGTGGTCTGCTGCTTTGCTTCGCCTGTTTTAGGCTCCCATGTGGCTTCTACTGCCTTTTGCTTGCCTTCCACATGCTCGCGCACTTTAGAGAATAGTTCCTGGTACATGCCGTCTATTGCATTGGCTATGTGGCCGGCGGTTTCTGTATCGTATTTGGGTGTACCGTCTTCGTTCTTTTGGGCTTTGAAATATTCCTGCGCGATGTATTTTATGTCGGCAGGTTTGGTTATCTGCTTCGATATTTTATCAAGGCTCAGGTTGCCATTTTTATCTATTAACCCCACTCTTGTAAGCACATGTTTCAGCGCTTCTTTAGCAGTGCTTTTACTTACTATCAGTGGCGCATCTGCTTTGCCTTCAAATCCTTTATAGTTATCCCACTTTTGAACCTGATCATCTATTTCGGCTTTTGCAGATATTTTCTTGTTTTTATTAGCATCCCATGAGGACAGTAGTTTCGCTTGCTCCGCATCTGCCTTTAAAGCCACCTTTTTAACCAGTTCCGTATGCTCCCTGTTTACTGCCAATGCCACACGCTCTGCGGTGTTTTGGTCTATGCCTGATTTAGTAAGCGCCTTCACCGTATTGTCATACAACTGGCGCGGGCTGTTGATGCTTCCTTTCAGCTTGTCCCAGTCCACTAATTCCCGGCCTTCGGCATCTGTTTTCATAAAGCCGGCATCGCGGAGTGAGCCTTCCACTACTTTCTTTGCTTCACCGGACGACAATGCTATGGTGTATGCGTTCTTGCGCATATCCTCTGTGTATTTCTCATACTGTTGCTGTAATTCAGGATCGCCTATTGCTTTGGCATGTTCGCTAATCACTTTTTGCACATGGTCAAATACTTTGTCTATTCCTATAGTAGCTCCGGTGAGTGCATCTTTGTGTCCCAGCGACTCTTTATCTATCGCATCCGCAACTACTTGCTCCATGGTGCGTTTATCCTCTTTTTTATTCACATCTTCTGGCAGTTCTCCGGCCACTCGGTCCATAGCCTCCTTTACGAAGCCCTCCATTTTTTTCAGGTTGCTCTTTGTGCGCTCGTCTTTTATTATTTTATTGGAGAAGGTATCGGTGATGCTTTTTGCCACTGCGTTGCCAGGGGATAGATCACCTATTTTTTGCTCACCGGTCTTATCTGAATGCACCATGAGGTTTCGGAGTGTTTGCGTCATTGGCGCGCCTACGCTCTCCGAAATATCATCGCTGTGCGTAAATCGCTCATCCTTGGAGTGCTGCAGTTCATTCTCATAAATATACCCGAAGCTCTCTTTATCTATCTCTACGCCCAGTTCGTTTTTTACATGGTCATACATAGACTGAAAGGACATGCCTTTGTTGTCAGCCAGGCGTTCGTAGCCTTCGGAGCGAACATACTTTTTCAGCTTTTCTACAAGCGAAGTATTCAGGAATAAACAGTCTATCTTTAGCATTTTGTCTTCTTTTGCTCTTTGAGAATATCATTCAACAGCGCAGCCTTTTCTTCTTTGGATAAGATGTTTTTTCTTATCTCTTCCTTACTGGCTTTCTTACCTTTGGTTGCAGCCTCTTTTATGCGCTTGATGATGCCTTTTTTCTTAGGCTGATCACTTTCTTTTGCTTTACGCGCCTCTGATGCCTTCGCCTCTTCTTTCAGTGCTTCCTTCTCGGGCTTTGCAGCAGGGGCTATGCCGGGCGCTATATCCTTGTCGGCTACTTTACCTGTGTCCAGCGCTTCATTGATGTTATCCTTTGCCTTGCGCTGCTTGTCCGACAGGATTGCTTTCTCATATAGTTCGTACAGGTGTGTGTTCCTGAATATGCGGGATATTCTACGGGCATTAAGCGTAAGCGATGCTTCATGCAGTAGGTCCGTTTGTGATTTCTGTACTTTACCCAGCAATTCATCGGTCTTTGCCTTCTGGTTAGACAGGTCGTTTCTCTTAGCAACATCTTTTTCTGCGGCCATCTCCATTTCCAGCCTTTTACTTTCCCCCTGCAATTCACCAGCCATCGTAGCCAGGCCAACCACTTTCTTTGCTCCTGCATCTTTACCGCGCAGGTCTGCATTATTCAGGTCTGCAAGGAATTTACCTCCCCACTCTGATAACGGCTCACCATTGGGTGCATATTTCTTTTGCGCCTGGTTGAACAAGTCATGGCCGGTGCGCGACAGGTCCTCAAATATCTTAGTAGCCTCGTATTCTTTTTGCGCTGACTTTACTGCTTCATCGCCGTATATGTCCTTCTCTGTTTTATGAGAAATATACTCGGTGATACCACCAGAGTGACTTAACTGGTGTTCGTCTATCCAGTTCTTATCATTGAGGGTGTTGTTGTTACTTTCCCTGCGTTCTTCCTCCTGCGTTTCGGTATCGCCTCCGGTATGCCAGTCTATGTAATTATGAAGGTTGGCTTTTGCTTTATCACTTATCGGGGATTCATCTATTTCCTGATGAGCTTCTTCTTTTGTAACATCCCCTTCCTGTATCTCGCGCACAGTAGCCCTTATAGACTCTAAATCGTCTTTATCTCTTATCAGTGGTTCATGCTCCAGCGGGGTAGCAATATGCTTACTGGCATCTTCAATATGCCTGGCGTTCAATTTCTCTATGCCTTCTTCGTTTTTGAAGTGGTCCTTTGCCCATTCTACAGCACGCAGCGCAGCTATCCTCACATTGCCCAGTTCTTTGTACAGTTTGGCAAAATGACCCATTATAGAGTAAAATACTTCCCCGGGTACGGGAGAGGATAGCATCATACCTTTATTTGCCTTGCGCTGTTTTTCTATAAAATCGGTAATTTTCTTAGCCCCTTTTTCATGTGAAAGTTGTATATCCAATTCACGCTTTCTGCGGTCTACTTCTTTTACCTTATCGGCAATCTCTTTGTCTTTGGCATCAAGCTGCCGCTCCAGTTCAGCTCGCTTATCCATATTGGGGCGCGACTTCGCTTCTTCTGTTGATAAATGCTGCTCTATCTCTGATCTTTCATCACGCAGATCATTAAGTTCACCTACAGCCTTTTCGTGTGCTTGATGTCTTTTAAGGGCTAACTCAGGGGTTCGCTTGATTGGTTCTGCAACTTTTGGCGCTGCTTCTTCTCGTTCTCCGACACCTGGCCGTTCACCATACGCGCTGTCACCAGCGCGTGTAACATCGTTTTCACCCGGCTTTTCGGGCTCATCTCCTGAATGTCCTTCGGCAGATGCGACAGGTTGTTGTTCTGATTGTTTTTCATTTTTTTCTATATTTTGTTGTGCTTTTTCTTTTATTATTTTGGGAACATCCTTATCCTCGGCAACGCTTTCAAATAATAGCCTATTTACAAATACTTGCCCATCGTGAGATAGGTTTTTCATCATATTCTGGTATTCATCTGAAAAAGGGTCTACGCTTGAAAGATTAGTTATGCCAGATTCATCTACAGGGAGGTGAGATAGGTAATTATCCATTGCAGATATATCCGATTCGCTTATTTTTTTATCGGCTATTTCATTATGCAAATGCTCCTCCAGTTCTGATTTTGACTTACCTAATGCCTCTATTCTTTCCGGTGTTGCTTCGGCTAATTGATGTGAGGCATTATATTCTTTCTCTTCGTCAGACAAGTCTTCCGGTTCTACATCTTTATGTAGGTTTTCAAGATGTTCCAACAGATTGGTTTTTGATGGGAATTGAGATACAAGGCTTTTAACCATATCCCCAATATCCTTACTGTCCATTCCATTCAGCCCGAATGGATGGTGACCATCTTCTATTTCGCGATGTAAGGCATCTGCCCACTCATCAATACCCATGTTAGAATCAACACTGGTAAATTGCTTGGCTATGCGTTTTGTTTCTGCACTGGCTCCATCCCTGTTTCTTGCATTTTTAGGTAAGTCCCTTTCAACGTCTTTGAAGCGCCACTTATCTTCTGGATGTTTATCGTCCATGGCAAGCATGGTATGAAGGATGTGCTCTTCTATAGTCCTTGGTTCATTAGATAATACATCGCTGCGCCTTTTAAGTTGCGCAGAAAGACTCCATCCTTTTCTACCCTTACGTTTTGGTTTTACTTGCGGCGCTTGGCTGCGCTGATTGCTATCGCTATTTTTTGCTTCTGGCTGCGGGGCTTGCTCCCTTTTTGGCTCAATTCGTGCATGTTCTGGCTCACCACTTTGTTTATCGCTTTCTTGCTGTGGCTGCTCGTTGATTTTAGTGGCATCTTCGGTAGGTTTTTCTTTCGGAAATTCTTTGGAGATAATATCCGCTGTTTCTTTTGCGCGCGGCAGGTCACTGCTAATTATTTGAGAAGGGGTAACGCCATTTTTTTTTAACTCTGCTGCGATGTTTGCAGCCTGTTCGCGGCCCTTATCGGTTAGCTTGGTATCATTGGTGCGCTGCAGGTCTTTTTCGTTGTCTGCCGTTTCTCCGTGACGTGCAAACCATATAATTTTCCCGTCCTCTGTTTTGTAAGGAACAAGGTCGCCAGGCTCGGTGCTACCGTTCTGGTGTTCTTCGGCTATGTTTGGATGATCCCACCCTACTTTATGTGCAGCTTCCAGCAGTTTTAAGCCCCATGAGTGTGTCACCACAACTGAATTGTCGGGCGCATCTTTGGCTATACTTTCTACTGCTGAATGGAAACGGTCTTTCGCTTCGTTGAAACTTTCTCCTTCCGGGTGGTCTGCAACGAGTACATCTGCCGGTTTATCGGGATGCTCTATGGTAGCTTCCTTTATGGCTTCTGCGGTGTGTTCTTCGGGCTTGCCTTTGGCTTGGCCGAGATCCTGCGTACCGACACCGGGATTTACTACTACGGGTATTGTATCGGCATCCCCTTTATATACTTTCTTCTGCCGGGGCTTTTTTGCTGGTGTTTCAGAACCGGAGGAGGCGCTTTCAGACTGTTTTACAACGGGCTGTTCCTGAGCGCTCTCGTCCTGTCCTGTAGGTGGTGTTTCGGTTAGTTCCCGATCTTGCCGCCCGGCTTCATTCCGCCCTTCACTGTTGGCATTGTCTTCACTTTGGCCTTCGCCTTCATTCCGCCCGATGGAAGCGCTTTCTTGCCCATGGCCGATTTCGGGCCCATTGCTGTCTTTTTCATTTTTGGTTGTTTTTGGGGTTAAACTATTATCTATAGCATTATCAGGAGATAAAGGTATGGGTTCTTCTGAAATATTTACATTTTCGGCATTATTTTTTTCTTGGTTGCCAGCCGCATCGCTCTGGTCAGCTTGGTTGGCGACGCTCCGTTCAGGGTTCGGTTCGCTATTGGGCTTTTCTTCTGTGGCTTTGTCCGGAACAATTACAGGCTTCGGCACAGGTTTAGACAGAATATCTACGCGCGTTTTCTGCACTTCCGATATTCTCTTTTTAAGCGGGGCAAGTTGCGCCTGGTCAACTTCTAATCCTGCCATCTTTGCACCATCTTCCAATGATTTGATTTTCTTCTGGAGCATGTTTTCCTGAAACAGGCTGTAAGAATAATCTTTAACCTGGTTGGGTGTAAGCTGCTCACCTATGCTATTTTCTGTAGGCGTATTGCTTACCACATTTTTCATGGTAAGGATTGCATCATGTGAAGCCTGGGCCTGTTGCGGGCTTATCTTGCCATCTTGTAACTGCTTGCTTATAGTAGAGATATATTGATCTGGATGAGTACCCATTTCAAACATAGCCCCCGCATTTAAGGATGCCTCGTGGGTTGTATGACCCAAAGAACCGAGAATAGACGGCAGGAGCATAGATATAGCCGTACCGCCAGCCGCATCCATCACATCCCCCGGCATGTTTTGCTTTCTTTCTGGCGCGGCAATACCATCTACTATGCCCTCTGATATTTTCTGTGCGGTGGCTAAACTTATTTGCGCACCGTACTCTTTACCAAATTCCTGCACCGTTGATGCAAGCGCTTCTTTACCGGTCTTTGTTTGCAGAAATTCAATCCCATTGTTTGCCTGTATTTCTTTTATCAGGCTTTCCGCACTCTTGCTTTCCATGCCCAGCGCATTTTTTACAATCTGCGCTTTAGGGCTGATAGAAAATAATGCACCAGTGATCAGTCCGTTAACGGTGGAATACAACTTGCGCTTCCCTTCATCCTCTGGCTTGTCACCAAATATGTCGAGTGATTTATTGTACGCATCATTGTACCCATCGAAGGCGAAAACACCGAAGTTGGCAAGTTTCTCAGAAGCCTTTTCACCTAATCCTAAAGCCTCGCCGCCTTTTGCCAATCCGCCGACTTCTCCGCCTAATACCGCCAGGCTGCCTATCGTTTCCATAATCTGGTTGCCTACGCCACGGATATTACTCCATGAGTTCTGCGAACTGGGCGTATTGCCTACTATTGCAGCCCCCAGGCCGCTTTCGTTCTCCCATCCTGAATGGAAGCGCTGGTTAGGGTCTTCTCCGCCTACAACGCCCTGTATTGCCGGATAAACTAAGCGCTGATATATTGGGGCCGCCGTATTTAGTGCGCCCTTTGCGAAGTATTCTAATCCGCTGGCCGGCTTAGGGATTAAATTTGGGTTTTGCCGAAGTTCATTTAACGCATTTTCGGGAATGCCTTCCTGCTGGCCATACTTATCTATTTCCTCTCTTGTGATATTGGGCATCACCTTAGATGGGGTAATAAAACTTAGAAAACCGGATATAGGGTTTCTGTCAGCCTCTTTTGCATTAGCCACCACATCTGCAGCATTATTTACAATGAACGGCTTATTGTTTTCAAACAACTGATCACCACTGCGGTCCGCGTGTATTTCACCTTCCTCTTTTGCCTTTTCGTTCACTGCATTGTCGGTACCGTCCTGTATTATTTTGTTGCCGCGCAGGTTGTATTTATATTGATTTGATGGAGCGATAGGCTGCCCATGCTCCAATTTATTCAAATCTTCCTTAGCTGTTTCATCACCCATAGCAGCGGCATATTTTGCGCCCAACTGTATAGGATTGTATTTTACGCCAGCTTTTGTTCTTGCTATATCCGAATCATACTGTGTGGTGAGCGCCAATTTTTGGGTGTTCAACTGTTTCCTCAACTCAACGGCCTCTAATCCGTTAGGGGCATCCGATTTATAGGTTGCAGCTATCTGATTATCTATACCCTTAGCATCTTTTTCATATCGTCCACGGATGGCATCGGTAGCTGTATTGGCAGTAGCCCCCATGGGCTTATTTTGGCCGTACTCCTGGTTGAATAATTGCAGCCCTATTATATGCCCGGCATTTTCTTCCAAATCTTTTTTCTTCTGGGCAAATTGCGCATCCAAAGCCTGCTTTTCCTTGAAATCTGTACTTCTTGCAGGGTCTGTCTGTAGTTCATAAAGCTGCTGCTGATATTCCGTATTAATAGCCTTCATTCTGTTATTCTTGTAGTTAGCTATGTAAGCAGGGTCGCCATGCGGATTGGTTAACTGGTTTAATTCGTTGTCCGGGTGGGCTGCATCTGTTGTGGGTTGCACTGCACCTGATTGGAGGGCATCCTTGGCTAAGAAATCTACCGCATCCTGCGTCTTTTCTGGCGCAGTTTTCTCTACTGGCGCAGTAGCTATTGGCACACCGTTTAGTTGCGTACCTAATGTCTTATTGAGTATTTCCTGCTGTGATAATTGAGGTGCAACAGGTGCTGGATTGCTGTTATTAGCATTACCGTTTACTCCTTGAGATACACCTGCTGGCGCGGGAGTATCTGATATTAGCCCTGTTGTGTTTTCCCAGCTATTGGCCGGCGCGGCAGGCTGTGCAGGAACGGTAGGTGCGACTGGTACTTGTGTTGCACCTGCTATTGGTGAGCCGTCAAGCTGAGTCCCAAATACGCTATTGGTTATTTGTTGAGGGGTCTGCTGCGCAACGGGAGCCGCCGGCGCTGGTTGTGTGGCATCGGGAGCGCTATCATCATTGATGTCCGCCGCTACATCAGCTATGTTTTTTTCTCCTCTTTGTGCCTGTATTCTTTTCAGGCTTTTAGCATATACCGACTCTGGGTCCTTGTAATACCCATTAACCTTCAACCTATGAGCGTAATCTTCTATTGAGGTCGCATCGGCTGGAGCACCAGCGCCTTTATCTTTTTTTAATAATTTCGCGTGCTCTCTTGCCCAGTCGTCTACTGTAGGGAATTTAACGTAATTACCGCCTTCCGAATCCGGCCTTGGAGTACCCTTCCATTCATCTGGGAAGTTTTTATTCCATGTAATCCCGCTGTAGTTATTGTTATTTCTTGAAACCTCACTGTCTAATTCCGGGTTCCCTGTTTCATGTATTAATTGCGATACTGCGTATGATTTAGCATTACCAGATACATACTTGCCTAAAGCGCTCTCCACATCAGAAGCAGATGTGGTATCGCTATCATTAATATCTGCCGCTATGTCTTGGAGGGATATTTCCTTTTTCTTATCAGGCATTCCTTTACTTTTTTAAGTATCCTTTTTATGAATGTAGGTTCTTTATTATTGTCATCCCAAAGATCATCAATTAATTCCTGCGGAATGTATTGTTGCTGTTTGTGCATAAAGTTATTATTTTTTACCGGGTATTTCTACCCATTCTCCATGTGACCATACCATATTTTGACCTTGCGGAGTTCTGTAATATACAGTACCTGATTTGCTCGTTTTCTCAGTATATCCAGCAGGTATTGATGGTGCTTTCTCAGGGGCTACAGTTGTGGTTGGTGCGGGTGTACTTGCCACTGGCGCCGCATCCGGGTACTTACCTCCGTTATTGCCATAAAGTTCAGCCCACGTAGATTGTCTGTTATATATTTCAGGCTTATAGGCTGCATTGTGCTTTAATTCATTAACAACGGCATCTTTTTCATTAACGCGCGCAATTACACTACCCAATTCATCTTTTTCCCCATTATTCTTATCCGCTACAGGCGCATCGACATAAACAAGTTCTTTTTGCTTTGTTTTTTTATTTTGCACCATGTACGTCTTGTATGGCACTACAGATTGTCCAGTTGGCGTTTTAGAGGTATTTCCATTTGCGTCCTTTGTCCCTTCAATATCAGCCTCTTTACCTATAAGTGTTTCAGCGCCTTTATTATCGTAAGGTAGTATGTTGTATTCTTTGGGATCTAACCCATTATTCTTCCACCATGCAGGGAACCTTACACCTGCATTTACTTCATCAGGTATATCCGAATTTACCCCTTCTTTCACACCTCTGCTAAAGATACTCTTCACTTTGTCATAAGCATTTTGAGCAGCTTTTTTATCCATGTTTTCCACCAACTCTTCTTTAGTAGGGGGCTTTGGTGGTGGATTTCTTTTATCCGCTTCACTTATATCAAACTCCCTTTTATCTTCTGCATCTTTATTCTGATCGCGCTGATTTTTTATGGCATCCTGTTTCAGTTTTTCAATTTCCTCAAACTTCTTGGCTACCTTCCTTGGCTGTGCATACTTTTCGATGTTCAGCATATCTGCCACCTTCAAGCCATCCACTTTTGGATCGCCAGTAATGTTCAGCGTGGCCTGTCCCGTATTTGGATCTACGACAACTACATCGCGATACTTAGGGTCGCCCGGCTGGTATTGATTGAGGGCGTTATAAGTGTCCTGCGCTTGTTTCATCCTTAGCAGGTCTGGTTGACTGTGGGCAAGCGGGCTTCGCAGGAATTTAGCAGCCATATCCATGTTGGGGAGATAGGCTTTATCTCCGGGAACAAGATTGAGGGTATTGCCCACTACTCCTTCATTTGGTATCTTCGTTTCAAAGTGGCCATCATCGAGCTTTGTTTCCAGGTTCTTCGGGTCTTTTACCGCATCAAGGTCCAACCTGTCAGCATCGCTGTACTTTATTGGCGGCACATAGGGCTGTATCTGGTGAAAATCTCCTACTTTGTATTTGTTGATATTGTCGTCTATGCTCTGCAGGTAGCCTGCCTTCTCTTCCGGGTCCATGGTATTGGCCGCCGCTGTCCTTGCCTGTGTTTCGTAGCTGGCCCTCATCTGCGCATTGGCCATGAGCCTGTTATGATCCATGGTCATTTTAGCTATCGCCGGGTCAAATGCGTATCCTGCCGGGTTGGCATTTACGGCCTGTATCCTGCTGAGTGTGCTTTGGTTAAGTGCCTCCTGATCATCGGGGAGCATGGAATAGCTTTGATTGGAACCATCCTTGCCCTTCATGTTGAAGATACTGCCACCATTATTGGTAAGCTGAGATATGAATTGCGCCCTGTCCTGCAGGTCTTTCTGTGCCTGTAAGCGCGCCTCTCTCCTTTTCTGAACTTGCTCGTCCTGTAGCTTATCTACAGTTGACAGCATAGGCTGATAATCCGGCATTACAGGTAATGTACCTGCGCCGCTACCTGATGCAAGTCCTGCATCTCCGTGGTAACTGAGTATGTCCGATGCTGAGGTGATTGGGGTATCTTGCATGACTGGTATTATGAAGCAAACTTACAGATTATTGTTGATACGGCATATACCCATTCCACCCATAAGTGCCACTACCATCACCTGATGATGGCGTATTAGGAGAATAGTATGGCGCTTGTGGCTGGTAGTCTGGTGTGCCGTAGTAAGATCCCATGTTAGAAGATGGGGCTACTCCAGCCTGCGGAGCTGCGCTACCCGAAGATGTATCATCCCCGCCGCCACCGATACCACCTGCCGCACCGGTTGCCGCTTTCCCCAGCATCCCTATGCCCTGTCCGATAAGTTGTTGCCCCTCCTGCTGTTGCGTTGCATATAACTTAGCGCGGTCTGCCCACGGCGCATACTGATTTAGTTGCCAGTTTTTGTCTGTACCTGCCGACATTCTCTGGTTCTGCGCTATCAGGTTATTAAGGTGTCCTTGTCGCGCCTGATCATCATATATGGATAGGTTGGAAATACCTTGGTTGTATTTATCGTAGGTGGCTGCAAGGCTGTTCGCATCGCCTCCGCCACGCAGTATCGCATCATTGGTGGCTGCAAGTCCCTGCCCGGCATTATTCAGGTAGTCCTGTTTGGATGCGGCGCTCATACCTTGCCCTGCCTGCGATTCTGCTATGCGCTGGTTGTCATACTCTGTCTGTGGAGTAGTATAGGTAGGGCGCACGTTCGCTGCTGCCGCTTTGTCCGCTTTGTTCTCTTTTACTGCGCCATATACTGCTGTTGCTATGGCAACCGCGGCGAATACTGCATCTACTGGCATGGGATATTTCTTTTGAGTAACAGATCTTTATTTTTTATCAGCAAGACAAATGTACCATCTTTTGTGGGCACTTCCTCAAACCCGTTACGGTTGAAGAATTGTATAGCCCTGCTGTTTTTATTCCACAGTGCAGTGAAGTAGGCCGCGCCGATGATTTCTTCTACTTTACGCAGCCACTCCACGAGAAATACCTTCTTGCGGAAGGCTATGTTAATAGCATAGGAGTATAGTTCGTTGGGCGCTTCTCCGTTGGTTACGGTAACGCAGTAGCCTATATCGTCCATTTCATCGCCACTCTGTAGCATGATACGGTATGGCTGCATGTCACCGGCGAATACAGGGTCGTTGATGAACCGAGCTATCTCATTGTACACATAGTCCACGCACTCTTCAAATGGATAGTTGAAGCGCTGGTATTTGTCAATAACGTCCGTATCCCCCTGTAGGGAGAAGTGGATCAGCGGGCGCAGTTCCTCTATGGTTACCGGTATGAGCTTTAGTTCTATCATGCGCTTGTATCTTCTGAATGGCAGAATAACCAGGTGGTGAGTGATACCAACATATCCTGCACTGTTGATGTGGTGCTTTGGTGTATCTTCCAGCCGCTACGGTCTAATGGCTCTGCGGGTTGAGCAAGTTTACCTATGCCGTCATTGGTGAGTGCACGGCCAAACTTAATGAAGTTGTTCACCTTCTCCGTATGGTCAGATTCCAGCTTGCCTTCCAAACTGCCCCTTGCTGCTGATCTTACTGAATACATTTCGTACATGGTCTGTATGTTTTACCACCTTCTCAGGCGTGTTTGTAATTTTTCTAAGTCGTCCATCCTCACCGGGTTTTGGTGGCGCATCATGGCCATCTTTTCAGCCCGGTACATCCGGTAAAATTCATTGCCCCTGTCGCCATCGCGAGGGTTAAGTTTGTGTTGCCTGTATATGATACCTGATATAAGGCAGTCATACGCATATTCCGGTACCAGCACTTCCTCTCCCGGCGTTTCTCCGTTGGTTTGATAGGTTACCAGCACTGTGCCTATACGTTCTTCTTTCTCCCAAAAACCACCTTCCTGATGATGATGTGGCTTGTAGTCGTTGCGGAAGATATGTATGATGTCCGGGTCGGCAGCGTTGCGGTTATAATAACCCCAGAAGTTGTAATTAGCAGGTATCAATTCACGATATGCCGAGTTGTCCAGCCAGCCGTAGCTTTCGCATCCAGGGTCATACAGGCCCAGTCCGAAATAACCCATGAGCGCCTCCATATTAGGGGCCGTAGCCATGATACAGCCTTTATCATCTACCTCTACATTGCAGATGGTCGTTGTTTCCTGTATGTACTGTACGGATGTTGTCCCTGCTTGCAATACAGGTGTGTTTGTCCACTGCTGTATGTTGCCGGCGCTATCGGCGCGTATAGATGTTGTCTGCTGGTAGGTAACGCCTTGTATCACTACAGGTGTGTAGGTAGTGGTCACATCATCAAGCATGGCGCACAGCGTATTTTGACCGTTGCATTTTTTGCAGGAACACTTATGGTTGCAGTTGAACTTTGCCGTATTGAGGTCAGGGTCGCAGGTCAGCGGGTGTTGCTTGCCGCGATGGTCCACTACTGATATATTCACCAGCCGTTCGCAGTCACGGGGGAGGCGTAGTGTGTGATGATCAAGGCATTCTACGGCGACTGTCTTTATTGCCCACATGGTAGTGCGGAATATGTCTTTATATACCCATATAGCATGTTGCAGGTTTTTAAGGAACATGACTTCCTTTAGGTTGCCTTGTTCCAAAGAAAAGCTCCGCACCGCCTTTCCCAGCGGTATCACAGCTTCACCAAATTGCCTTAAATTCTGATCGCTCATTATGCTATTATTATCCAGTCATTCGCTTCCTTGTCTTCACTCGTTGGCCGGTAAGGGCCTACGCTGCAATCACACACCCTTTCTTTGCAGTCCTCTACTATAAAATCATCACTTGCATTTTGAAGACTCAGCATATCGGCATCTGCCTCGCAGAATTTCCTGATATAGCGGCATTCATTCCATGCAGCCCTGCGTAATTTTTTATCTCCTAACGCATGGAGTATTGCTTCTTTGTAGGTAATGAGTTGTGTGTCCATTAGTTCCCTTGTTTACCGAGGTTAGGATTGACCTGCTGTGGCAGTACCAAATTCTTGTTGCCATCGTTGGCCTCCTGTATAACATTACCTTGTTTCGCACCGAACATCAACTGTAAGGTATTTTTGATCACATCTGCCGCTATATTATCACTCAGCAGGCTGTTATCATTATTGCCCAATACCTCCGGGATATACCATACCCGCACCTCTGTCACATTGTCCGAAAATTCAATCCTGTTATTTGGGGCCAGCCAATAGTATACATTGCTTGTTACCGGGGATAAAGATAAAAATCTTATTTCATTATTTTGAATTTTTATGACATCAAATTTTTTGCCACCACAGCACTTACCAGTGGTGCTTACGCCATTTATAGCATTGGCAGCCGCATCAAAGTCAAAGGAGAAAATATTGGACGATGGCTGCGCAAAGAAAAAGTTGGACGTAGCGCATGGTGTTACCGGCAAAACCTCTTCCATGAGCCATGCAGCGGATATGGGGGTATTTGAAAAACCCATCTCCGCAATACCATCCTTGCGCATGATCTGATACATCTTGTTCAGGACATCACTGTAATAGGCGGCAGCATGGAACATAAAGTCCCCTACATCAAAGAACGCATCCCTTGGCGCGTAGTCCTGGAAGTAAAGATCCTTTGCCCTTGCGGCGAGTGTTTTCAGCGATACGGCCATCTATAGTATTTTTTATGCGGTTTTTCTTTCATTTTCGCCCATCTGGAACATATTCTCATCCCCTATGAGTATCGCGTATTTCTTCAACAGGCGCGACAAAAACTCTTCCTTCATTATGTTGCTCCACTGTAACTGAGTGCTGCCGCCGGCATTGTAAATGAGTATATCATCACTGCTGATAGTATAGGCAAATACGCATGGCTGTGGTGTTTTCAGATAATCTATAAGAAGTAACTGCACACCTGCCGGGGCTATCTTGAATCCACCCGAGAACTGCGTCATCTTCGGATTGTCGTATGTCGGGCCCTTTGTATCATGGTCGAGGCAGTCTTCCCAGCGCTGGTTGTCTACCAGGTTAACGGTCTTCGTGATCAGGTGGTCGCCGGCATACTTTATGGCCAGCGCCGCGTAGTCAGGATCGGTATACTTGTGGCACTGTCCATCCCCGTCAATATCGGGCAGCGGCTCGTTGTTCTTGGCCGCCTTTTCATCCCGCTGGCGCAATACCTTTGCGCTGCTGAAATACTCGTAGTTAGCAGGGTACGGAGCCACACCATAAGAAGCGCCACCCGCAGATGTCACAACGATAGACGCTGTTACCAAAAATGGCAGCTTCACCTCATCGGAACACTGCTGCATCAATTCATAGTCGGAGAACTTATCCCGGAACAACTCTACATTGATCGCATTCATCCAGTTGGCGAAGGTCGTGGGCGGAATTTGCCCATTCTGGGATACATTCGCCAGTGTGAGCAAACTCTGCCATACATCGAAGAGATCGAGGGTTGTCATTATACTAAGGTGGTTGGGGTATATGTTGAAATGTTAGGTATAGCCACTACGTTATACACACTTGGGGTATGTATACCATCTGCCGTGATTGGTATATGCTGCAATAGCGTACCGGAAAGGTTGTATACACCTATCGCCGCAGGAAGGCCGCCAGTCGTTTCTGTTGTGCCGCCTATTGACGGTATGAGCAAAAGGCAGTTACCCAGCGCCGTAGGCATTCCCGAGAAGCCCAGCGTATACGTACCTGTAGGCGAACCCTGGAACGGTATTACCACAGGCGTTGTTGCCAGCGATGCTACGTTTATGGATATGGCAGGGATGTCTACGCCTATCAGGAAGTTGCCCAGGTTAGTCACTATCAGGTTGCCCAGGTAGAATATGGAATTGCCGCGCCTTCTTAGCGTACGATGAGTGCTACCGTTTGACCCCATACCAAAAGGATAGGTATTCGTTACAGAATTGCTGGATATAGAGAATTGCACTATTGTACCCAGATTGCCGCCAAACCATATGGTATTCACTCCATCAAAAGATGCCGTCCATACATACTCAGTACCGCCAGAAATCACCGAGGCGATAGTAGATATGCCGCCGCTGGAGAAAGTGCCGAGTGATAACGCAATCGTACTACCCACTGCAATGCCGGATGATATACCGGAAGATGTTTCCAAATCGCCATCCTGGGTAAAGTATATCGTCCCTTTCTGCATGATGCGGGGGCATTTACCTTTCAGGCGCTGATCATAGAATGATGCTGTTATGCCATTGGTGCTGCTGTAGTCAAACATATTCAACTGCCAGGCTGATCCGGTGATGGCTTCAAATATATAGACTGCAGATAGTGTCATATTACTATACTCCGATGGGAAGTATAAAGAATACCATGAAGTACCTACATTCCCGGTAGCGCCTGTGGACAAAGATGCACTCAATGGGCTGCCGGTGAAGTTACCCGAAGCACCGGATGGAGCCGTAAGCTGTATGGTCCTTATCAGTTTGGGCTGCAAAGGCGTGGATACATCCCAGAAGTTTACCTTGCCGGTGTTACCTTCTGCGTTAATCAGCGTAGTGCCGATTAGTATAGTGTGCCACAATGCTGTCGCCGCCGACTCGCCGGGTATTGCACCTATTTTCAAGTCCGTGCGTAATCCATAACCCGACTCGCCCGCAAATATAGGCGCATCTGAATTTATGGATAAAACACTTGAGCCGCCATATAACAGGAAGTTTGCCGAACCGGCATCGCAAGTGATATTTATGGTTGCCGAGTATGCTGTACAGTTGCTATTGGCTACATTGAATGTCGCTACCGTACCGCCCGCCGAGAAGGTCACACTGACCGGCTTGCTAGCTACTGCATTGAGCGCGATAACTGCCGCAGCCTGGGTAGCCACATTACCTGCAAATACCGGTCCCGCGCCGAGGCCGAAATCAACGTATAGGTTGAGCGGATAGCTGGATGCCGTTATTGTAGTGCTCGATGCGCAAAGGTCTACCATCTTCGCGAGGTAGCTTTGTGTGCCATTAGTACAAGTGGTTGTGGTGCCGTTGATGGCCACTTTGATCACCGGTACTGTCTCGCCGAGGACTGTTGTTATCCATTCTACCGTACAGTTACCTGTATTCAAGGCTGTACCATATGCCTGCCATGCCGCATTAGCATTGAGTATAGATACCATGTCGTCCGCGCTGGAGGCCACGCCTATGATGATAAGGCCCGTTGGATCGTATATCTGTGCCGGGAAGAAAGAATTGGGGCATGTGGCCGGCGCAAGGCCAGTAGCTATGTTGATCACATTGGATGTCGTAGTGAGGCCGCTATTGCCGGATGCTGCTGATGTCTGGTTGATACCCAGAGAGCTGCCACACGCACAGCTTTCAAATCCGAACATGGTTTCTATCTGCTGTATCAGGCCCGGTACATCTATATTGCATGATGGCTGCATGATACCCAGCGCTACCTGCGAGATCATCCAATTCAACATCGTCATTTTGTTGTTCAGATCGGGATCTATCAAGTCGCCACATTTAGCAGTTGCCATAGCCTGAAATTTCGCCATTTCACACAATAACTGGCATACATCCACATTACAGTATACATTGAAAGTAGACTGTGCTTTGTACTGTAGGATGATAGTTTGCCCGTTACCCATGTTGTAGGTAGCATAGTTGTTCAGGTACAGGTTAAATCCTGTGGCGCTATAAGCCAATGGGAACCAAACGTAGGCCGAGTTACTTGCTGTACCGTTTGCGGGCTGTAGGCCGCCGGCAGGTGACTGCGGATATACCAGCGTCCATGTGTTTACTGGTGTGCCTGTTGGCTGGATATTACCGCCGTAAGAATAGTTGGTAGAGTCGCTGCACAAGAGGCGCGCATTGGAGCATTGTACTGCCACGCTGAGGTTAGCCACACCAAAGTTACCGCATCCATTGACTGTATTACCAGCCGGGCGGCATATCACCACCTGTTTTGCCAGTTGATAGGTAGTATTTGTGCTGTCTTTTACATACAGCGTACATACATAGGGCGCAGCGCAGGAAAACTCCACCTGGGCACATATGCCGCTACCAAAAGGTGTAGGCCATGAGTTTGGGGTAATAGACAACGTAGTCCACGCAACATTATTCACATCGGGTGTTGTTGAGCTACCCTGGTGAATGATCATACCACTTGGCGTAGTAATCACATACCACCATGACAGCAATAACGGATGCACCACCGTGCTGTTGTTAGTCAGCGTGATAGCAGGCGTAGCGCCGGACAAGTCATAGGTGATGAGGAAGTCTAAGTTGGTAATATCAGGTGAAGATATTGGAAGGCCCATGTTTTGAATATTAAGAAGGCTGGCCACATGACCAGCCTTCGGGTATTTTTAATAAGATGTCAATTTATTAAGAACATGCGCCGGAAGTAGCTGTGAGTATCACAGATGCCCCATTGTATATCTTCGGTGTTGCCTGTACGGTGTTGATGGTAATCTTGTCGCCATCTGCGCCGCCTATTGCGAATGTCGCGCCGTTCTCAAAGAACGGAGTCATCGCTGTGATCAGCTGCTGCAATGCTGGTGTAGAGTCATTCAGCGTGAACGCGCCGAATGTCGCCGGTGTTCCTGTGCCGAAGCCTATGCCATTGACTGTTGCCGGAGCTGCTGTCTGGAGCGTGAGGATGTTGATCTTCAAGCCTGTACCCGAGCCGGAGGTCGCCACTGTGGCCGCACCTGTCGCTACGGCATATCCTACGCCCTGCGTATCTATAGTGTAAGTAGTTACTACACCGCCGCTCACTGCTGTTACGTGGCCTGTAGCCAGTTGGGTACCGCCTGTGATCGTGAAGGTATCATTCACTACATACCCTGTACCACCTGCGTTAAGTGATGTAGTTGCAATCTGGCCTGGCGCATACAGCGTAGTAGCATCAATACACCATGCAGCCGGAGTAACATTCACGTAGAACCCTGCCTTTGTGACAGGTGTACCTGCGGATGAAGGGCTGGACAATGTCACGATATTACCGGAAGATGTCCATGTGCCATAAGTGCCCCAGTTGGTGTTGGCCCATGTTACAAACCCTGCCGGGGTAGTAATGCCTGTAGGGGCATATGCCGGGGTTGGCGCAACGCCATTGAACCATGGGAACGGTATAGAATACAGTAAACCATTAGGGTTTGCAGGGAATGGGAACAGGAATGTATTGGTACCACCTGTATTAGAGGTAGGCGCGTTCTGCACGATAGGGAATGATATGGTTACCACCGGCATTGTAGCGAGCGTACCGCCGAGGCCGTCTGCCAGCGTACCGAACACATTGGTAGTACCAACATAATCCGTATCGGCAATGGCTATCTTGTAGGTGTTCAGCGCGCCGGGGCCTACTTCTTTTACCACCAGCACTTTCTGTGCATCGGGCTGTGGGCGGACAGCATCTACAGCTACGGCCCAGTTGACGCGCAAAGGAAGTCCTTGCTGAGTCACCACCGGCAGTCGCCATTGCGCACCAATGATCTCACAATTTATGGTGTTGATGTCCCTTGTTACACCAGTAGCTACACCTGTAGTATAGTTATAGGTAAGGAGGTTCTGACCATTTTCATCGAGCACCTGGGTACTCTGTACAAAAGTAACTGCCATTGGTTATATTTTTTAAAGGTGTTTTAAAGTGATTTCTTCTTCGCTTCTTCAACCGCTATGGTTAAGGCCGCGTAATCTTTTTCATTCTTCGGGTCCAGCAGGAAGGTAGAGAACTCCTCTATCTGATCTTCCAGCTTTGTCGCCTCTGTATTGAACATAATGCGCGATGTCTTGTCCTTGTGGAAGGTAACTTCTTTCTTTACGAAGTTGATCACCTTCAATTCCTGGGCAGTCAGTACGATCATCTTGTACTGATCGTATGTTTCCTTGATGGTGTCCAAAAACTGTTTTGGGTTACCCTGGGCCATCGCAACCAGCACTTCTACTTTCTGCGGTGTTGTTTCCAGGTCCTGCGCGCCGTTGTTCAGGCCAAACAGGTTGATCAGCGCATCTATCTTAGCGGTGTTGTAGTCATAGCTGCCGGATGCCAGTTGCTTGCGCAGGTTGTACACCAGTGTCAGCGCTTCGTAGGTCACATCAAGCGATGCCGTCAGTTTCACTTCTGATTTCACGCTCTTCTGTATCGGGTCGAAGTTGAACATTTTGCTCTTGTTGCCTGATGGGGCCTCATCCGCATTGGGCGCTTTGTTGTTGTTCTCGTGATGAGCAACGAAGCTGTGAAGCGTAGGGTCCTGTCCGTATTTATTCAGGTCCAGCACACCGGATTCAAATGAAATCTGCAATGACAGCGCCCTTTTGTATTCTACATTCAGGTCGTAACCCAGGCTTTTCAGCCCTTTATGCAAATCCCAGCCATCCTGCTTCTCTTCTCCGATAGAATGTATCCCACCTTGTTTATCAATGTATACGTCATTAACAAATATTGTAGGCGCACCGGAAACAAACTGCGTTTCCGCATAACCCTTTCCTTTTCCGAGGAATACGCGGGACCTGAGCGGTAAAGCGTGGGTCTTGGCCGTATTCATCTTCACAGGGTTTTTGTCCCTTTCTGTGCCTTGCAGTACCCAGTCGCTGTCTGTGCGATTAGAAATCTCATAGAGCATGGACTTGCACTTTTCAATATTTTTGTCAATTGCTAACATATTGTTTGATTTGTTGTGTGAGATATTTTATTAGATAAAAGCAAAACCTAAATACTTCGATTAGAAGTATTTAGGCATGATTGCATACATGTTTTCTACGCAGTTCACTGCGGCCATGATGGTGTTTTCGATAGTGCCGGTGAACTTGTCAGCGCCGGAGAGCTGCATTTCATCGCGGAATGTTTCTGTCCACATGGAAGATATGGTGCGGCCCTTCGGACGGTAGTATTCTACAGGCGCTACGGAGTTACCGTTGCTGTCTGTCATACCTGTGCCGGGGAGTAGGATGCCCATGTTTTTGTAGTAGCCGTTACCTACGCTGCGGGTATCAGACCATGCGCCTACTTCTTTTATATGGAGGGTATCACCGCCCCATGCGTAGGACTTGATGCCCTGGCGTGTTACAAAGGTATTGGTATCGCGGTCTGCTTCTCCCCTTGTGAAGGTTTCAAAAGTACACTGGCCGGAGTTGCCCTTGAACATATCCTGCGCCCTGTTTTCCATCTGGCGTTTGAATGCTTTGGAAACGAGCATCAGGTATTCGGTGGCCAGTTTCAGCGCATCGTTCTGCAGGGTGATCTGGTTGTAGTCAGCATCCAGGTCGAAGCCATAGCTGTTGTCATACTCCCATATGTTGCCACCACCATAGAATAAGGTAGTCAGGAAGCCATCAAACCCGTTGTACTGCTGGGTGAAGTTAGCTCCGGTAAGGCCGGTGTTTTTCAGTTTTTCACCTGTGAAGAAGGCGAGGTTCACACCTATCACCATTGCTTCGCGGGCTGCCTGTGATGCTTTCAGGTCAAAGCTGTCTATCAGCGCGCCTGTCGCCATATCGAATATGATAGGGAAGGTCACGAGATCCTGCCATGCGCGGTCCAGGTTACGCGGCGTTTCGTAGTCTATACGATACGAAGCGGGCTGTATGCGCTTTACATAGCCGGGAGTTTCCCATTCTGTATGCAGGCTGATCGTTGTCCTGTCGCTGTAGCCGGATGTGTGCTGGGCGTGTACAGGGAACATCTTCAGTTTTGCAGGGATGTTGATGATGTAGGCCGGGTCTTTAGGGGCCACGGTGATAGCGTGGGCATAAGGAACGGTTGTGTCCTTCTTGATCACCTGCACCCATTTGTTATCCTGGTAGATGAGTATCTCGTCACCTACGTTGATGTTTGAGTTGAGGCCGTTGTTGGCATACTGTGATGCTGCGATATTGAAGGTCGCGGCATTACCGGTATATGAACCATTCACAGTGCTGCCGAAAGAGCAACCTGTTACGGTCTGGTAAGTACCGGTCACGGCATTTTCAGCGTATATGTTCAGGTCTACATAAGAGTTATACTCTATGTAGTAGTCAGAAGCGTCTACTTCTTTCTCTTCGCCACCCATCAGGTCTTTGAAGAAGTCTATCTCTATAGGACGGCCACCGATATTGATCACACCTGGTCGGAAGTCTGAGTTCCAGCGCGCTATATCCTCTTCGGCATAGCCGAGGGATGCCAGGCCGCCGTTGTCAATAAAGTCGCGCAGCGGGCGATACATTTGAATGAAGGCAGGAAGCTGCGATGTGGCGCTCTGCACAGATGTCTGAATACGCTGAGGATACTGCGGGGTCCTGTTGTACGCTATTGCCATTTTTTTTCTTTTTAGGTGGTTATATTTTACTTAAAGTGTATTTATCTTAATTTCCTCTTGCGGCCCTGTCGAATGCCGCCATTGCTGCTGCATGGCTTGGTGGCGCTTTCGTGGCCCCTGTTGCTGCCGGAGCGCCAAACTGCGTCTGGGTAGCCGGTATGTTTTTGAACGCTGCCTTCGTCTGGTGTATCGCTTGCTTTACACTTTCCTGCAGAAGGTATGCTGTCCTTTTTTCAGCAGTTATGCGTGTCAGGTGATCCGTATACAGGTTGGCTATTGCCTTATCTTTCACATCTGCTTTGTCTGCGCCTATGGCCCTGTATGCTTGGTAATCTACAGCGAACTTCTCTGCGGCTTTCAGGTCGGCTTCATCGTATTTGTACGACAATTCCAGTTCTGCCGTTTTGCCATCTTCGCTGGTGATGGGTACTTTTATGGTATAGTCCTTTGGCAATGCTTCAAGGGCTGCTTTTGCTTGTTTTGTGTAGGACTTGTGACGGTTCGTATCTTCCTTATAGGATTTAAAGTCACCATCTATGCTGTCCACCTTGCCGAACTTTTCCTTGCGGTAGTCTGCGGCGATCTTGTCTATTTGCTTCTGGCTGGTCTTGCGGATAGAAGAGTCTTCGTCTTTGTCTTCATGGTAAATGTCCCTGAATATCTCCTCTACTTCTTCCGCTGTGATCTTCGGGTCGCTTTCTCTCAATTCCTGTGTCAACAATGAAAGGGCGATGTCCCTGTTTGATTTAGCCTTCTCGGCAATCGCTGTTTCATACTCTTCGCGGGAAATCCTCTCGTTGCCGAGGGCCCATTCTATAGCTTCCTGCTTTTCTTTCTTCTCCAGTTCTTCCAGTTCGGCAGCAGTAGGCTTCGGTGCCGGTTCCTGCAGGTCGGCCAGTGATTTTACTTTACCACCGGTCCTCTTTGCGAGTAACTTTTCAAGTTCTTCGTCAGATATATCCTCATAGCTATTTTTGGGCGCTTCTGCCGGTGGCGTAACATCTGCCGGGGCAGGTGGTGTAGCGGTTGGTGCGGCGGCTGGTGCAGGTGGTGTAGTGTCGGCTGGTGCAGGCATTGTGAGTTTAGGCGCGGTGTTTAACCCGAATGCCTTCTCGGTATTCAATTTTGACTGCTCCGGCGTGATTACATTTTCTGCCATAAAATAGTTTTGTTTTGTTGTGTGAGGATATTCTGTATCAAAAGTATATAGGGGATTTGGAAATAAGAATAACGTGTACTACTTTTATACCTGTACACAGGTAATTTTCTTTTTCGTGAGAATACGAATTTTCAGAACACACAAAGAATACGAGCAATTAAAGAATGTCATGGGCAACAAGAAATTGCCTCACTTTGTCTATGCCGAAATAATGAAGAAGTTTGGCAAGCCTACAGAGATACCCTGCGCTGGTAAGAAAATGGATAAGGAGCCTTTGATCATTAAGGAGTTCAACATCCACCTACCAAAAGAAGTAGAAAGCCTGATACTATGCGAGTCTTCACGCGCCGGCATCAAGGTTTCTACTTTTATTTCACGAACCATTATAGATCCAATACTTAAACATTAGCCGTAGTAGGCATTGGTTCTGCCGCATTATGCTCCAACTGTAATGCGCTTGGTGCGCGCTGTACGGGTAGTGGCGCTTGCTGCTGTGGTTGTACAGGTGGCGCGGGTGGTGGTGGCGTAGTCTTACCGGTGTTATTCAGACTCTGCTGCTCTGTTAATAGATCAGCATTAGCTTGATGATATATCTGGTCAACGTCACCACTCAATTTCATCTTCGTCTTATCTATGCCACCCTTCTGGTTAATGAGGTGTGCTTGCATGGTTGCGTTAGCATCTATGGTCTTGCCCTGCAGCATCTGGTCGCCCTTCATTTTCTCTATCTGCATGTCCATCTGCTTCATCTGCATTTCGTGCTGCTGCTGCGCCTGCTGCTGCTGCTGTGCAGCCTGTTGCGCATCCTTGTTTGCCTTCTCCTCAAAGTAGGCCAGTACAATGCCTTTCTGCCGTGGGCTTTTGATGTCTTCGAGCATGAGCTGCTGGGCCACACTTACTTTACCGTTCTGCACAGCAAGCTGTATGCTGGTGTCTATTTTCTGTAGTAATGATGATTGGTTCATCGCCTCTACATAAACGCTGTACCGGTGCATACCTACTTTACCCATGCCTTCTATGGCCTGTAGTGTTTCTTCTCCTACAAGATTGACAAGGAACCTGTATGCCAGCGTGTCTATGTCTTTGAACTGTATGATGTCCTGCACAAAGAACAAGGACCGTGTGGCTATGTCTTCGCATACAGCGGTGATCATATCGGGTATGTAGTACGTAGATGCAAGGCTATACTCCAGCGCCTTGAACTGGTTGTTCATGGAGTCGCGTGGATTGCCGGGATCGCCTTCACGTAGCGGCGCAATACCCACCGTGTCCAGCATCTTTGCCCATATCTCTATAAGACTCTCCCAATATATTTTTGAGTTAGGTGACAAACCATTGGGCCTGTCAATGTTAACTTGGTTGCTGGTCATCGGCACTACCTTTCCTTCGATCACAGGGAAGGTGTACATGCTGTCAGCGCTGCCATCAAGCCATGCTACCATCTTAGCTATCTTCTCGGATTTATTCAGCGTGTTGTCCGGGAATATATCCATGGCCATAGCCAGCAAACTATCGTAGTTGTAGTCGGTCCCGCGAGGCTTTGACCGGCGCACTTCATACTTGAACTTGTACCACAATTCATTGATGAGGTCTATGAACGGAGCGCAGGTAATGGCTATTGGCTCGCCAATCACTTTTTGCGTGATGATGGTGAAGTTGGTATTGAAGTCTTGGTAGCCTTCTATGTCTTTGTAGGTAACTTCTCCAAAGTCGAACATAAGATGGTCTACCATTGTCAATACAAGGTAGTAAGAACAATAAGTGCCTGTTTCATAGCGCGCCTTGGTCTGGTACCTTTTGCCGTTCGGCGGCTGGTTGTCTTCGTAGAATGTGCCCTCAAATTGCTTTACCTTGGCGGAGTTGTTCAGGTCTTTCAGGTTTACCCTGTTTATCTCCTCACCATACTCGGTCATGTTCTGGCTGATCCACTCCATGTAACCTATGGTCACTTTGAAGTTGAGGAACTGGTTGTAGGTGTAGTTGATGTTCTGCCCGTTTGTACCTGTGTCGCGACCCTGGCAATAGTACCTGCCACTTGGATGTATCGCCGTGATGTCTATAGCGCCTGATGAGGCTGTAAACACCGCTATGATCAGCTTATCCATGTACTTCTCTATGTCGAATGAATCGCCGAACCTGTCCAGCAATTCTTTTATCGTCACGCTCTGCTGGTATGCCTTGGCGCTGGCATCATTGTAGTCCTCCCTTCTGCCGCCTCCGAATATGTATACTGTTTCCGGCGTGAGGTACTGTGCCATTACCGCCCCATTGACCTTGCTCACATAGCTTTGGTAGGCCACTGCTTTTTTGGCAATGATGTCTACCGTCATGTTGGATATGAAAGACTCTAACTGATTGAACTTTAATATTGCATCCACCAGCTTCTGCATTTCTATCTCCCAGTCGAGCTTGTGAAAATACTTCATAAAGGTGGCTACATCCGCAGGGTCATTACGGTCCAGCGACATCTTATCAAAGTCCTGCGTGTTGCCACTGTCCATCTTTTTACCAATGCGGTCTTTAGCCTGCTGCATCTTGAATGGAGGCTGTCCCATCTGGGTGAACATGCCGCTGATGAATTTCTCCATGCGGTCCTTATTCACTATAAATGCTTCATCGTTCTTTTTGGCTACGCCGCTGGTAGGGTCTGTAGATTTCACCACCGCGATAACACCCATTTTTTTCATCTCTGCAATGAAGACGTTTTTCAACTTCTCCATGATGGGTAGTGACATAAAGTCAACATTGGCCATCTCGTGTAAGAGGCTTACATCGCTGTCATTTTCCGCACGTAGCAGCCGGTTGTTGTATTGGTTGTATAACGGCCTGTTATTGAGGTTTAATTCTGCTGAGTTTTGAAACAGATTTCTGATAGGGGACATATCCTGCTTGCCCAGCATGTACGCCATGCCTCGTGTTGCGCTTTTTATATCCACCAATGGCTGCATCTGCATACGGATGAACCGAATGATCTTATTAGCCCATTCGCCATCTTTGTCTTTCCGTTCTACATCGAACCATTCTCTGATCTGTAACATGTATGTGTGTTATTTAAAAAGGGCGGCAGTTGTGTACTACCGCCCTTCCGATTATTAATGTGTGCGCCTACTATGATGTGGTGTAGGTAACTACTGTCCATGCGCTTGAACTGCCCAGGCCGCATATTGTCCTCACATGGAGGTAATATGTTGTGGCCGTAGTAAGCCCGGTGATCGCTATTGTCGTTGTACCGCCATCCTGGTAAGTACCATCGCCTGTAGGTGCAGTAGATGTAGTGTTGTTGATGTATTCAACCCCTACAGCGCCAGCCGGAAGTACAAATGAGAAGTTAGCAGTAGTGGCTGTCTTCGCAGTGTTTACCAGGTTGGTCACTACCGTACAGGACTGTGGCTCCGGCACAAAGTTACATAATGCAATGTTGGCGTTGTAGCTGGCCGCGTCTACGTACAGCGTATTCCTTGTGGTGTAGTCTTTTACTTTCACGCACACTTTGAAATTAGGATCGCCGAAGTATTTTGAGTTCACCCATACGCCACCTACCCAAACCAGCGCATTTGCACTTTGCTCCGAATTGCCGGGCGAAGCTGATAGTGGTGGTATAGTGGTGAACGGCACAGGGACTTCTTCTCCTTGCATGTTTACACCCCATATGTCGAGGTTTAGGTGCGAGCAACTGATCTGCTTGTTCGCGCCGGCAGGAAGGTAAAGGGCTGCATCATCTTTATATACGAGGCAAAAAATGCGGTTATTTTTCATAATAATTTCTTTTAAAAGTATAAAAATAATTGCAAATCGCAACTATTGTCCTGTTTTTGATTGATCTGTCGCATTTTTATCGTTAGGGAGCCCGGTAACGGCTGCGTCCTTGCTCACAAAACCAAATAACGCACTCCCGGCAGCTCCAACAAGATTTGGCCAGTCCTTATGTATATTGAAGGTCCCTCTCTGCAATATGGGCAATATGCTGAAAAATATCGCACCTGCCAACCCTACTAAAAATGTCCGCCAGTTTTTCATTCTTCTTTTTTTATTGGTGGTGTATACGTGATCCTATTGATCGTCATTAGCCTGGTAACATCGTATTGCAGTTTGCCTATTTCTTTGTCTTGCGCCTTGTCCCACTCGTCACGTTTGTCACGCCTCACCCTGGCATCTTCTTTATAATTAGCTAAATCTTTAGCAGTTTGATCTGCCATATTTTTAGTGGTATGCAGTTCAACAATATAGCTATTACCCCATTCAGCCAGTTTTGCGGATAGCTCAAAAAAGAAGCCAAAACAGAATATAACTAAGGTTATAGTTGGTCCCCATGATTTTACAAAGTCGCGAAGTCCTGTATTCATTTTTTATTTAGTATAAAAGGTGAATGCAATAACGTCAGTATTTACAAGCGCAGATGGCAATGTCACTACTCCATTTGTGCCTGAATTTACCATGGATATGGTACGCAGGTCAAGGTTCGCGCCATTCTTACTTACATTGATCAGCACAGCGTTAAACAGGGCCGAATTGGTAACTGTGGTTCCCGCCGGGGTATTTGTCGGCACTGTCAGCGTAAGCACTTGCTCTATTGGCGGAGTGAGTGATGCGGCCTGTATTGCAGCATTGTATTGGGCCAGCGTCATGTTCAGATAGATAACACCATAATTGGCTGTCTTTACTTTCAACATATCTGCCGTGGCCTGTATGCCTACTGTACCTGCTATATACTGGGCTGTAGGAAGTGTCTTTGTCCCCTGTATCAGTGAATCTACAGGTATGGCGTAGGTTTGCCCTCCCGGATGGTAGTTCAAGTTCTCATCATAAAGGGCAACAACGGTTACAATATCCATATAAAGTAGATTATTTTTCCTATTCAAGTTCAAAAATAACCTGATAAGTTTGCTAATGTCATAAGAAGACGTACTTTTATACCTGTACACAGGTAATTTTCTTTTTTCGCACAACCATATTTTAATGAGCGCCACCTACCAGCCACTCCCCTATGTGCATAGCACAGGGACTATTTACAAGACACTGATCGTTGAGCCAAACACATCCGCCGAAGACCTGGGTGATGGGCTTATAGCGCCGGACGACATCAACAACCTATGCGCGCGTGGTGTGGTTTTATACACTTGTGAAGGGTCTTCTTTTAAAAAAGGGGACAACATCTTATACAAGCGCACCCAGCAAGATACAGGATCATACAGGTCTATAGAGATATACGGCGTGGAGCATCCGGTAGTGTTTGAAGATGAAGTATGGCGCGTCAATGGAGAACCATACAACCGCCTGTTTGTAGAAATTGTCACCCAGAGCCATGTAACCAAAGATGGGTTGGTAATCGCTGATGATACCGAAGGCACTCCGCGCAAAGCAATCATATACAAGGCCCCGGCAGGGTCTTATTTCAAATCGGGCGCCATCATTGAATTTCGCAAAGAAGTAAAGGTGGCCATATACCCTTCATTTCGCGAAGGAGATAAGACGTACCACATACTCTACGAGAAGGACGTATTTACAGTCAATGGCTTAGTATCACCACATCGTATCATTGTATCTATAGACCTGGCCGCACAGAAGATCAAGCGCGAAACTACAGACAGCGGTTTTGTGCAGTCACCTTTATATATTCACATGTTGCGCAACCTGCAGTATGGCGAGGTGGTGGATATTGGTAGTGAGGCGCAGAAGATGTATCCATTGCTGAATGTGGGCGACATGGCCATCCTTCACCACTCCATAGAGTCACAGCCATACCGCATACTCCGCAGGTTTGAGGGTAGCTTTGATAACTACATAGAAGAACACCGCATCATCAACTGCCTTGACCCTAATGCCCGCGAGATATTCGGCAAAATAGAGAACCGTAAATTGTACGGGAAGATACCGGATATGAAAATAATCCCGTTCAATAAAAGCGTGTTCCTCAATTTTGAATTTGACATCTTTGAGCATAGCAACCGACAGAATGATGAATTGCTATCTCCCGGCCTTGACAGCGACTTATCCAAATGCCGCGACCTGAGCTCATTCACCATAACACTTGATCACAAAAAGAAGGACCGGGTGCAGAAGTTTCAGGCTAAGTACGAAGGCTACCGCGCCGATGTGGAGCGCATAGACAAAAGCGACCCTGAATTTGCACTCAAAGTACAGGACTTTGAAAATAAGATGGAGCGCCTGAAAGCAGATGCCATTGCCGAGAGTGCCGGGCTAAACCGCAACCACCTGATGCGCTGCAAGATAGAGTTCCCAAAGCAGTTACCGAATATATGCCTCGCGTCCTACAAAGAACTATACCCCATCAACCTTTTCGGTAAGAAATACCTTATCGCTCACTCAGATTTTATCACAGCTAAAATAAACGAAATGAACCAAGTAAAACCACTGGGCAACCTTGTTTTTGTAAAACCAATACCGGAACAGGCAGATGATATGTTCATCAAAATACAGGGCGAAGAAAAGCCACAGAAGGGAACCATTATCTCCAAAGGAGAACTTGTCACCGACATCAATGAAGGAGATACCGTACTGTACAAGAAACTGGCCGGCACCTCTATAAAGATAGAAGGTGAAGAATACCTGTTTATGCGCCGGGGCGACCTGTATGCCACCATACCCGCAGAAACCACTATTGCGTAACCCATTTTTTCATCAACCAACCATACATAATTATGAGTACAAGAGTAGATTTTGACAAAGAAGCGAGAACCAAACTTAGCAATGGCATCAACATCCTGGCAGATGCCGTGAAGTCCACACTGGGGCCATCCGGCAATACCGTGATGATACAGAGCCTTAACCCGAACAGACCTGTGCCGTATCTCACAAAGGACGGAGTGACCGTAGCGCGCAGCATACGCCAGTTGCCGGATACTTTGGAGAACATGGGCGCACAGCTTGTGAAAGAGGTGGCCACCAATACCGCAGAGGCCGCAGGTGATGGCACCACAACGTCTATAGTCCTTGTGCAGCAGTTAATCAATAAAGGCATCAAAGAACTGAATGAAGGTGCCAGTGCAGCCGATCTCACAGAAGGTATAAAAAAGGGCACTAAATGCGTAGTAGAACAACTGGGTAAGGCTGCCAAAATAATAGGCCGCGACCCGGAGCAGTTGATCAACATCGCTTCCATATCAGCCAATAACAATACCGAAATAGGTAAACTGGTGAGCGACATCGTGTGCCAGGTAGGAGAGCATGGCCTTGTGAGCATTGAAGATTCACTCACCGGGGAAACCTACGTAAAAAAGGTAGAAGGCGTGAAGATAGATCGTGGCTACATATCCCCGTACATGCGCCAGTCCGATACCAGCGATGTAGTAGTGCTGGAGAACGTGAACATACTGATGTGCGACAACAAGATAAGCCAGTGGAATGAAGTAGAGCCGCTGATCAAGTATTCGCTCAATGACAAAAAGGCTATCCTTATTATCTGCGAAGAGATGGACGGAGAAGCCCTGCAAAACATCAACGCTACTGTGGCCCAGATGAAGCGCCCTATATGCGTGATAAAGATGCCTAAAGACGGCCTGATCACGAAGGACATCATGGAAGATATTGCCATCATTACCAACGGCACACTAATCAGCCGCGACAAGGGCCACAATTTAGTCAATGCACCTTCATCCTATCTCGGATATGCAGATAAGGTGGTTATTGACCGGGAATCTACACTGATCACCGGCGCTCGCGGAAAAGAATTTGACATTGCAGCCCGCGCAAAGATGATCGAAGGACTGGTGGCCGAAAGCAAGCAACCCTACGAAAAGAAGGCACTGGCTGGCCGGCTTGCAAAACTCACATCCGGCATAGGCGTTATCTATGTAGGTGGCGTTACCGAACCGGAAGTGAAAGAAAAAAGAGATCGTATTGAAGATGCCCTGTGTGCTGTACTCGCGGCCATAGACGAAGGTGTGCTGCCCGGTGGTGGTGTAGCTTACCTGAATGCTATACAGGCTATCCAACTGATAGAGGTAGCCAATAAAGATGAAGCAACAGGTGTACTTATCGTTGAAGAAGCCATAAGCGAACCGGCTCGCCTTATACTACAAAATGCAGGGGTAAAAGACATAGACGCTATCATTGATGAAGTAAAAAAGACCGGTGGCGACTATGGCTACAATTCCAAAACAAGGGAGTATGAACACTTCTTTGAAACAGGCGTTATAGACCCGGTAAAGGTAACCAGGATAGCGCTGGAGAATGCAGCCTCTATAGCGCAGCTTTTATTGAACACAGAATGTGTGGTATCAGAAAGCTAATTACGGAATACACTGAATGAGAAAAGCCACCTGTATATGGGTGGCTTTTTTATGGCACTATAGGCAATGCCGTTATCTATGCCGAATAAGATAGTAGGTATCATGCACACGATCACAACGACAAGTATGTGCTTGTTTGCTGTCTGCCCGTTTGGCTTCATAGCTATATCTACTATCTGCTGTATATTTTCGGTACTCATTTCCCGTTTTGTTATTCGGTTATCGTTAAATTAAGTTTCGATGGGTCTGCAAGCCATAAGAAAATGTGCGGCATTGTTGTATCTCTATCTGTGTAATCCTTCCCGAACATGTATTCAAAATAACCCCAGGGCTGCTGCCACAATCTGCCGCTCTCAGATATATTTCCTGTACTATCAAGATAAACAGGGCCATGATACTCCGCCGTTATTTGACCATTGATGACGTTTACGTAAATCCTGTTTGCGGTATGTCCTTTATTATCACATACATACGGTACAACATTTACATATTGCATATTCCATGTGCTGTCATAGTGTATCTGTGCATTGCATATTGCACTTGCCAAAAAAGAAGCTATAAATAATATTCTTTTCATAATTACCAGTTTGTTGCCCCGGATATAGGATAAGTCATAGAAGCATATAGAAACACTACACTCCCCGAACATGTGCCACCACTATATCCACCACTCATAGGATACCACGTACCCGAACTGGATACCGTTATTGGTGTTCCCACCTGCACGCCATTCTTATAAAATCGTAATGCACCACTCACCGCATTGAATGTATAACCAACCTTATCCAATGCCACATAAGAAGCTACTGTTTGAACAGCACTGTTGTTGCTATAAATATTCCCTCCATTATAATATACATAGTTCATTCCTGCTCCTAAACCAGCTGCCGGTTCTTGGTTGTAATTAGTTACGGCACTATTCACAATGCCGCATGGTTCACCATTACCGCCTCCCGTTATTTGCGTTATCTCCACTTGGTGTATCCCTGTACCACCTACTGCGTAGCCCACTGTACCCCTTACAAACGATGAAGTAGCAGGGCTTATCGAGTAAGTAAGGTTACCAGATGACAAAGTGATATTACTGCCTTTGTTGGATGGGTCGTAGGTCGTGGTAGCAACAGACACAACAGATGGCAATGTCACGCCACCACTCAATCCGCCCAACTGCGCATTGCACATAACAGGTATAAAGCATAGTATAAATAATAACCTTTTCATTATTGTAAATCCCCTTGAACTGTGAAACTGTTTGCTGTAGCCCAACTCCGCACCGTGGCAATAGAGCCGCTTTGCTTTGTCTTAGTCGTTGATGTGGGTATAAATGTTAGTGTTGTAGAACTTGCTGAAAAGGTTACATTACCCGCCGCCTCTTCAATAACTGTGCATGTGAATTTCGTACCTAATGAGGTTGGTATAGTCAAAGTAATTCCGCTCGATGCGGTGCTGTGCAATGTCCTGTATCTGTCCCTTGATGTAAGTGTGTAGGATGCCGATATGCTTGTATCTGCGGGTATGTAAAGTTGCACATAAGCAGTCGTGGCAATATTGGTGCTGTTGTCGTCTATAGCCTGCGTTGTAGTGGTCGGGCTGCCGGGCAAAGAAACGCTACTCGCTATGGTCGGGTTAGGATAAGTACCTGTAAGGCTACCACCCGCACTACCATTCGGGGCTGCGCTCACCGTTACGCTCCCACCCAAAGAAACGCTGCTGCCGTTAACCGTCAAGCTACTATTAGCAAGGTTCGCATTAGCAATAGCCGTTCCGTTCCATGTACCTGTGGTTATTGTACCTACAGTTGCAATGTCTGTACCTATCAATTTGCTGGCAGCTATGCTACCTGCAAGGTCGGTATTGGTTACTTTACCTGCGCCGATGGTCGGGTTAGGGTATGTACCGGTAAGGTCGCCGCCTGCTGCGCCGCTCGGAGCCGCTGTAACTGTTATTCCCGCTCCGAGTGCTACAGGTGTGCCGTTTACACTTACGGTGCTATTGGCGAGATAAGCATTAGCAATAGCCGTTCCATTCCACGTACCCGCTGTTATAGTTCCTACACTTGTCAAAGAACTTGACACCACGCCGCTGTTAAGTGTAGTACCCGATAAAGTACCCGCAGGTGCAATGACCGCATTAGTACTGGCTGCTGTCAATCTACCCTTAGCATCTACCGTGAATGACGGAATAGCCGTACTGCTGCCGTAGCTTGCCGCTGTTACCGCTGTTGCTGCTAATGTAGGGTTAGGATATGTTCCTGTGAGGTCGCCTCCCGCACTCCCACTCGGCGCTGCAGTTATAGTAATCCCCGCGCCTAAGGCAACGGGCGTTCCGTTGACTGATACAGTATTGTTCACAAGGTTACCATTGGTGACGGTCGCACTCGCTATCTTAGTTCCTGTAATAGCGGCAGTAGCTACAGTTGGGTTAGGATATGTGCCTGCAAGATCACCACCTGCGGAGCCTGTAGGAGCCGCTGTAATGGTTACACCCGTATTGTTATTTACAGTAACACCATTCACGGTAGCAGATATTACAGGTGTACCGGTTACGCTGCCATATGGTATAGACGGTACATTTACAGTTACAGTTGTTGTACCTGTGGTCGTTACATTCGTCCCGGCCACAATAGAAGTAACTCCAATAGGCAGCGTATTCCCAACTCCGTAGGATATTGGAGTACCGTTAACACTCGTTGTGGTGGTCACCCCGGTCCCACCGTTAGAAACAGGTATTGTGCCTGATAGGTTTACGGTGCCGGAAGTAATAGAGATATTCTGGCCGCCTGTATAAGTTATCGGAGCTGACCCGCTGGCCGCCCCGATAATTTGTCCCAGCGCGTTTACTGTTACTGTAGCGTTTGTGTAAGTACCAGAAGTTGTCACAGGCGTGATGCTGAAGGATGTTGTGCCGCTCAATCCTGTACCTGCTGTATAAGTCGTTGGAGCTGTACCATTACTTGCAGCCGTAAGCCTGCCGTCTGCACCAACAGTTATGTTGGAATATGTATAACTGCCTGCAGTTACGGCTGTGGGATTGGGGTTAACTGTTACTACGGTGCCATTAGCTACCGTAGTGCCATTAATAGTAACCTGGATCACCGGAGCGCCAGACAACCCGCTATAAGGATAGTTGGTAACACTTACGGTCGGCGTGCTCGTTCCGGTCACGCTCACGTTCGTACCGGCGATCACTGATGTAACCCCGCCTGCGGCTCCGTTACTTGCTGCTGTGATCTGGCCCGCCGCATTTACTGTAAGGTTTGTATTCGTATAAGTTCCAGGAGTAACAGCAGTGGGTACAGGATTCACCGTAACAGGTACACCATTAGCGACTACGGTACCATTGATGGTAGTCTGAATAACCGGCGTTCCTGTCACGTTGGCGTAAGCAGGGGTGATCGTAGTATTAGTAACGCCAGTAACTTCCCCGTAACTATTAGTGGTGAATACAGGGGTTTGTGTGGCAGAGCCATACGTTCCTGCTGTTCCTGCTGGTATTGGGTTAACTGTAACGGGTGTTGCATTTGCTACAATTGTCCCATTTATTGTTGTTTGAATTGTTGGTGTTCCAGATATGTCTGTATAAGCTGGCTGGTAAAATCCCACTGAAGCTGCTGAACCTGTATTGTTGCCTAAGAATGTATGATTCGGTTGTGTTCCTAAAGCAGACAAAACGTTTGTGCTTGTTGCTATGACTGCTGCTGTTCCATTTCCTTCCATCAATCCATTAATAGAAGTTGTTATCGTTAAAGCAGGTGTTGCACCACCTGAAGAAGTGCCTCCAAAGCCGTTTGCTGATGCGATTGAAACCGCATTGACCGTTCCTGTCAAAACGCTTCCGCCCAAAGAAGTTGATGTTCCGTTTATTGTTATTGAACTGTTTGCTAAATCGCCATTTGGTATTGAAGTTACAAATGTTCCTAAACCGCCAGAACCTTTAAAATAGCCATTTGTTGTAGTTGTGCTTGTGCTTAAATTATCAAATGTGAAATTATGATTTGCTCCTGTATATATTCTATTGGCTGTATTGCCCGTAAAGTCTAATCCTGTTTGAAAGCCGTTGTTGTTTAACGAGGTCAAAACATTTACACTATTTGTAAATACGGTATTTCCTGTTGTTGGAGTTGCTGGTGTTACATTTAAAGAAGGAAAAACAATGCCTTTGTTGAAAGTCTGTAATGCTGTCCATGTGTCTGCGTTAGCTAAATTCAACGATCCAACTACTGATCCTGTTGTGGGTGATATAGTCAATGTTCCATCTGAATTTGAAACTGAAGAAACTGGCGCAGAAACTGGGTTGACTGTTGTGATTGAAGTTATTCTTCCCTTTGAATCCGTCGTAACGATTGGTATAGCGTTGCTCCCTCCATATGTTCCAGATGTTCCTGTTGCTGCTAATGTGGGATTAGGGTATGTCCCAGTCAAGTCTCCACCAGCATTACCAGAAGGCACAGCTGTTATTGTATTATTCGCCCCATATGTTATTGGAGTTGTATTAACAGAAGTTTGAGTTGTCGCCCCTGTTCCTCCGCTTGATTGAGCAATTGTTGTACCATTCCAAATACCGCTTGTTATTGTTCCTACTGAAGTTAACGAAGATGTAACAACTGTAGGGTTTAATGTTGCTGTTGTTAGCGTATTTGCTGCGGCTGTAACTGTTATATTTGATGAGCCTGTAAAAGACACCCCATTTATATTTGCACCAGGAGAAAGACTTCCAGCTGATCCAGTTGTTGACTGATTCAGCGTTGGTACATCTGCTGTTCCTATTGTTCTAAATGTTGGCTGACCACTGCTGCCGTTTGGCGCAGCCCAAAAAGTGTTTGCTGATTCAGGCACAGCGGTTACACTAAACGTCCCAGAAGTGGTTATAGGAGTAGGCGTCACAGAAAATATAGAAGGAGTTGTCAAACCTACACTTGTTACAGTTCCTCCTGTAGAATATGGGTTTACAGTAGTTACTGAAGTTACTCTTCCGTCTGTTCCTACTGTAACTATTGGTATTGAATTTGCTCCTCCATAAGCCGCAGCTGTCACCCCGCTTGCCGCAATAGTTGGATTAGGGTACGTTCCAGTTAAGCTGCCGCCTGCATTGCCAGACGGTGTAGCATTTACTGTTACTGCTGTATTGTTATTCACAGTCACACCATTAACAGTTGCACTTATTACAGGAGTACCTGTTACACTTGAATAAGGTATAGATGGTACATTTACGGTTACTACCGTAGTGCCTGATGTGGTTACATTCGTGCCTGCCACTATGGAGGTAACAGGGTTTGTGCCGTTACTAT
>Ga0214172_1000055_pt1 | contig 62221 bp, 44 predicted proteins | sample TroBogEpilimnion_29_FD_153010 | JGI IMG/M metagenome (GOLD analysis project Ga0214172, IMG submission 153010) | Freshwater microbial communities from Trout Bog Lake, WI - 12JUL2007 epilimnion | ecosystem: Environmental > Aquatic > Freshwater > Lake > Epilimnion/Euphotic zone | place: Trout Bog...
GCGCCAGTCATGGGTCAGAGCCAGGCCGATTCGACCTGCCGCAATTTGAACCGGCGCGTTTCTGTGTAGCCCACGCTCCGGGCCAGTGCCACCGCCTCGGTCAAATTCATCCCCACTTCGGCCGGCGCATGTGCATCCGATCCAAAGGTGATGGGCACATTCTTTTGAAAGGCTAGTTGCAGCAGGTCGCGGCAGGGATAAATTTCCTCGCACGGCTTGCGCAAGCCGGCCGTATTCAACTCTATGGCACAACCGGTGGCGGCGGCGGCGTTGAGGAATTTTTCGTAAAGCGGTGTGCAGTCCTCCGCCGGGCGGATGCCGAACTTTTTCGGCAGATCCGCATGGCCGATGATCTCGAACAATTTTGATTCCGCTGCGAGCGTGAGCCGGTCAAAATAAGCCTGCCAGACCTCGTAGGCGTCGCGTTTTTTCCATTCCGAAAGTTTGGCCGGATTGTCGATGTCCCAGGCTTCCGAGATGTAATGAACGCTGCCGATGAAATAATCCCACGGATGCCGCGCGGCAAGCTGGCGGATCCAGTCTTCGTGGCCGGGCAGATAATCCACTTCTAGCGCGAGGTGAATTTGGAGTTGCGGAAATGCGTTTTGCGCCAGTCTCACCTTGTCCACGTATTCATCGAGCTGGCGGTCGAACATCCGCCAGTTGTCGAAGTCGTCGCGCGGCATTGGCGAGTGGTCGGAGAAGCCGATTTCCGTGAGCCCAATTTCGACGGCGTGCCGCGCGTAATCTACCGGCTCGCCAGCTGCATGACGGCAAAGCGGGGTGTGCATGTGCAGATCAGCGGGCAACGACATGGCGGCAAGTCTCTGAATTCAGGGTGCAACATTCAAGCGTTGAATTATAATTTGCAACGTCTTGTAAAATCCTTCCCCTGTGCGCCGCCGCCAGCCCAGTGCTGAATATTGTCGCCCGCTCCTTTGGCGGAGGGCGGTGGGCAGGATGTGTGACATCTCTGCGTGCAGAAATTCTCCAATTGGGGGGAGGTGTAACTTTAATGCGTTAGTTTTGCCGGAAACCCCTTTGAAAATTGGGGTTCCCCGCTGGGGCTGTGACGGTGGAAGGGGCGTATGCGTTGGCTAGCTGGGGCTCACCAAATAATGCCTAGCATTGAGCAATTGATGGTTGGTCTGTGTTTTTTAATTGGACGACTCTATTCCTGTAACCGGTGCCCAGGCACCAACAACCACAATCAACTGGAGAATAATAACGATGAAAAAAATAATTCTGCTTGCTGCAATGTTTGGTCTGACCGCCGCGCTGACCACGAAGGGCGCCGAGGCCAAGGAAAACTGGGACACGCTCTGCGCCAAGTGCCACGGGGCCGAAGGTAAAGGCGACACCAAAATGGGCGCGCGCCTCGGTTGCAAGGACTTCACGGACGCCAAGGTGCAGGCCGATATCAAGGATGACGCCGCCACCAAGGCGATCAAAACCGGCCTCAAGTCCGACGATGACAAGACCCTGATGAAGCCCTTCGACCAATTGTCGGATGACGAGGTCAAGGCGCTCGTGGCCTACGTTCACACCCTGAAGAAATAAGTGGTTTTCGGTTGCTGTCCGGCGAAATGTCCGGTCGCAGGATCGGGAAGCGCGTTCGCGTGCAATTGTCGCCGGCCAGCAGCCATTTTTTTCCTGCCGTATTTTTATTTTAACGCCCCATGAATTCCGAAAAACAACCGTCCTCCCAATCCCGTCTCTCCCTCTTTCGCAACTGGATCACCTTCATCGGTGTCGTGGTGGCTGTCGGCGCCTTGTTTTCCTTCCTGCTGCTGTTCGTCCTCGACGCCATCTCTAAATTTTCCAACCCCTATATCAGTCTGTTGACGTACATGCTGGTTCCGGGTTTCTTGATCGGCGGCATTGTGCTGGCATTTGTGGGGGCGGGACTGGAACGCCGCCGCCGCGCGCAGGGCGCCGGACCGACGTCGTTGCAGATTGATTTAAGCCGTCCGCGCGACCGCCGTGTGCTGGTGACCTTTATCGCCGGCAGTGTGGCGTTTCTGCTGCTCTCCGCCATCGGTTCCTACAATGCGTTTAATTTCACCGAGTCAGTGACCTTCTGCGGCGAGACCTGTCACAAGGTGATGAAGCCGGAACTCACCACGCACGACCATGGACCCCATGCGCGCGTCGCCTGTGTGGAATGCCATGTCGGCAAGGGTGTTTCCTGGTTTGTGAAGTCAAAAATTTCCGGCTCGTATCAGCTTTATTCAGTCGCCTTCAAAAAGTATCCCACGCCCATCGGCACGCCGATCCATAATTTGCGCCCCGCCCGTGACACCTGCGAAGAATGCCACTGGCCGCAGTCCTTCGTTGGCAATCTGGATCGCACCTTTAATTATTTCCAGAGCGATGCGTCCAATTCTCCCTATTCCATTCGCCTGCTGCTGAAAATTGGCGGGAGTGATCCTACCCGCGGGCCGGTGGGTGGCATCCATTGGCACAATATTCCGGGCAATAAGGTGGAATACCTCGCCACCGACAATGCCCGCCAGAAAATCCCCTGGGTGCGGGTAACGGATGCCACCGGCAAGGTCACTGTGTTCAAAACCAAGAATTTCACCAACGATTTGGCGAAGATGGAACTGCGGACGATGGATTGCATGGACTGTCACAACCGCCCGTCGCACCGGTACCTCTCGCCGGAAAAAGCGGTGAATCAGGCGATGGCACTGAACCGCATTAGCCCCGCCATGCCGTGGATCAAGACCAACGCGATGTATGTGCTCACGCGCAAATACGAGACGGAGACCGAGGCAACCAACCGCATCGCCAGTGCTCTGGCCGCGAAATATCCCAATGACGCGCGCGTCGTTCAGGCCACCGCCACGATTCAGCAGATTTACAGTGACAATTTCTTCCCGGAGATGAAGGCGAGTTGGGCGAGCTACCCGGACAACGTCGGCCACATGATCTGGCCCGGCTGTTACCGGTGCCACGATGGGCAGCACAAAACCGAGGACCGCAAGCTCACCATCAAGGCCAACGACTGTAACACGTGCCATACGATTCTCGCGCAGGGCGCGGGCGATGAACTCAACCGACTGGCGCCCGCGGGGCAGAAATTTATCCATCCCGGTGGCGATCTGGACGACAATCCTTCCTGCATTGATTGTCACAACGGTGGACCGTAGTCGGTCTGAACCCGATCTCAGCCGTGCAGGGGCTTAAAACGAGTGTTTTAGGCCCCTGCACCGCGTTTCGGGTTGCCTCGTGACGTTCCGTCTGTAGCCAACCCTGTTTCAGGCAAAGCAACGCTGAGCGTGCTGATCAATTTGACCTTTACACTCGCCTGTTTATTAACTCATAGTCCCCTTATTCCGCCATAGTTAAGCAGTCTGTGGCAAACTCAGTTTGTCGCTCGGGTGGATCAATGGGCAATAATTGTCATGCAATTGGCAAAGGACGGTTAGTCGACCGTGCGGCTTGTAAATATTTTAGAACCAGCAGATAAACATAATTCTATGAAACCAAATACTCCCAGCTCCCAGAAACGGAATCGCGCCGGCGCCGGCGTGGCGGTCGCGTTGATCGCCCTCGGCGGGCTCATCACGGTTGCCCAGGCGGACGACACCAAACCGGCCGCCCCGAAAAAGCTCACCGGTTCGGAGCTGTACGCCATCAACTGCAATCGCTGCCATCAGGAGCGTTATCCCACGGAATTCAACGCCGCCCAGTGGCAGACGCTGATGACCCACATGCGGGTGCGCGCCAACCTGCCGGCCAAACAGGTGAAGGAAATTGTGAAATACATGAAGGAAGAAGCCGGCAACTGACCCACCCCCCTTACAAACTCTAAAATCTGATTATGAAAAAGAATTTTACTCCGCGTTTCATCGGCTCCGCCGCTGCCAGTTGCATTCTCGGTCTGGTGGCCACGCAGCAGTCCTCGGCGGCCGTCAGCGATGATGATTTTAATAGCCTGAAAAGCATGGTGCAGCAGCTGCAGCAGGCCCATCAGCAGGATCAGCAACAGATCCAGACGTTGCAGCAGCAACTGGGCGAGACTCATGATTTGGCCACCAACGCGGTGGCGCAGGCCGATGCGGTAGCGCAGATTCAGGCCACGCCGGTGCGCAGTGCCCTGCATAATTTCACCATGGTTGGCGACGCGGAAATCCAATACGCCAAAACCTACGGCAACGGCACGCATAACGGTTTCATGCTCGCTGATTTCGCCCCGATTTTCCTCTATCAAGCCAACCAAAGTATCCTGTTCGAGGGCGGGTTTGATATCATGGTGAATAACGGTTCGGCCAGCGGCACCAATTCGTTTCGTGGCCAACCCGGCCAGTCCTACACGCACGATAGTGGCAGTTCCACGTCGGTGAGCATGAGTTTTGGCCAGCTCGATTATATCATCAACGACTACGCCATGTTCGTGGGCGGTTATATGCTGCTGCCGCTCGGTACGTACAGCGAGCGCGGGGCGGGTTTTCTGAACAAAATTCCGGATTCCCCGTTGGGTGTGGATCTTCTGCCCGGAGCCGGGGCGGGCGCGCAGTTGCGCGGCGCGTATCCGGTCGGCGATGCCGGCCAGATGCTGACGTATTCTGTTTATGGTGTGAACGGCCCCAGTTCGGCGGATGGTTCCGGTAACGCCTACTCGCTCGATGGTACGGGCGCTCCCCTTTCCAATTTGGATCTGGGCGGTAATGTCGGCCTCCAGAATAATGGCAACACGGGCAACCTGCATTCGGCTCCCAGTGGCGGCGGTCGCCTCGGCTGGTTCATCCCGTGGGGCGGGGCGCACAAGGACTTGGAACTCGGCGTGTCCGGCCAGAGCGGCTATTGGGATGACGCGGGCAAATACACCTGGAACGCCGTGGTTGTGGACGGTGCCCTGCATGTGGGGCCGAACTTTGAACTCAAGGGCGAATACATCGACACCTGGTATGACACGGCCGATGCGGGCAAGGTTCGTCCGTGGGGCCTCTGGGCCCAGGCCGGCTACAAATTGGCCGGTTTGGATCTGGATTTCCCGGTCATCAGTGACATTGAGTTGGTGGGACGTTTTGACAAGGAAAACAATGGTTTGGGCACCGGCTTCGGCGCCAACCTGGGTGCCGAAACGCGCCGTTACACCTTGGGCTACGTCTATTACATCACCAACACGCTCTTGTTTGAAGGTGACTATGAATTCATCCACAGTTCTGTCGCCGGGGCAAGTCCATTGACCGCGAACGAGTTGATTTTTCAGCTCTCCTACGGTTTCTAAACCATTCACTGATTAATTAATAGTTTACTATGAAAAAACTGATTTCCTCCCGCACGCTGTTGTTGGCGGCGACCGCCCTCGCCCTGGTTGGGGCGGGGGCGGCTCGTGCCGAAGACACCCTGGATGCCGCCACCAAGGCGCGCATTGAGGCGTTTGAAAAAGGCCCCGCCACCATTGACATCTCCAAGTATCCGGCCGCTTTGAAGGATAATTACGATCTGTTCAGCCAGAAATGCACCCAGTGCCACAAGCTGAGCCGCCCGATTAATTCTGATTACTGCCTGCCGTCTGAATGGTCCCGCTATGTCAAACGCATGATGCGCAAGCCCGGTTCCGGGATCTCCAGTTCCGAGGCTAAGCAGATCTACGAATTCCTCGCCTATGATTCCAGCCTTCGCAAGAAGGCTTCCATCGACGCCAAACTTGCCAAGGCCACGCCGGAAGACAAGACGGCCGACGAAGCCAAGATCAAGGAAGTTCACGACAAATACGACGGGAAATAATTCCCAAGAAATCCGCTTGCCAAGGGCCCTCCCCGTGGCTAGATACTCCGGTCATTTGTGAAGTTGAACGAACCGTCTGATTGTTGTCCCAAACCGGACGCAGAGCCCGCGGCTACCCCCGCCTGCGTCCCGGTTTGGATCATTGTGCTCACCCTGGTACTGCTGTTTGTCGGCGCGATTTATTTCGACCGGCACAGCGGCTGGGGGGAGCCCGCCGTCTATGCCCCCTACCAGTCGGTGGAACAACTGGCCGCCTATCAACCGCAATCCGGGGATGCCGCGTTTGTGGCGCGGGGTCGGACGGTTTATGAAAGCGTCTGCGGCCTTTGCCACGGTAGCGATGGGTTGGGCAAGCCCGGTCAGGCTCCGCCGCTCGCCGGTTCCGAATGGGTGGCCAAGGATGTGGTCTCCCTGGCCCGCGTGCCGCTGGCCGGTTTGAACGGGCCGGTTAAAGTCTGCGGCAAAGAGTGGAATCTGGCCATGGCCCCGATGGGGGCCGGACTGTCCGATGCCGACCTTGCCGCCGTGCTGACCTATATCCGCAGCGCGTGGGGCAACCAGAGCAGCCCCGTTTCCGAGGCTGACGCCAAGGCGGCCCGTGCCGTCATCAATGGCAAAGCCCCTTCGGCCGAGGAACTCGCCAAGCTGCCCCCCCCCGAACGCGGCCATGCCGTTTTCAAAAAATACGGCTGCTTTCAATGTCACGGGCCGGACGGCAAAGGCGGCGTGTCCAATGCCAACGCCAAAACCGCCGAACAGGTCCCTAGCCTCATCTATGTGGCCGACGGTTATAATAAGGCGGAACTCCTCGCCTTCATCAGCCGGGGTGAACGCGTCATTCCGCGCATGAATCCCTCCGGTCAGGAGCCGCCGCATTTCATGCCCAAATGGGGCGGCATCGTCACCACCAACGAATTAAGCGATCTTGCCGAGTTCCTGTTCAGCCTCAAACCCAAGGGCGACAAGCTTGATTTCTAAGGTTTTTTCAAAACTCCCTTTAGCTGTGGACCAGCGGACGAGAGCAACCCACGGTGCCACTGTGGTTGAAATTCTCCGCCCCGAAAGGGGTAGTCTGAAAATTCAAACCGGCGGCGGCCTGGTTGTCTGAGCTGCCTACGGAGCGCGCCCGTCCTCGGGCGCAGCCGAGGCCAAGCTCTCAGCCGTTGATTTTTTTTTGCCCTCGGTCCTTTTCAAAGTTACTACGGCTGGATGCCCGTGCTTCCTCCGTCGGCATTAACGCCGGCGAGACCCGTGGGGCCTCAAATTAAAAAGATTTTCAAACACCCTTGGGAGGGTCATCTTCAGTTCAGGGCCGTCCGCCCGCTGGTACCAGCAGGCGGCGTATCCTAACCGGCGGTAAATATATTTTATGAAAAGACCCACTTCGGTGACGGTGTTCGGTATTCTTAATCTGGTGTTCGCGGTGTTGGGTGTGGCCGGGTTGGCGGGCACCATGGCGCTGTTCGCGCCGTCCGCTGCCAGTTCGCACAACCCGCTCGTCCCGATCATCCAAAATCATCCGGTCTATGCGGCGTGGATGCAGCTGACGATTGCGCTGGGATTGCTGGGAACGGCCGCGCAATTCCTGGGCGGCATGGGGCTGTTGAAAGTGCGGCCCTGGGGCCGGCAATTGTCCATGGGCTTTGCGATTTATGCCCTGATCATGGTGGTGGCCGGCTCGGGGATGAATCTGATTTTTCTGGGGGGCGGTTTGGGACTCATTTTGGGCGGCGTGGTGGGCTTGGTGTATCCGGCGTTGCTGCTGGGCTTCATGCGGCGGCCGAATGTGATCGCAGCGTTTGCGGCGCCCGCTAAAAAATAATTTCCGGCGAAGTTCAAAATGACCACGCCTTCAACCGAAAAGAAAATCTGGTTTCCCGTCAAGCGTTACGGCTGGGGCTGGGGTTTGCCGGTGTGCTGGCAGGGGTGGGTGGTGATGATTTTATGGGTGACGCTGCTGGCTGCGGGGCAGGTGCTGCTGGTGCGCCATGTCGGCTGGTTCGTGGGGTATGCGGCCGTGCTGGTGTCGAGCCTGCTGGCAATTTGCTATTGGAAGGGCGAAAAGCCGCGCTGGCGCTGGGGCCGGGATTAGGCTTGGATTCTGCAAAAGAAAAAAGCCCGGGCACTACTCCGGGCTTTTTAACAACAACACTTAAATTCTTCAGTTGAACCACAACGTCCAACTGGAAATAGCATAACCGGTTTTCGGATTTCGTCTTGTCACCAGATGTGGGGACACGGGGCGAACCCGCCCAATGCAGTAAAATTAGTCCGGCTTGCCAAAATATGCCAAGCAATAAGCAAGTGTCGGCAAGCCGTCCGGGGCGTTCCCGCCGATTGTAAGTGGGTATGTCAAGTCCCCTCCCTCTGGCGCAGCTGAAACTCCGGCTTTTTATTGGGGTCGTGCTGTTGTCCGCGCCGCTGCTCTTCGCGGCGGACAAGCTGAAAAACGCCGACTGCCTGGATTGCCACACTGATCCCGCGAACAAGCGCGTGGTCAATGGCCACGCCGAAGCCATGGCGCTGTTCCCCACGAACGGGTTTGCCCGGTCGGTGCACAGCCAGTTGGATTGCATCGATTGCCACGACGGCATCAAGGAAATGCAGCACGATAAAAATGTGCCGCCGCCGAACTGTACGGGCTGTCATGAAAAGGAGGGCAAGGATTACGCGACGAGCATCCACGGCATGAGCCACAACATGGGTGCCTCCGGCGCCGCGCAGTGCTGGGACTGCCACGGCAACCACGAGATTTTACCGGTGAAAAATCTGAGTTCGCCCGTCTATAAAATGAACCTGCCGGCGACCTGCGCCAAGTGCCACAGCAACACGAATCTCACCCGGGAATACCAGATTGAATTCCCTGAGGCGGCGAACCAATACATGGACAGCATCCACGGCACGGCGCTGTTGAAGATGGGGTTGATCGTCGCGCCGTCGTGCAACGATTGTCATGGAGCGCACAAGATCAAGCGCAGCGTGGATCGCGATTCGCCCATCAACCACGCCAACGTGGCCAAGACCTGCGGCAAGTGCCATGTCGGCATCGAGGAGACATACAACCAAAGCGTGCACGGCCAGTTGCTCGCCAAGGGGGATCCGCGCGGGCCCGTGTGCATTGACTGTCACAGCGCGCATCAGATTTCCAACCCCGAAGGCACCAAGTTCAAGGCCGCAAGCGACGAGCGTTGCGGCAAATGCCACGCGGACCGCCTGGAACATTATCGCGAGACGTATCATGGCAAGGCGATGCTCCTCGGCAAGCCAAACTCCGCCCCGGATGTGGCCGCGTGCTATGACTGCCATGGCTTTCACGATGTCCTGCCCTCCGCCAACCCCGCCTCGCATCTGTCCACGAATAATATTCTGGCGACCTGCCAGAAATGTCATCCGGGCGCGACGGCCAAATTCACCGAATACCGCCCGCACGCGAACCCCCTGGATAAAAAGAATTATCCGCTGCTGCACGTCGTGTTCCTGGCCATGACGGGCCTGTTGATCGGCACGTTCGGCTTCTTTGGCCTCCACACGCTGGCCTGGCTGGTGCGCGCGGTGTGGCTGTATCTGCACGACTCCAAAACGTTCCGCGAGGCCAAGATCAAGACGCAGGAGGATGGCGAATGGTTCACGCGGTTCGTGCCGTTCGAGCGCTTCCTGCATTTCCTTGTGGTGACAAGTTTTCTCACGCTCGTGATAACGGGCATGCCGCTGAAGTTTTATTACACCGACTGGGCGAAGTTTATTTTCACGCTCATCGGCGGGCCGGACACGGCGCGCATCCTGCACCGCTTTGGCGCGGTGGTCACGTTCCTCTATTTTACGCTCCATCTCACGTCGCTCACGGGCAAGCTGTGGAAGGGTAAAAAGAATGTGCGCAATCCCGCCACCGGTAAAATTGAGCTCCGGCGCTTGGGCGCGGTATTGTTCGGCCCCGATTCGATGGTGCCGAACCTGCAGGATTTGCGCGATCTGATTGACCATAATAAATGGTTCTTCGGCAAAGGGCCCAAGCCGCAGTTCGACCGCTGGACTTACTGGGAGAAATTCGATTATTTCGCGGTGTTCTGGGGCGTGGCCATCATCGGCGCCTCAGGGCTGATCATGTGGTTCCCGGTGTTCTTCACCCGCTTCCTGCCCGGCTGGGTCATCAACATCGCGCTCATCCTGCATTCGGATGAGGCGCTGCTGGCCGCGGGTTTTATCTTCTCCATCCATTTTTTCAATACGCATTTCCGCATTGAGAAGTTCCCCATGGACACCGTCATCTTCTCCGGCCGCGTGTCCAAGTCGGAGATGCTGCACGAACGCCGCCGCTGGTATGACCGGCTCGTGGCGTCCGGCAAGCTCGAGGACTTCCGTGTGAAGGACGAATGGTTCCAGTGGAAGAACATCGCCAAATCCTTTGGCTACCTGTTCTTTGGCCTCGGCCTGATCCTGCTGGCGTTGATTATCTACGCGATGGTGTCGCGCCTCGTGCATTGATTTGGTCATGGCGGCGCTTCAACCGGGCGCCGCCATGTCGCAGGCAACCGTCGTCAGCACGTCCTCATGCCCGGTGTCTGCCGAGGGAGGCTCGGGCAGGGACAGGGTTTCGGTTTAAGCCTGTGGCCGAATAGTCGTCGCGGGTGTGCCGTTTGGTCCTCCGCAGGCGGGTGTGTATTCAAGGTTAAACTTCTTTGCGTCAATAAACAGCCGCTGCCGCCGATCATTGCCGGTATGCGTTTCCCATCAGAAATGTTGCGCGCAATGTCCAGGCCTGGGCGCAGCCCACTTCTTGCCCGGTCTCTCCCGCGCGCCGTTTCGTCTCGTGGAGCCGTATTTTCAGCGCGGTGCGAACGCGCCTTTGCCTGCGACCAGGGGTTCGCCCATCGAACCGGGCGGAAATGCGGGGACCAGCGGATCCATTGGACGAATGGTGCCGTCCGCGTTGAATGCCATGCGCGCGAGGCAGACTTCCCTTGTGTAGCCATTGCCGTTGGGTATCGCGTGGCGATGGTAACACACATACCAGCGGTCCGTGCTGGGGACGTTTACAATCCCATTGTGGCCGGTCCCCTTGGCCACTCCGTGTTTGGCGAGCACCACATTATTGGTCGGAATCTCTATCGGACCATACGGCGATTTTGCCATGCCATAGGCAACACGGTAGTTGTCGCTGCGGGCGTCATCCACCGACCACATGAAATAGTAAAGCCCTTGGCGTTTGAATGCGACGATGCCCTCGCGAAAAGGCTGCGCGCGGTCCTTTGGCGTGATGTCCACGGGACTGCCGTCCAGCGAGATCATGTTTGTGCCCAGCTTTGCGACGAGCAGGTGGCCGTTGCCGAAGTAGAGAAACGACTGTCCGTCGGTGTCGGTGAAGGCAAACGGGTCAATGGGAAAGGTGTTGAATTGCCGCCGGCTGATGAGCGGCTTGCCCAGGGCGTCCTTGAATGGGCCGGTTGGCTGGTCGGCCATGGCAACGCCGATCTGTTCGTTGGCGACGAAATAGAAATAATACTGGCCGTTGCGCGCAATGGCCGTGGGGGCCCAGGCCTTGATATTCGCCCAACTGAGGTCGCGCGCGACATTAAGGATGACGCCCTCATTTTTCCAGTGGATGAGATCCTTCGAGGACCAGGTGGAAAAATCGGTGGTCTGCCAGTTCAGCTTGTCCGAAGTCGGATAGATGTAATAGGTGTCGCCAAAGACGCGGAGGTCGGGGTCGGCGCGGTTGCCGTCCAGAATGGGTGCCGGCGGCGTGGCCTCGGCGGCGAGCAAGGGCACGGTTAAAAAAGTGGCACTGGCTGCGATCAGCACAATCCCCGATACGAATCGATGAGCGTTCATTTGAATAAAATAATCCTTACCGTTGAAGGAGAGAAGTCAAGCCCAAGGCCCGGTTGGAAAGGGAGTTCTTAATTCGATTGCGCCCCACTCTTTTAGCTGCCAACCGTCATCGCTCGGAACCAGACCGGGTTCCCGCCGGAAACGTGGCGCGCAAGGGCAGGGCACCCTCTCGTCCCGCCGGTTCGGCCTCAATTCTTGAGGCAGCTCTTCAGCATCCAGACCGTTTTCTGATGCAGGCTGATGCGCCGCACCATTAAATCCTGACTTTCCAGATCGTCCGCGTCATTCGCCCGGTCCCGGGCCTGGTCCGCGTCGCCCAGTAGCTTTTCGTTCGCGGCAATGAGCATGCGGATAAACTCTTCCTGATTCAGCGGGGCGTTGAATTCCTTCATCTGGGCCGTCTGGGCTAACTGGTTGAGGCCACCCAGGGCATAGGCTCCCCGCGCCCGGAGGCGTTCCGCAATTTCATCGATGGCGGTAAACAACTCTTCGTATTGCGTCTGGAAGGCGGTGTGCAGGGCAAAGAACCCCGAGCCTTCGACGTTCCAGTGCGCAAAATGCGTCAGTGACATCAGGGCATACGAGTCCGCGAGCACTTGATTCAGACTCGCATTCAAGGGTGGGTTATTCGGGTGTGTATTCATGGAGACTCCTTTTCAATAATGGTTTGAAACGCCGTAGATTCAATTCTCCTTCTCCCTGTTTTAATCCTTCAAGATCGCCATTCTGTCAAACGTCCCGTTCGGCATTATGTCTCTGGACAAAGCGGCGCCGGCGTCGGGTTCAGCGTCGGCGCGGGCGTGGACTTTGACAGGTGGCCCTTCTGCATTACGTTCAGTGAGGGTTGCGGCCACGTTAAAAATGCATCCGCCGCCATCCCGGGAGGGCGTTATGAAAAAAATTACTTATCCGTTATCCGAAGTTTACCGCCTGCTCGAACCCGGCCCGGTGGTGCTGGTCACGACGGCTCGCGCCGGGCGGGCGAATGTCATGCCCTTGTCCTGGCACACGATGCTGGAGTTCGTGCCGCCGCTCGTCGGTTGCGTGGTCAGCAACCGGAACTACTCGTTTGAAAGTCTGCGGAAAACTCGGGAATGTGTGATCAATCTCCCGACCGTGGAACTGGCGGAAACGGTCGTGGCCTGCGGCAATGTTTCGGGCCGGCGGGTGGATAAGTTCAAACAATTTGGCCTCACGCCTGTGGCCGCGGCGTGCGTCCAGCCGCCCCTCATTGCCGAATGTTACGCCTGCCTGGAATGCCGGGTCGTGAATGCCAAACTCGTCACCCAATACAATTTCTTTATTCTGGAGGTGATCCAGGCGTGGCTGGACCCCGCTCGGAAAAATCCCCGAACCATTCATCATCAGGGCGAGGGCGTGTTCAGGGTGGCCGGCCGGAAACTAAATTTGCCTTCCCCAATAACTTCCCGCGCTGGATAATCGACACATGACCGTCAATTTGCCAGGCCTGCCCGCCGCTCCGCTGCACGCGGGAAGGTCTGCTCCATGGTTTAAAATGGTGCCCCTGATAAACCGCTCATGAACCCGCCCAGTCCCGCTTCACCCGTCCCTCCGCCGCCCCGTCCGCGGCGGCCGTTTTACCATCGCTTCCTGATCGCGCTGGGCTTGTCGTCCGCGCTGATCACCGTTTCGCTGGGTCTGGGCATTCTCGGTTATCATTACCTCGCGGACTTGAACTGGGTGGACGCCCTCCTGAATGCCGCCATGATTCTCACCGGCATGGGGCCGGTGAACCCGCTGAACACGGATACGGCCAAAGTATTCGCCTCGGCCTACGCGCTGTTTTCGGGGCTCGTTTTCATCAGCGCCACGGGGATTCTGCTCACGCCGGTTTTTCACCGGGTACTCCATCGGTTTCATCTTGAGGAAAAAGATTTGCGCTGAACCGCCCCGCGGCGTCGTTCGCCACCGCCGCCGCTTTATTTCCTGGTATCCACCTTCAAATGTCCGTTTAAACGTGCCTCTCCCGAATTTCAAAATCCCTCTTTAGCTGCGGAGCACGGACCTGAGTCGCCCACGGTGAAACCGTGGGCGAATTTCCGGATCCCCCCCCGAATGGAGTGGGCAAAACCTGCCGGATTGGCTCCATCCGCGCTCCGGCAATAGCCCCGGAGATGTAAAATTATCCGGATGGGGCCGCGCGTAACCACGGCTGCCACCTAGCCGAAAAACCGTTTTAACCATCGGCCCTTCGCACGTTTTTTGCGGACATCCCGCTCCGGAAAGTGGGTTTGGTCAAGGGGTTTTTGGCCGCGGCAGATATTCAATGCGATCCGCCCAGTCCCAGCCCTTCGCATCCTGCCACAGATCCACCAGCAGGCGCGCCTGTTTGCCATACGCCAGCGCCGGCACCAGGCGGCGGAAAAGGATGACGCCGGCATGCCCCAGCCCCTTGCGCGTCAGTTCGCCCGCGTGCATGGGTAGGCTTGCCCGATCAAACCCCACGAGGATCATCCCGGCTTCACGGAGCGTCATCAGCAATGCCGGGTCTTTTACCGAAAGCATGGCGCCCGCTTGCCAGTCAGCGATGTGGACCAGCGGAAAGTCGGGTTGAATTTGCCGGCAGGCCGCCACCAGCCGGTGTGACGTGTTTTCATCCGCCAGCAGGCGCGGCTTCACGCGGCAACCTCGGCCGCCCGTTGTTGCGTGATTTCCTGGGGATACGCCTTGGCATACGCCAGCGCGCACCGCACCAATGCCGGAGTCCAGCGGAAGTGATCGGCGGTCTGGGTGATGGATTTGGCCTCGTGATGCACGTCCACCACCTCCCACACGGCCACGCGATGGCCCTGAACATACGCTTCTCGGCCCCCGGCCGAGTCGCGAAAGCCGATGCCGGGATATTCCTCCTCCCGCGCCTTTTCCTTCAGGTAAAGACTGCTCAAGGTGGAGACGTCGAGTTGCCGCCGTTTGGCCTGACGCGTCAATAGCGCCGCCTGATCCGCCTCAAGGCGACACGATTGCACGATGGTTGGCATGCCAAAGGGTCGTTTACAATGTAAACGATGTCAAGAGCGGGTGGCAGGGCCACTTGGAAAGACCCGGAACTGGCAAGGGAAGACTGTCTGCAGAAGCGAGGGCGGATGATTAGAACCATCCGCCCTCTTGGATGCCTTTAGCCACCAACTTATCCGGCGGTCGGTTTTTTATCCGTTTTTTCGGAGGCTTTGGCCTTGGCAGAGGGATCAGGATTCAACTTGGCTTGAGCATCCTTGATCGCTTCGGGCGAAAGCCCGGCTTGGACAGGCACCAGGTTGTAAGTGAGTTCTTTGCTGTCGATCGTCCACATCGCCCCCGTGATCGGGTCCACGATCAGGAGCCCCAAGAGTCCCCCAAAGATCAGATTTCCAAAATACATGGTATTCAGGGATCCTTTGATCTGGGTTTCTCCGGTATAATAGCCGGTTTGTTCAAACACGAGCTTATACTGTTCCTTGCTGAAATAGCCGGACCCCCGTTCCAGACTGATCGTGGCCGGGGTGACGTGCGATTCCACCACGGTGCCAGCCTTATTATAAATGGTAAACTTGGCGCCGGAGGGATCAGAGTAGATCTTCACTTCCTTGTGTGTGCCGCTGACGATTGAGGCGCATCCGCTACCCAAGATGAGGGCGACGGTAGCGAGGGACGTAATGAGTAATTTTTTCATGTGTTTTATTTTGTGATCGGGAATTAAAGTGGTTTATTCCCTTTGGTTGTTGGTTTCTGACTGCGCTAAAGTCTACTGGTTGTAATTTGACTGTTTCTGATTGTCCGCGGTTTTGTCGCCGTACAAACCCGGCGGAGGAACCACCGGGTTTATGGCGATGTGGCAAATCGTTCAGTAAGATTCTTGCTTCTGGGAACGACCTTTTAATTCTTTGTTTTCTATTGTTGTGGCATGCCATAACCCATCGGTGGCCTTGGAATAGGCCACTGTGACGGAATGATCCGTCCCGGCGAAACCGAATTTTTCGGCCGGTATCCAGATGATCTGATCCAGCCATAAGGTGAATAAGTCGCCGCCCGTATAAAGGATGACGCGGACTGTCTTTGAGCCGGCATTGTTTTTGGAGCCGCCATCCACATATTTGTAATTGTCGGTCAGCAAATTGGTTTGCGGTTCCGAGGTGATGGGCTGGCCCAATTCTGCAACAATATCAATCCGCCGGGTGCCAGTTTCTAAACATGTTGGGGTGAATGGGCTGGGTTGCTTGATGGCCATATACTGGGCACAACCGGAGGTGAGCAGGGTGCCAAGCGCCAGCGGCAGGATGAGCCGGACAAGGTTTGATGGTTTCATTTTCATGCAGATGTTTTGGATGTGGTGGTCCGTAATTCAGTGATTTTGAGATGATAGATTTCTACAAGTATTCTGGATGGGGCATTTTCACCGGTTCATTGGCATTGTGTAATGGTTTTATCAAACCTACTAATATTTCCATGGTTTAATATTTAAATTGAACCAGCTTATATAATTATAACGCTACCCATTTATTGTGATTTTAAAGACATAAACTGGCTTTTGCATGACCTCCAATTTTTCCATCTAAACGTGAACTTTATTTGCGCCCGCATGGCGCGGTCGGGATTAACGGAACGGCGTCGGCGGCGGGCGGTGCAGGACGCCCCCAGTCGGTATGGGTTATAGTTGCGGCACCTGGGCCGCCGCCGAATGAAGGCGAGGGAAAGCAGCGTCGGCATCGATGAAGCACTCATCGACATGATCTCCGGCTTCTAGCTGCTGAGCCCCGAGGCCAAATGAGTCTGCCACCCCTGAAACTCAAAAGGTGAATTTCATTTTGATGCCGTTTTAATACGGTTACCCCTGGTTTTGATTAGGTCAATCGCCATGGTGGGGTCAGGGTAATCGTGTAATTGTATTTATGAACGATCTGATGTATCTCGGCATTGTCCTGGCCTTCTTTGTGGCCGGGGGATTTTACGCCCGCGGTTGCGGGAAACTGTGACGCTGTTATGAATCTGGAAAATCTCATCGTGGGCGGCATTGCGGTGGTGCTGTTCCTTTACCTGATGGTGGCCATGCTCCGCCCGGAGAAATTTTAAGGACCACTATGCGCTCAATCGACTGGATGCAACTGGGCCTGTTCGTGGCCGCTCTCGCCCTCATCACCAAACCGATGGGCCTGTACCTTGTCCAGGTGTTGGACGTTAAGGGCCGGACGTGGTTCGACCCCCTCCTCAAGCCGCTGGAAAAAATCACCTACCGCCTCATGGGGGTTAAGTCCGAACAGGAACAGGACTGGAAACAATACACTGTCGCCCTGCTGCTGTTCAGCGCGGTGACCTGCCTGTTCACTTACGTCATCCTGCGGCTCCAACAGGTTTTACCTCTGAATCCGCAGGGCTTTGGCGCGCTCTCGCCGGATCTGGCGTTCAATACGGCGGTGAGCTTTACCACCAACACCAACTGGCAGAGCTACACGGGCGAGGCCACGCTGTCGTATCTCTCGCAGATGGTGGCGCTGGTCATCCACAATTTTGGCTCGGCCGCCACGGGCATCGCGGTGGCGGCGGCGCTGGTGCGCGGTATCGCCCGGCACTCGGTGGCGACGCTCGGCAACTTCTGGGTGGATCTCATCCGCACCACCTATTACCTGCTGCTGCCGCTCTGCGTCGTGTTCGCGGTGTTCCTCGTGTCGCAGGGGATCATTCAAAATTTCAACCCCTACACCAAGGCAAAGCTCGTCGAGTCCTACACTATTCAGGTTCAGAAAACCGATGGCCAAGGCCGGCCCGTCACCACGAATCAGGTGGTCCTGGTGCCGCAGCCCAGGCTGGATGAAAAAGGTCAACCGCTGCTGACCAACGGCGTGGTGGTGATGGTGGACGTGCCGCAGCTCGATGCGCAGGGCCAGCCTGTGATGACCAACCTGCCGGTCATGGTGGATCAAACAGTGGACGAGCAAACCATTGTCCAAGGCCCGGTCGCTTCGCAGATCGCCGTGAAAATGCTTGGCACCAACGGCGGCGGCTATGTCAACGCCAACGCGGCGCACCCGTTTGAAAACCCCACGCCGCTCTCCAATTTCATCCAGATGCTGTCCATCTTTGCCATCGGCAGCGGGCTCACGTATTACCTCGGCCGCATGACCAAAAATCAGGCCCACGGCTGGTCTATCTGGACGGCGATGATGATTCTGTTTCTCGGCGGCGCGCTGCTGTGCTGGTGGGCGGAAGCCCAAGGCAACCCCATTCATCAGCAGCTCGGTCTCGTTGCCGCTGATGGCAACATGGAAGGCAAGGAAGTCCGTTTTGGGGTCTTCAACTCCGCCTTGTTTGCCACGGTCACGACCGACGCGTCCTGCGGTGCGGTCAACGCCATGCACGATTCTTTCACGCCGCTCGGCGGGCTCGTGCCGTTGTTCAACATCCAACTCGGCGAAATCATCATCGGCGGCGTGGGCGCGGGGCTCTACGGCATGCTCGTTTTTGTCGTGCTGGCGGTGTTCATCGCCGGGCTGATGGTGGGGCGCACGCCGGAGTATCTCGGCAAAAAAATCCAGTCCTTCGAGGTGAAGATGGCCATGCTCTCGCTGCTGATTCTCTGCCTGACGATTCTCGGCTTTGCGGCCTGGGCGTCGGTCAGCCAGTGGGGCCTGGCGGGCTTGAGCAACCAGGGCCCGCATGGGTTGAGCGAAATTCTCTATGCCTATTCCTCCTGCGTGGGGAATAACGGCAGCGCCTTCGCCGGCCTGAACGCCAATACGCCCTGGTATAACACCACGCTGGGCATCGCCATGTTGGTGGGGCGTTTCCTGATGATGGTGCCGATCCTGGCCCTGGCCGGTTCGCTGGCGCAGAAAAAAATCGCCCCGGCCAGCGGCGGCACGTTTCCCGTGTCCGGCGGCACGTTCGTCATCCTCCTGCTCGGCACGGTGCTGCTCGTGGGCGCCCTGAATTTCCTGCCGTGCCTCGCGCTCGGCCCCGTGGTGGAACAGTTCCTGATGCTTCAGGGAAAACTATTTTAAACCGGGGATCATCCCTATGGGCTCATTTTAAATCTTATGACGCATAAAGCCCCTTCGCTTTTCGACCGGAACATCGCCGGCCCGGCGGTCGTGGATGCCTTCAAGAAACTCGACCCGCGCCTGATGATCAAAAACCCGGTCATGTTTGTCACGCTGGTCGGCGCCGCTGTGACGACGGGGGAACTCTTCACCGCCACGCCGGCGCGCGGATTCATCGCGCAAATCGCGCTGTGGCTGTGGTTCACCGTGCTGTTCGCCAACTTCGCCGAGGCCATGGCCGAAGGCCGGGGCAAGGCCCAGGCGCAGGCCTTGCGCAAAACCCGCGTGCTCACCCGCACCCGCCGCGTTGGCAAAAATGGGATCGAGGACATCAGTGCCACGGAACTGCGCCAGGGTGACCTCGTGGTCGTGCGGGCCGGGGAAACCATTCCCGCCGACGGCGATGTGGTGGCAGGTGCGGCGACGGTGGATGAATCGGCCATCACTGGCGAATCCGCGCCCGTCATCCGCGAAAGCGGCGGCGACCGCAGCGCCGTCACCGGCGGCACCCGCGTGCTGTCCGACGAGATCCAAATCCGCATCTCCGTCAATCCCGGCGAGGGCTTTTTGGACCGGATGATTGCGCTCGTCGAAGGCGCGCAACGCCAGAAGACGCCCAATGAAATCGCCCTGACGATTCTCCTCGCCGCGCTCACGTTCATTTTCCTGCTCGTGTGCGTCACGCTTAAGCCGTTCGGCCTCTATTCCGCTGCCAACTTCTCCGTGCCCGTGCTCGTCGCCCTGCTGGTGTGCTTGATTCCGACGACCATCGGCGGTCTCTTGAGCGCCATCGGCATCGCGGGCATGGATCGTCTGCTCCAGCGCAATGTGCTCGCGATGAGCGGGCGGGCCGTGGAGGCGGCCGGCGATGTGGATGTGCTGCTGCTCGACAAAACCGGCACCATCACCCTTGGCAACCGGCAGGCGACGGAATTCATTCCCGCGCCCGGTGTCACAGAACCGGAAATCGCCGCGGCGGCGCAGTTGGCGTCGCTCGCCGATGAGACGCCTGAAGGCCGTAGCGTGGTGGTGTTGGCCAAAAAGTTCGGCATTCGCGAACGGCAAATTCATGAGCTGCCCGTCGCCACCTTCATCAAGTTCACCGCCCAGACGCGGATGAGCGGCGTGGATTGGGGCGGCGTCCAATATCGGAAGGGCGCCACCGAGGCCATTCGTAATTTTGTCGCCCTGCCGCTGCCCGCCTCCGTGGAGCGCACGGTGGAAAACATTGCCCGTTCCGGCGGCACCCCGCTGGTCGTGGCCACCCGCGAGCAAGTGCTCGGCGTGATTCACCTCAAGGACGTCGTCAAGGGCGGCATCCGGGAACGCTTTGCCCAGCTCCGCAAAATGGGCATCAAGACGATTATGATCACCGGCGACAACCAGCTCACCGCCGCCGCCATTGCGGCCGAGGCGGGGGTGGATGATTTCCTCGCCGAGGCTAAGCCCGAGGACAAGCTCGCTCTCATCCGCCAGGAACAGGCCGGCGGTCGCATGGTGGCGATGATCGGCGATGGCACCAATGACGCCCCCGCACTGGCTCAGGCCGATGTCGGCGTGGCCATGAACACCGGCACCCAGGCCGCCAAGGAGGCCGGCAACATGATCGACCTTGACTCTAATCCCACCAAGCTGCTGGAAGTCATCGAAATTGGGAAACAGCTGCTCATCACGCGAGGTTCGCTGACGACCTTCAGCATTGCCAACGATGTGGCCAAATATTTCGCCATCCTTCCGGCGATGCTCATGGTCACCTTCCCGGCCATCGCGCCGCTGAATATCATGCATCTGCACAACCCGGGGAGCGCCATCCTGAGCGCCGTGATTTTTAACGCCCTTATCATCATCGCGCTGATCCCGCTCGCGCTGCGCGGCGTGGCCTTCCATCCCATCGGCGCCCTCGCCATGTTGCAGCGCAACCTACTCCTCTATGGCGGCGGCGGCGTGCTGCTGCCGTTCCTCGGCATCAAGGCCATTGATGTCCTCATCACCCACCTGCATCTGGTTTGATTTATGAAAGCATTCCTCACAGAAATCCGCGGCGCGGTCATGGCTACCGTGATGCTCGCCCTCGTGTGCTGCGGCGTCTATCCGCTCGTTGTTTTTGGCATCGGACAAACTCTTTTTCACGCTCAGGCCAATGGTAGCCTGATCGTGGATCAGCACGGTACGATCCGCGGTTCGCGGTTGCTGGGTCAGCAATTCACTGCGGATAAATATTTTCAATCTCGTCCTTCGGCGGCGGGCAACGGCTATGACGCCACGAGTTCCGGCGGTAGTAATCTGGGCCCCACCTCCCGGAAACTGGCGGAGACCATCAAGCAAAACCTTGCGAGCTATCGCGCGCAAAACCATCTCGCTACCAACGCCCTCGTGCCCGCCGATGCCGTCACCGCGTCCGGCAGCGGCCTGGACCCGCACATCAGCCTTGCCAACGCCGACTTACAAACGCCGCGCGTGGCCAACGTCCGGAATGTGCCGGTGGCAATAGTTCAGGCGCTCGTTCGCACCAACACCGATCCCGCCGGCTTTGGCATCCTGGGCCAACCGGGCGTGAATGTTTTGGCTCTAAACCTGGCCCTCGATGGGTTAAAGTGACGTGTGACCGAGCGCGACCGACCCAATCCTGATGCGCTGCTTGCCGCGATTCATCGCGACGAGGCCCGGGAGCATCGCGGTCGGCTCAAGGTGTTCCTCGGCATGTGCGCCGGCGTGGGCAAGACCTACGCCATGCTCGAGGCCGCCCGTCGTGAGTTTGCCGCCGGCCGCGATGTGGTCATCGGCTACCTCGAAACGCATGGCCGCACGGAAACCGATAGTCTCGCGGTGGGATTGCCCCTGATTCCCCGTCGGATCATCGACTATCGCGGAATCCAGTTGAGCGAATTCGATCTGGACGCCGCGCTGGCCCGCCACCCCAAGCTGATTCTCGTTGACGAGTTCGCCCATTCCAACGCGCCGGACTCGCGCCACCCCAAACGCTACCAGGACGTTCTGGAATTGCTCGCCGCTGGGATTGACGTGTACACCACGCTCAACATTCAGCACCTCGAAAGCCGCGCCGAAGCCGTCGCCCAGATCACCGGCGTGACCATTCACGAAACCGTCCCGGACACGGCGCTGACGGCTGCGGAATTTGAGTTGGTGGATTTGCCGCCTGACGAGTTGCGGGCGCGGCTCGCCGCCGGCAAAGTGTATCTGCCCGAACGCGCCGCCACCGCCCAGGACCGGTTTTTTCGCGTTGGCAATTTGTCCGCGCTGCGGGAGTTGGCCTTGCGGTTCACCGCCGAACACGTCGGTCAGGAGGTCCTCGCGGAACGTCGGGCGCATGGCGTCGGCACACCGTGGAAATCCGGCCAGCGCCTGCTGGTCGCGGTCAGCGCCAGTCCCACCTCGGCGTCACTCGTGCGCTGGACGCGGCGCCTGGCCGGGGAACTGCACGCCCCCTGGCTGGCCGTTTATGTCGAATCCACGCGGGTGTTGTCCGTGGCCGATCAGGCCCGGCTGGCCAGGAATCTGGCGCTGGCGCGGGAACTGGGAGCGGTCATCATCACCACCACCGACGACGATGTGGTCCGCGGCATCCTGCGGACGGCGCACGAGCAAAATGCCACGCAAATCGTCGTGGGCAAACCGGCCGGCTGGCACCTGCTGGAACTTGTGCACGGGGGCTCGGTGCTGAACCGTTTGATTCGTCAGAGCGGGCTGGTGGATATCCACGTTGTCCGCGCCGTGGGCGAGCCCGTGCCCGTCCGCCCGGTCCGCCCGGAAATATTCGGGAAGCTGGATTTCCGCACTTACGCGTGGGTGGCCGGCATCGTGGCGGGCGTCACCGGCTTGAATGCGGGGCTGGACCGGTTCGTCGGCTTTTATGCGCTGGCTCTCACGTATCTCTTCGCGGTGGTGGTGCTGGCGCTGTTCGTCGGCCGCGGTCCGGTGTTCTTTGCTGCCACGCTGAGCGCGCTGCTCTGGAATTTTTTCTTCCTGCCCCCGCGTTATACTTTTTTCATCACCAGCTTTCAGGACGGCATGATGTTCGCCATGTATTTTGTCGTGGCTCTGGTGTTGGGACAATTGACCGCGCGGATTCGCACTCAACAAGCTGCCGAACGGCAGCGGGAACAGCGGGCCACCGCCCTGTATCTGCTCACCCGCGACCTCGCCGAATCGCCCGATCTGGCGCAACTGCTCGCGGTGGTCATTCAGCAGGTGGGCAAAACGTTCCGCGCGGACGTGGCCCTGTCCCTGCCGGATGAGACGCAAACGGCTCCCGTCACGGCCTATTTTGCCAGCTCGTGGGCCTTGTCCGACAAGGAACAGACCGTCGCCGCCTGGGCATTTCAAAATCGCCAGTCGGCGGGCCGTGGCACGGATAATCTGCCCGCCAGCGAAGGGTTGCATCTGCCGCTCGTCGCCGGCGCGTGCGCCACCGGCGTGCTGAGTCTGCGGTTTCATGACGCCGTCCCCCTGTCGCCCGCCCAGCGCGACTTGCTCGACGCCTTCATCCGGCAGATCGCCTTGGTGTTTGATCGCGAGCGGTTGCGCGACGCCGAGACACAGGCCAAATTCCTCGCTGAGTCCGAACGGATGGGCGCGATGCTGCTGAATTCCGTTTCCCACGAATTGCGGACGCCGCTCGCGGCCATTAGCAGCGTGGCCAGCGGCTTGCGGGCGGCCGGTGAACTCAACGCTGCCCAGCAGTTGTTGACGGTGGAATTGGACGAGGCCACCCGGCGCTTGAACCGGCTCGTGCGCAATCTCCTCGACTTGTCGCGGCTGGAAGCCGGGCATTTGCGGCTGAATACCGACTGGCATGACCTGCGCGATTTACTGCGGTCAGCCTTGCAGAATCTCGGTCGCGTCTTGAGCCGGCACGATGTCAAAATGGACATTCCCAACGATTTTCCGCCGGTGAAACTCGACGCCGTTTTGACCGAACAAATCCTCGTGAACCTGCTCGGGAATGCCGCAGTTCACACGCCCCCGGGAACCACCGTGGAATTTTCTGCGCGTCTCCAGGAGGAACAGCTGATTTTGCGCGTGGCGGACAACGGTCCCGGCCTGCCGCCCGGCGACCCCGCCCGCTGGTTCGACCGGTTTCAGCGCGGCCCGGATGCGGTGGCGGGCGGAACCGGCATTGGTTTGTCGCTGGTCAAAGGCTTTGCCCAAGCCCAGGGCGGCAGCGTCAGTGCCGAAAATCGCCCCGGCGGCGGCGCCGTCTTTATCGTCAAGCTGCCGCTGACCCGGCTGCCGCCGGTCCCGGAGGAAAAGGAATGAATCTACCTGAGAAACCGCTGGTCCTGATCGTGGATGATGAGCCGCAGATCCGCCGGCTGTTGACGGTCACGCTGGAGGCCAATGCCTATCGTGTGCTGTCCGCGGTGAGCGGACAGGAGGGCGTCGTGTTGGCCGCCCAGCATCGGCCCGCGCTGGTGATTCTGGACCTCGGCTTGCCGGATATCTCTGGACAGGAAGTCCTCCGCCGCTTGCGCGAATGGAGCACGGTGCCCGTTATTGTGCTCTCGGTGCAGGACGATGAGAAAGGTAAGGTCGCTGCGCTGGATGCCGGAGCGGATGACTATGTGACCAAACCCTTCAACACGGATGAACTGCTCGCGCGCCTGCGCGTGGCCCTGCGCCATGCCACAAAAACCGAAGCCGCCGCCGTGGTTCAGGTCAAAAACCTGGTGGTGGATCTGGCCACGCGTCGTGTGACCGTGGGCGGTCGGGAGGTGAAACTCTCCAAGATCGAATATGATTTGCTCCGGCTCCTGGCGCGTCATGCCGGAAAAGTGTTGACCCATCGGCTGATCCTCAAGGAGGTCTGGGGACCGGGTCACGAGCAGGATACCCACTATTTGCGGGTTTATATCGCCCACTTGCGCGAAAAATTGGAAACCAACCCCGAGTCGCCGGAGTTGATCCTGACCGAATTGGGCGTCGGCTACCGCTTCATGGCGACGGATTAACCCGTCCTCCGCCATCGCCGGCGTCGCTATGCCTGTCCGCGCACCCTTGGCCGGCACACTGCCACTAACCCTGTTTCAATCCTCAATGGGCAGATTTTAAAACGCGTCCCGCTTTGTTTCTTTGTTGTTAATTTCCGTTTTCCGCTGGTTAATGCTCAGCCCAATCAAAAACGGGCGAGAGGTTGGCAAGACAGGGGGAGTCCTTTTCGGTCGATTCTCCGAAAGTAGAGCCATGAACTGGGGTTTTTTCCGACTGCTCGTACTCTGGCTGTTGACGGTCGTTCCGGCCGTTGCCGGGGTCAAAAATAGCGACTGCCTGGACTGCCATGGCGACAACACCCTGTTCAAAACCAACGCCGCCAGCCATGCCGTTTCGCTGTTTGTGGACGCGGCCAAGTTAAAGCTATCCGCGCACCGGACCAATACCTGCCTCAGTTGCCACGCCGATGTCACCGCCAAACACCCCGACGACAATAAGCCCGTGGCGGTGGTGGACTGTGCCGTCTGTCACGAGCGCCAGACGGAAAGTTTTCAGGCCAGCGTCCACGGACTCGCCCTGCGCGCCGGGCATGACGATGCGGCCACCTGCCAGGATTGCCATGATTCGCACGAGATGGTGTCCGGCGACTCGCCGACCTCGCCAATTTATTTTACGCGCCAGGCAACCACCTGCGGCGCTTGTCACGACCGGGAGGCGCGCGACTGGGCGCAGAGCGTTCACGGTCGGGCGGTTCTGGCTGGCTCGCATGATGCGCCCACCTGCACCGGGTGTCACGATGAGCACAAGATCCGGTCGCTCAAGGGCACTTCCGCCATGAGCATCTCCGGGGACGTGTGCAGCCGCTGTCATGCGTCCGAGCGGATGAATACCAAATACAATCTGCCGGCGGACCGGGTGAAAACATTTTTCGACAGCTATCACGGTCTGGCGGCCCAATACGGTTCCACCGTGGCGGCCAACTGCGCGAGCTGCCACGGCTTTCACAAAATCCTGCCGTCCTCGGACACTAATTCCACCATCAATAAACTCCAGCTCGTCGCCACCTGCGGCAAATGTCATCCGGGTGCGAATCAGGAGTTTTCCTTCGGCAAAATCCATGTCGAGCCGGACGGGCAGGCCGGCGGGGTGGATTTCGGCAGCCATCTGAACCGCTGGGTGCGGCGCCTGTATCTCGCGCTCATTTTTGTCACGATCGGCGCAATGCTGGCCCACAACGGAATTCTGTTCTTCAAAAAAGTGGCGGCCCGGCTGCGCCTCACGGAGCGCCCGGTGGTGCGCATGACCGCCTCGCAGCGCTGGCAGCATTTTATTCTGGCCACCAGTTTCATCGTGCTGGCCGTCACCGGCTTTGCCTTGAAATTTTCTGACTCCTGGCTGGCCAAACTGCTCGGCTCCAGCGAGCCGTTCCGCCGCTGGGCGCATCGGATCGCGGGCCTCGTGATGCTCGGCATCGGCGCGTATCATGTGGTGTACCTGCTCGCCACGCGCGACGGCCGCCAGCTGGTGGCCGATTTGTTTCCAGTGAAAAAAGACGCGGCCGACGTGTGGCAGGCGGTGCGGTATCTGGCCGGTTTCACGGGCGATAAACCCAAAATCGGCCGTTTCGGTTACGCGGAAAAAATGGAATACTGGGCCGTCGTCTGGGGCACTCTCATCATGGGGGCGACCGGCCTGGCCATCTGGCTGAAGATTGATGTGACGCAATTTCTGCCGCGCTGGGTGGTGACGGTGGCGACCACTATCCATTACTACGAAGCGGTGCTGGCGTGCCTCGCCATTATCGTCTGGCATTTCTACCACGTCATCTTCGACCCGGAAGTGTACCCGCTGAACACCGCCTGTCTGGACGGGCGCATCTCCGAGGAATTCCAGGCCCATGAGCACCCGCTGGAACCCGTGCCCGGCCTGCGCCGGGTGGATCCGCCGGGCAGTGTGGAGTCGGGTAAGGAAATCTAATTAAAAAAGTAAGTCTGGAATGTATAATTAATCTCGCCAAGGGTTGCTCTAAAAATGACAAGAAATGGTAAGCACCATTTGGGGGTCTGCTGGATTATTAAATCAATCAATCCAATCTGGATTTGAAAAGAAGTTATGAAAATTTTCGTTGCAGGTTTGAGCTATAAGACCACGCCGGTGGAAGTGCGGGAAAAACTCGCCGTCGGGCGCGCGCGCCTGCAGTGCTGCGGCTGCCGCCTCAAGCTCCGCGGCGGCTTGGCCGAAGTCGTCCTCCTTTCCACCTGCAACCGCGTGGAGATTTACGGCGTGTCGCCGTGGATTCACGGCCGCGTGGTCCAGCTCTTTCAGGAACTCACCGGCAGCGATTTTGATTTCACCCCGCACCTCTACGTCAAGGAAGGCGCGGCAGCGGCTGACCATCTGTTCGCGGTCGCCAGTGGGCTGGACTCGCTGGTCATCGGCGAAACGGAAATCACCGGCCAGGTCAAAAATGCCTATCAGGCCGCCAAGGACGCTGGCCTCGTCGGCAAAAAGATGAACCGGCTGTTCCAGACGGCGTTCGCCGTGGTCAAAGCCATCCGCACCAACACCGGCATCGGGCGCGGCGCCACCTCGGTCGGCAGCGTGGCGGTGGAATTGGCGGAAAAAGTGTTCGACCGCGACTTGAGCACCAAGACGGTGATGATTTTGGGCGCGGGCAAAATGGGCGAAGCCTGCGTAAAGCATCTGGCTAAACGCGGCGCTAAAACCGTGCTGGTCGCCAACCGCTCGGTGGAACGGGCCGAAAAATTGGCGACGGAATTCGGCGGGCGCGCAGTGCGCCTCGAGGATTCCGCGGCGGCGATGATTGAGGCGGACATCCTGGTCAGTTCCACCGGCAGCCCCGACATGGTTTTAAACCGCGCCGATGTGGCGAAGATTCTTCCCGCGCGCGGCAACCGGCCGCTGGTCCTCGTGGACATCGCCGTCCCGCGTGACATTGACCCCGCCGTGGCGGAACTCCCGAACGTTTTTCTTTACGACATTGACGACCTGCAGGCGGTCGTCCGTGAGAACACCAAAAACCGCAGCCAGGAACTGGCCTTGTGCCAGCAGATCATCGCCGAACACTCGGCGGAACTGATGGCGCGGTTTGACGCGCCGTTTGCCAATCGGGCTGGGGCAACGGTTGCGACTGCCCCGGGCTGGACGCTGGGCGCGACGGCGTAAACAAAATTTGCCATGAGCAATAGACTTTCAACGAACTATCCGGCGCAGAGCTCTGTGTTTGGTTTTTCGCTGGAACATCCGGCCTCGAATGAGGTCGAGATGGATAAACAAACAAAACAACAACAACAACAGCACGTGCAAAATAAACCTATGAAAAAACTAACAATGCTCCTCGCCTTGGGAGCCACGGTGGCCCTGATGCCATCGGTCAGCAAGGCGGCTATCGCGGGTGGAACCCACGACTTCAGTACCAACACCACGGGGTATGCGACATATAATTGGAGCGGTAACGGTGGCAGCTACGTTAACCCCTGCCAGATTTGTCATATCCCGCACAAAGCGCCGGATGCCGGCTTGACTGGGGCACCGCTGTGGAACCATGCCGCCTCCAAAAACAACAGCTATGTGACCTACGATTCTGGCAACAGTGCGACCTTTAACGCCCTGCACCTGACAGTGACGCTCGGTTCCTCGGCTGCCTGTTTGAGCTGTCACGATGGATCCATGGCGGTCAATCAAAGTTACGGAGCGACCTCGCCCAAAGCCTTTGGTACCAATGTGACCGCGGGTTTTTACGCGCCCACCTGGGCTGTGGAAACCGCTTCCGCCACGGCTGGCGCCTGGTCGGGTGCCTCCGGTGCGGGACCCTATTTGGGTCGTAGCGATCTGACTCATATGCACCCGATTGGCGTCAGCTATACGGCGGCACTCCTGAAAGATCCGACGCTCCAACCGCTGCCGGTCGCGGGATCGGTTTTCTCCCAAATGCTTAAAGGCACGGCCCAAACGGTGGAATGCGCCTCCTGCCATGATATTCATGGAACCATCGGTGCTTCTGGCACGGTCAGCCATAGCTTGATCGTAGACGTGAACAACGCGGCCCTCTGCGAAACCTGCCACCAACAATAAGCAGCATCAGTTGATCCATTTCTTGAACCGAAATGGGCATCGCGACGAGACCCTGGCAATCCCGGGGTCTCGTTTTTATTGCTGAAAGGTGGAGAAAAGCAATCGATCCAGGGCAGACCTGCTGGGGTGACGGGGAGCCATCAGTGGGCTTTACACAAAAAATGCGGATGCAAAGACAATTAATGTTTAGCTACCCGCCCGCCTATTTGGCAAATTGCCGTTGACAGTACACTGACTGACCGCACTCGCTATGGCGCGGTAAACCGAGAAACTCAAAATGAAAAAATTGCTGAATTCTATTTCAGGGCCGGCCGTCCAGAAAGTCGCCGGGTTGCTGCTGGCGCTGTGCCTTGCGGCGGGATGTGCCACGCCGACCAAGACCGCCCAAAAAGTCTATGAATTTTACCCGCCGCCGCCGGATGATCCGCATTTGCAGTTTCTGATGTCCTTTAATTCGGAGGTTGAATTCGGCGCCAACCTCAGCCGGAGTTTTATGTCGTATGTGACCGGCGAGAAGCCGCGGGAAAAAGCCATCAGCAAGCCCTACGGCGTGGCGACCCGGGGCCACAAGATTTATATCTGCGATACGGATTACGGCGCCGTGTTGGTGGGGGATTTTAAGACCAAATGCATGGGCCTCCTCCATGCACAGGGGCAGGGGGTGTTGAAGACCCCCTTGAACATTGCCCTGGATGACGACGGCAATTTTTACGTGGCGGATTCGGGCCGCGACCAGGTGATGGTTTATGACAAGGATGAAAATTATGTGGCGGCCATCGGAAAGTTGCAGGAAATGAAGCCGCGCGATGTGGCGGTCAGCAAGGACCGGATCTTTGTGGCGGATATCCAGAACCATAACGTTCATGTCTATGACAAAGCCACCCGGAATCTGCTGTTTGACATTCCCCATGGTCCCGACGCCACCAACCTCGCCCGGAAATTGTTCTCGCCGACGAATCTGGCCCGGGATGACAAAGGCCGGCTTTATGTCGCAGACACGGGGGCGGTGCGGGTTCAGGTCTATGATGCCGACGGTAATTATCTGCGGACGGTGGGGGGGATGGGCGACAGCCCTGGCCAGTTTGCCCGGGTAAAAGGCATTGCCGTGGACCGGGAGAGCCGGCTTTACGCCGTGGATGCCTTGTCTCAAGTCGTTCAGGTTTTTAATCAGGAAGGCAGGCTGCTCACCTGGTTTGGCGAGCCGGGAGTGACCGGCAAGATCCAAAATCTGCCGGCCAAGGTGGCAATCGATTACGACGATGTGAACTATTTCCAAAGCTATGTGGCCCCCGGTTTTCAGGTGGAATACCTCGTGATTGTTGCCAATCAAATCGGCGCCCACCTGATCAGCATTTATGGGTTTGGTCATGCTAAGTGAAGCGCTCTGCCCGCTGGCTATTCGAGCGGCATTGATGAAGTGAATAATGAAATCACACGTATGAAGTGCTGGCGGATGTGGCTGCTGGCGCTGCTGCTTGTCTTGAGCGGTGTCCTGTTGACCACGGGCTGCACTTCCACCGCCCGGCACCAGTGGTTGACTCTTTTCTTTGATGGCGTTCCGCCAGCAAACTCGGCCGCCCATAATCCGGTGGGGGTCTCGAGTACAAATGGCCAGCCGGTGCAGGGGGTGGCCGTTGTCCCCAAACCGGTGGCCGCCAAGCCGCTGCCGAATATTGTTCACCCGCCGTTTGCGGAAAACAAATGCGGCGCCTGCCATGACCGGTCCACGATTTCGTCAGGCACCAAGCTGCCGCTCCGGCAGCTGTGCTTCACCTGTCATAAGGATTTTCTGGCGGGGAATAAGGTCAAGCACCAGCCGGTGCAGGATGGGGAATGTACCAGTTGTCATGCCCCCCATCAGTCTCCCAACAAATTTCTGCTGCTCAAAAAAGGCAGCGGGCTTTGTCTGACCTGCCACGACGACCCGCTGGCGGCCGGCAAGTTCAAGCATCAGGCCGTTGAAGCCGGCGATTGCACCGACTGCCACTCGCCGCATGCCACCAATTTCAAGAGCCTCCTGAAAAAATCCGTCAAGGACACCTGCGCCGACTGCCATGACGACCTCCTCGCCAAGAAGAAATTTATCCATCAGCCCGTGGGCGACGGCGATTGTCTGGAATGCCATACGCCGCACGCCGGCAAACTGGCCAAGTTGCTCAAGAAACCGGTCAAGGACAAGTGCGTGGAATGTCATGACGACCTCATCGGCAAAAAGAAATTTGTTCACCAGCCGGTTGGCGATGGCGACTGCCTGGCCTGTCACAATCCGCACGCCACCAATATCAAGGGCTTGTTGAAGAAAGCGGTCAAGGACACCTGCGCGGACTGCCATGACGATATTCCGGCCAAGAAAGCCAAGTCCATTCACCAGCCGGTTGGTGATGGGGATTGTCTGGCCTGTCATAACCCGCATGCCTCCGACAAAAAAGGGATGGTGAAAAAATCGGCGCCGACCCTGTGTTGGGAGTGCCACGATAATTTTCTGGAAAAGGCCAAGTTCAAGCATGACGTGGTGGACGACTGTCTGGGCTGCCACAAGCCGCATCAATCCCAGGAGAACGCGCTGCTCGCCAAAAACATTTTGAAACTGTGCGGCGATTGCCATGACGACAAAGATTTGAAAGCCGTCAAGGGCCACGCCGGGGCGGAAGGTAAATCCTGTGTCTTATGCCACGATCCGCACGTCGCGGCCAATGCCAAGCTGTTGAAGCCGTCTGCCGTTCCTAAGTGAGCCATGCCTCCCAAAGCCAAACAACGTCAACGCCGTCTGCTGCGCTCGCTCGCCTGGCTGGTGCTGACAACCACCGGGGCACGTGGCTGGGCGCAGGATGTGGGCGGGGGGCTTTACCGGGAAGATCCCTTGTGGTCCCTCTGCGTGCCGCAATTGAAATATATCAAGACGGATGTGGAGGCAGAGCAAAGTTCTTATAAGTCTTCTGGTGGCGGCAACCAGAGTCAGAACTGGGTGACGGTCATGCCGGCCGTGGGGATTCAGTGGAATAATTACATTTATCATCCCTATCTGCTGACGTATTCGCTCTTGTTTGAACCGGGTTATTACTGGCAGCAAAACGGCGCTTCCGGCGGGAACCATCAAACCGATGAGTTGATGCTGAACGGCAGCGGCACCGTGAATCTGCTTCAGGCCAAGCCTTATGCGACCACCGTGACAATGGGCCGCTCCCATCAGGAGGTGCAGTCAGACTTTTTCAGTTCGGAGACGGTGGATTTCCAAAATGTGGGGGTACTGACCGGGTATCGGGCGGGCGCAGTCCCGGTGACTTTGACCTATGATCAATCGCAGGAGAACCGAAGCGGCGCTAATCAAAATTTCCTCACCGACCAGCTGAAATTTGGGGTGCGTGCCGATAATGAGCGCAAAAAATTGGATACCACGGTTTTTGATTACCAGTATGCCCAATATAACAATCAATCCCAGAGTTCTGGTACCAGTTATTCCAGCGATAGCAGCTCCCATCACCTCACCTTGACGGATGCGGAACATTTCTCGCAGAGCACTCTGGCTTCATCAGTCTATTTCAATGAGCGGGAATCCCTGGGGGTCTCCTCCTCGGATTTAAACACCGCGTTGAATTACAACGTGGAGCATACACCCAGCCTCCAAAGCATGTATAACTATTCCATGAGCGATAGTTTTGGGGATGGCTACCAGGCGGTGCAGAACAGTGTCTTGGCCGGCCTCTCCCATCAGCTCTATGAGAGTCTCGCTTCCCATCTGGATGTGCACGGATCTTATGTCACTAGCGACTCCACGAGCCTTTCCGGCAACTCCAGCCAGAATTCAACCACCTGCGGAACCACCGCTTCCGTGGATTATAGCAAGCGACTGGGTGACTGGGCGCACCTCACCGTTGATAATTCGGCCGCTTATGATGTGACGGATCAGCAAACGAGTGGGTCGGAGCAAGTCATTCCGGATGAATCTCACACCATCCCGGCGGTTGGCCCCATGATCATTCGCCTGAACACGCCGCAGGATATTGTTATCACCAGCGTCACCAAAAACAATGTCGCGCTGGATAGTAACGAATGGACCCCCATCACCACCAGTCAGCCCTGGCAAATCCAGTTTTTCAGTGGCGGTGCCCATTCGGTCGTGAACGGGGATGTGATTTTAGTGACGTATATCGTCCAGCCCAATCCCTCGGGCAGCTATACGATCTTCAACTATTCCGGCCAGATTGGTCTGCGGTTTTGGAATGATCAGGCAGGGGTGCGCCTCGGTTACCTCACCACGCAAAATCAGGCAGATTCACCGGCGTTTGTGTTTCAAAACACCGAAGAGTATCAAGTCGGGGCCGATGTCGGCTGGCGCGGGCTGCATGCGGACGCCAATTATAGCGATCAAAAAACCACCCTCTACTCGTATCAGAACCTTTCGTTGAGTGAAGGTTATTCCCGGCCGCTTTCCCCCCATTCCACCATTGGCGTCAATTTCAACCAGCAATGGAGTATTTTCCCCCCGGGCAATGGGGGGGCGTCCACCAACCAGACCCAGAACCTGGCTTTCTACAGCTACATGCTCCATTATGACTGGCATCCCATGGGCTCGTTCAGCCTGAACACCGAAGCGGGTTTACAGCAACAGCGTGGCAGCTTCAACGACCAGGATCTTGTTGCGGCGCGCATTTATATGAACTGGATGATTGGCAAATTGCAGCTACATTTTGGCTACCAGCATGAATACCGGCAATACCCGAGCGAAACGTACTCCCAGGATTATGTGTTTCTGCGCATGCGCCGGGATTTTTGAGATGAAGGCTCTCTTTTCATGGACAAATGTTCTGCTCGTCGCCGTCGCCGGCTTGCTGGTCTCTTGCACCACGCCGACTCGTCCCGCGGCCCAATCTCAGGTTCAGCCCCGGGTCTGGCCGCCGGCGCCCAATGAACCGCGGATCGCTTTTGTGGGCAATTTGCAGGGACCGCACGATATTGGCCAGAGCCGGTCGGTCTGGCACGTCATGGCCGATTGGGTGACCGGCGATACCGGTGAAAATTTGAACCTCCGCAAGCCGTTTGCCGTGGCGGTGGATGAATCCGGCAACCTCTGCCTCACCGATACCGATGCCCGGCTCGTCTGTTATGCCGATTTTACGAAAAAAAAATGGCGCCGTTACGCTGGGGTCGGCCCCACCAGGTTTTCCAGTCCCGTCGCGGTCGCCCGGCGGCATGGGGTTTTTTATGTCGCCGATTCGGAACTGGCCAAGGTATTTGCGTTTGGCGATGACGGGCATGCCATTTTTGAAATCAGCGCTCCGCTGAAACGCCCGGTGGGCTTGACCCTTACCGCTGACGCTCTCTATGTCGTCGATTCGGTGGCCCACGCGGTTATTGTTTTCGGGCTGGATGGAAAACTGAAATTCCGTTTTGGCCAACGGGGTACGGGCCCGGGTGAATTCAATTTTCCCACCTGTGCCGCCGCCGATGGGCGCGGGCATCTCCTGGTTTCCGACACGTTGAATAGTCGCGTACAGTGCTTTGATTTGCAGGGGAATTTTCTGTCGCAGTTCGGCAGCAATGGCGACACCTCCGGCCACTTCGCGCGGCCCAAAGGGGTTGCGGTGGATGCCGCTGGCCACATTTACGTGGTGGATGCCATGTTTGATAACTTCCAGATTTTTGACTCGGAAAACCGGCTGTTGCTGAATGTTGGCGAAAGTGGCGGCGATCCCGGCGAGTTTGGCCTGCCGCACGGTATCGCCATCGGTGCGGACAACCGGATCTATGTCGCGGACGCCTTCAACCATCGCGTGCAAATCTTCAAATACCTCGGCTTGCCATGAAAAAAACTTTCACCCCTTTGCGGCTGCACCCCCGCTTGCCGGCGCGGGTGGCGCTTTATTTCCTGGTGCTGGCCCTGAACCTGATTGGGGCGGCGCGGGCCGATAGTGTCATCAATTCCGTTCATAACCTGTCTGCCAGCGGGACCGGACCCATCAAGGCTCCCTCCGAGAAAAATGTCTGTGTCTTCTGCCACACGGTTCACAAGTCCAATGGCGTGTCGCCGCTGTGGAATCATACGATGTCGTCGGTGACCAACTATGTCGTTTATAGTAGCACCCGCTTGCAATCGCTGAATCTCACGGTGCCCCAGCCCAATGGCTCCTCCCGCCTCTGTTTGAGCTGTCACGATGGCACGGTGGCCCTGGGTAGTATTGACAGTCGCGTCACTCCGATTCCAGTGTATCAAAATGGTGCGCTCATCACGACGATGCCGGTTGGCGACGGCAACAACCTCGGCACCGATTTGTCCTCCGACCATCCGATTTCGATGGATTATGACGCCGCTGCCCAGGCGGATGTGACGTTGAAACCGCGCGCGACGCTGCCGACCGCCGTTAAGCTGGAGCCGTTGAGCGGCGGAAATTATGTCCAGTGCACCTCCTGCCACAATCCCCACGACAACCAGTTCGGTAAATTTCTGGTCATGGACAACACTAGTTCAGCCTTGTGCGTGGCCTGTCACCAGCCTGGCCAATGGAGTACCTCGGCGCATGCCATATCCCCGGTGCCGGTGCCGCAAGCCATTACGGCCAAGATCGCTGCCAGTTCCAAAGCGCCTTTGGCCAAAATCAGCATCCGGCCCATTGCGGCCCTCGGATGCAACAACTGTCACATGAATCACCGGGCCGGTGCCAAATCCCATTTGCTTCAATCCGTTGCGCCCGAGCAGAACTGCTTGGTGTGTCACAATGGCGTTACCGTGAAGAAAAACCTCGCGGCGGATTTTCAAAAATCGAGTATTCACCCCATCACCCTCAATAGCCAGACGCATTCGCCGGTGGAAGATCCCGTCAATCCCAAGACCCGCCACGTGGTCTGTGCCGACTGCCATAATGCCCATGCCGCCAATGGCAAAACCGCTACCGTGCCCAACGCTTCCGGTGCGCTGGCGGGTGTCGCGGGGGTGACGGCGGCGGGGGGCGTCATTAAACCCGTGCAAAGCGAATATGAGCTGTGTTTCAAGTGCCACGCCGACAGCGTCGCACGGGGGCCCGCCACGGTTTCCCGGCAATACCCTCAGACCAACACTCGATTGCAATTTTCCACGGTTAACCAGAGCTATCATCCGGTCGAACGCCCCGGCAAAAACCAGGGCAGCGTGCCCAGTCTCATCGCCCCCTGGACCGTCAATAGCGTGATGTATTGCACCGATTGCCATAACAGCGACTCCGGTCCCAAAGCGGGCGGGGCGGGGGCCAACGGTCCGCACGGATCCATCTTTGCGCCGATTCTGGAACGCAATCTGGTGGTGACTGATAATCAGCCGGAAAGTTCTGCCGCCTATGCGCTCTGCTACAAATGCCATAGCCGCTACAAGGTTTTGAGCAGTCAAAGTTTCCGCTTTCACCAGAGTCACGTCGTCAACGACAAGGCCGCCTGCACCACCTGCCATGATTCGCACGGCGTCGCCAACGCCCCGCACCTCATCAACTTTAACACCACCTATGTTAAGCCTTCTGCCAATGGACGAATGGAATACCTCAGCACCGGCAACTATAAAGGCGTCTGCTCGCTGACTTGCCATGGCAAGGATCACAACAATCTGGCCTACTGATTTAACCTCGCATGATATATTGATATGAAACTGAAATACCTCCCGCTGCTGCTTGTCCTCACCTTGCCCGTCACCCTGACCCGCGCTGCCGACCCTGCGTCCGCCCCGGATACCGAGGCGCATGATTTCACCGGCACCGTGGTTGAAACCATGAATACCGGCAACTATACCTATGTTCAGGTGGACACGGGCAAACAGAAGTTTTGGGCGGCCACCACGCAATTCGCTGTCAAAAAAGGGGCCACTGTGACCGTCGTGGGTGGCATGCCCATGGCGAACTACCACAGCCAGTCGCTCAACCGCGATTTTGACCTCGTCTATTTCACCGGGCGCATTAACGTCGCCGGCGCGGCCGCTGACGCCGTTCCGGCCTTGCCGCCCGGCCATCCAACCCTCACTGGCGCCGACGCGACCGTGCTGCCCCCGGGCCATCCCTCTCTGACCGGTGCCCCCGATGCCGCCAAAACGGATGTGACCGGCATCCAGCGCGCAGTAGGGGGGCAGACCATTCAGGAAATTTTCGCGGGCAAGCAAACTTTCGCGGGCAAGTCGGTTGCCGTCCGGGGCCGGGTGGTGAAATATAATTCAAAAGTCATGGGCAAGAACTGGGTGCACCTCCGGGATGGTACCGGCAGCGCCGCCACGAAAGACAACGATCTCACCGTCACCACCGACACGGCCGCCAAGGTGGGTGACACCGTGCTCGTCACCGGCAAGCTCACGCTTAATAAGGATTTCGGGTCAGGCTACAAATACAGCGTCATCCTGGAAGACGCCCAGGTGACCGTCGAATAAGTCCCCTGCTTGTTTTCTTTCCGGCCTTTTCGGGCCGCGAGTTGTCCCAACTCGCAGCGCGTCGCAGGGTAGGGGATGCTAAAGTCAGGTGAGGATGTCGTCCGCCCTGGGAGCACCGGCGTCTCACCGGCATTTGTATTGTGGGGGGGGGGCGGCGTGTCGTCATCCTTTTATAGCTGCGTAGCAGCGCCCGGTAGTAGCCCGCGGTGCCGCCGTGAGGCAAATCTCCGAACCTCAGCCCCGCCCCGGAGTGTTTTTTCCGATTCAGGATTCAAATTTCAGGTCTGTCTTTTGGAGTCCATGGCGTCTTGGTGTTTAATTTCCGCTTTCAATTTTCCGCTTTATACCCCGTCCTCCCCGCCGCTGAAATTTAGGACAACGGTAGACAACCCGTTTACTTGGATAAACCAAATGCCATCGCCCATCGTAGGATTCCCCCCCGTTGTCGACTTGCGACGGTGGCTTCAATTTACGGTAATGGAATTGAGGTTCGATTTTCAAACGCGGTGACCTTGACCCGTGCATCATTCTAGCGGATGGGAGTTTGAGCCTCTAACGGTCCGCGAGTTGTGAAAGTTGCCCGCAACTCAAACCAGCGCTGACTTGCGCGGTAAATGGACTATGTATGTCCCGTCCCTACGAGAGCCGGGCTGCGGGAGGAGGCGATATCGCGTGCAAAATCGTGGTCAGGCGAATGCCGTGGCCGTTGCGAGGTGACGCGTCCAAAGTGGGGGGGAGGAAGTCAACATCAACTGCCAAAATTAGGCCCTATAAAGTATGAAAATAAAGCCGTCCTGTTCCGTCGGGAATGTGCTTAAGCGCATTTTGATAAGGACCTGCGGAGTGCTGGCCATCCTGACGGTGGCAGCCCAGGCTGGTCAGCTTCACGGCCATGTGCCAGAAGCGGTATCGCATTTGTCCGCCACCGGCCGGCTGGCGGCAACCAAAGAATTGCGTCTGGCCATCTGCCTGCCCTTGCGTAATCAGGGCGTGTTATCCAATCTGCTCCAGCAACTTTACGATCCCGCCAGTCCCTCCTACCGTCACTACTTAAACCCCGATCAGTTCACGGAACAGTTCGGGCCGACCGAAGCTGATTATCAGGCGGTGATCGCCTTTGCCACGGAGAAAGGGTTGAAAGTGACGGACACGTATCCCAACCGGACAATCGTGGACGTCAGTGGTAAGGTGGCAGACATCGAAAAAGCGTTTCATACGACCCTGCGGATTTACCCGCATCCGCAGGAGGCTCGCAAATTTTATGCTCCGGATGTTGAGCCGTTGCTGGACCTGAAAGTGCCGGTTTTGCACATCATTGGACTGGATGATTATTCGTTGCCGCGTCCGCGATTGCAAAAGCGATCGGCGGCAGGACTGCCCATTTCGGCCCCGCCGCAGCCCAATGGCGGGTCAGGGCCGAGCGGGACTTATATGGCCAATGATTTCCGCGCGGCTTATGTGCCGGGTACGTCGCTGACGGGAGCCGGTCAGGCGGTCGGTTTGGTGCAGTTCGACGGTTATTCCGCCAGCGATATCGCTTATTATATCGCCACCAATCATCTGTCGAGTGTCACGATTTCCAACGTGTTGTTGGATGGTTTTACCGGCACACCAACCGGCAGCGGGGGCGAGGTTGAAGTCTGTTTGGACATTGAGATGGTCCTTTCCATGGCCCCCGGAATATCTGCCATCTATGTTTATGAAGCGGGACCGTTTGGCCTCTGGCAGGACATTCTCAACCGCATGGTCAACGACAACGTGGCCAAACAATTGAGCTGTTCCTGGTATATTCCCGGTGGGGGGATGGATAGCGTCGCTGATGGCATTTTTGAACAGATGGCTGCGCAGGGACAGTCCTTCTACAGCGCGTCGGGCGACTACGATGCCTATTGCGGGCTGATCTCATTTCCCGGCGATACGCCGTATATTACCCAAGTGGGCGGGACGTTTTTGAATACTTCAGGACCAGGCGGGATGTGGACTTCCGAAACGGCCTGGAATCGGAACAATGGCATCGGCAGCGGCGGTGGCATTAGCACGCAATACGCCATCCCCACCTGGCAGCAGGGATTGAGTATGGTTGCAAATCAAGGTTCCACCACCATGCGCAATGTGCCCGACGTGGCGCTGACCGCCGACTATGTTTACGTACGGTCGGATGATCTTGATTTGGATGTCGGCGGCACCAGCGCCGCTGCGCCGCTGTGGGCCGGGTTCACCGCGTTGGTCAATCAACGTGCGGTTACCCATGGACGTGCGGTGGTCGGCTTTGTCAATCCGGCCCTTTATGCGATCGGCCAGCGCCTGGGTTCTGATACCCGGTTTCACGACATCACGGTGGGTAATAACACCAACTCCAGCTGCAGTGTGACACTATTTCCTGCCGTTGCCGGCTACGACTTGGCGACCGGTTGGGGTTCGCCAACGCTCTGGTTAATTGACAGCCTGGCCGGTCCTGCTGATCCGCTTCAAATTCATCCCCTCACCGGTTTCACTTCCAGCGGCGGTGTGGGTGGGCCGTTTACGGCGACGTCGCAAACCCTGACCTTGACCAATGCGGGGACGAATTTCCTGACGTGGTCACTGGTCAACACGTCGCTCTGGCTAAGCGCCTCCTCAGCCGGTGGCACGCTGACACCGGGCGGCGCTGTCACAACAGTGATCGTAGGTCTCAATTCTGCAGCCAGCAACTTGGTGGTGGGAACGTATGTGGCCAGTCTCGTGTTTTCAAATGTGACTGACAGCGTAGGTCAAAGCGCCCAATACACTCTGATCGTATTCATTCCTCCAACCGACTGGTTCACGGAACTGTTCAGCACCTCAGCCATTTCAAACGTGATGGCATTCAAGTCGTTTACCTATACGCCCAACGACGGTGCCAATTCCTATGCGGTGTGTGGCGTGCCAGCGCAGGCGTTTGCCACTGACCCCGCCGGCGGAACTGTGTTGGTGGAAGGGGATGACACTTTTGTCCCGATCACGTTGTCTGGAACCAATACCGTAGCTATTTATACCAATCGTTCTAATAAAATTTTTGTCGGTAGCAATGGTTATCTGACCCTGAATGCCGGGGATGTCAGTTATTCGCCGACGTATGCGCAGCATTTCTCCTATCCTCGCGTTGCCGCCGCCTTTCGGGACTTGAATGCAACCGGCCTTAAAAAAATTACTGGCGGCATTTCTTGGAAACAGACTTCGGATCGCATCGCTGTAACCTATCAGAATGTTCCCATCTATAACTCTACGACTCAGACCAGCAGTTTTCAGGTGGAAATGTTCTTTAATGGAGTAATTCGGATCACTTATTTGACCCTCAACATGCCCAGTGCCCTGGTTGGGTTGTCCGCTGGGACGGGTCAGTCGACCAACTTTGTCGCGAGTGACTACACGGCTTACAATTGTTTCCAAGCCCCCACGATCTTGGTCCAGCCGGCAAACCAGACAAATTTAGTCGGGAGCACGGCGGGTTTTACGGTGGCAGCCGGCGGCAGTTCTCCATTAAGTTACTTCTGGTCCCGAAATGGCGTGGTTATTTCTGGCGCAACCAATGTGAGCTACTCGACCAACAACGTTCAAATGGCCGATAACGGCAGCCAATTTACCTGCCTGATCACTAATTTAGTGGGATTCACCAACAGCCAGGCCGCAGCTCTCACGGTGGTGGCGCCGCTGGTGATTACTCAAGTCAAGCTGCTTCCAAATGGCACTATTCAAATCACCATGGGTACGTCGATTGGTGATGCGTTCCGTATCTTGGGCTCAACCAACCTCGTGAACTGGCAAACCGTGGCCGCGCTGACCAACCTCAATGGCACCGTGCAGTTCACAGATCTCGACGCAACAGGCTTTGTTCAGAGATTCTATCGGCTGGTGTTGCCTTGAATTGGCTTTGATTTTGCCTCCGCCCATAACCCCTGAAAGGGGGCGGTCCCTGACTAGGCGCACTCCCGCCCCGTTGAAATTGAGGTGCGAGTTTTCAGTTTAACAAAACAGATTTCGTTTGATTCGTGGCATTTTGTGGGTTGAAATTACTGCGTTTTTTGCGCGTTTTTGCGACTTAACCTTTTCCACTTTACTCCGCGCCCCCCCGCAACACCGCCTATGACCCCAGCGGCCCCTCCACCGGCACCGCCTGGTAAAACCGACTGGCCGCGATCAGGGATGCTGCCCCGTCCGCATCAAATGGTGGAATGCGGTCACCCCATGCCAATCCGCAAAAACCATGCGCAACCAATTTCCCCAGGGCGATTTGGCGTCTCTGCGTTGGGGATTTCGTGATCTAAAAGATCGGGTTCGGGTTTCAATTTTTCTTTTGCCCTAAGCGTTTGATTGCGGCCCATCCCGTTCCACTTTTCGCTGTTCATTCTGCCTAAAATAACATTTGATAGAATAATCCAACTGGCATAAAAAAATGATGTATCTAATCAAAATAGGCAGGTGAGAAGTTGTTTTGCGGACCGGTTTGAGGCCGCTCTTTGACATGGCGATTTTGTATAAACCGTTCAGCGTTCTGTGCTGCCCGGGCGGAGCCGCCGTTCCCTCCGCCCGGGCTAGCGTTTCACCTTGTCGTTGTTGAAATTCAGGTGCCTGGGAGCACCGGCGTCTCGCCGGCACGTAAATTTTTTTAGGTTATGTAGCAGCCGACGTAAGGAGTCTCATTCATGGTCTTTGTTTCCGGCCCCTACCTTCTGACTCCTGAATTCAGTTTTCTGCATTCATTTTTAAGCGTTTCAGGTTTCAGGTTTCAAGTTTCAGGTTTTTCCACTGGCGACCTTGGCGTCTTGGCGGTTTAAATCGATCCAGGTTTGTTTCGGGTGGAAACTGACCAGAAAAAAATATGCCCTCTGGCGGTCAGAAAAGGTCAGTTTTGGATCCTCTATCAACGACTTACAGAAGTTGCCCTCACACCTGGTCAAATAATGGAGGAGTCTTTTTTCACCTGAAACGTGGCCCGCAAAAAACGTGAAAGTGGTAAAAATCGGTAAAAATCGGTAAACTCAGGAATCGGCCGGATTTGCGCCTATTGTGCCTTTTTGCGGCCATTTTGTTTTCCGCTTTCCGCTTTCCGCTTTACCCCAAAAACGGTTTGGTTAGGTCCGGCGCCTGAAACTTCGTAATTTAAGCCCATGGCGCATTTGGGCGCGCACCCCAAACGGGGTGAAAAACACGCCAAATCGCGCCAAATCGCGCCAAAACCCGCCAGTCCCCCTCCTTGGCGCCCATGGCGTCTGGGCGGTTCATCTGAATTTCGCTTTAATTGGCTTCCGACGGATCCCGAATACAGGTTTCCGGTTTGCTTTGGCGGTGCAAATCCGCCACTGTGCGGGCGGTATTATCCGTTGAAAACACTCCAAAAATATCTCACGGGCCAGGTCTTCGTCACGCTGCTGCTGACGGTGACCGTGTTCACGGCCGTGCTGCTCATCGGCAACGCGCTGCGCGAAATTCTCACGCTGCTCGCCAGCAGCCACGTCAGCTTGTTCCTGATGATGAAGGCGGTGCTCTACCTGATTCCGTTCGTCTGGGTGTTTGCCCTGCCGATGGGGATGCTGACCGCCACTCTGCTGGTCTTTGGCCGGTTCAGCGCGGATCAGGAGTTGACGGCCGCCCGCGCCAGCGGCATCAGCCTGGTGTCGCTCGTCATGCCGGTGCTGTTGCTGAGCCTGTTCTGCTGCACGTTGAGCGCGTGGTTCAACATGGACCTCGGCCCGCGCTGCCGCGTGGCCTACCTCGGCTTGATCCAGGACCTCAAAAAGGAAATCGTGAATGCCCAACTGCCGGCCGGCCGTTTCATCACGGATTTCAAGGGCTACATTTTCTATGTGGAAAAAAATGACGGCGGCAAGTTGCAGAACGTGATGATTTACCGGCTGCAGAACGAGACGAACGTGGATACGACCCTGCGCGCCCCGAGCGGCCAGTTGAAGCCGGATCGCGGGAATAACCAGTTGATCCTCGATTTGTATGATGCCACCAGCGTCACCGTCGGCCCGCACGGCGACGCGATCAATTCCTTTCCTACCTTGACGCTGAACTTGAGCCTGAGCGCGATGACCAATCGCGTGAGCAAGCCGAGCATCAATGACATGACCTTTTTACAACTGCGGCAGGAGTTGCAGGTCCTGGAAAACTTGCGCCCGCCCCTCGGCACGAATTCCCCGGACGGCTACCGCGCGCAACTGAAAACCTTGCGCCAGCAGCAAAAGGATTTCACCGAGCCGGTGCGCGTGGCCATGCATCGCGAGGTGGCCTTTTCCTTCGCGTGCTTCGGCTTCACGCTGGTGGGCATCCCGCTGGGGATTCGCGTCCACCGGCGCGAGACGAATATCGGCATCGCCATCGCGCTGCTGCTGGTGGTGGTGTATTACGCCTTCATCATGCTGGGACAATCCCTGTCCTCGCGACCGGAATATTGCCCGCAACTCATTTTATGGCTGCCCAATTTCCTGTTCCAAGCCGTTGGCGCCGTTCTCCTGTGGCGGGCCAACAAAGGAATCTGAAAGCAAGGCAGGGGACGGAAAACTCCATACCCCGTTTTTTTATTTCTGCCGACTACGGCTTCGTTCGCCGATAAACTTTTCCCATGTCCGCCTGATCGGTGGGCTTCACCAGAATTTCGTCAATGTTGACATGCGGCGGCCGGCTGGCGACCCACACCAGAATGTCCGCGATGTCGGCGGCGGTGAGCGGATTCATCCCGGCATAGACGGCGGCGGCCTTCTGTTGATCGCCCTTGAAACGGACGTTGGAAAATTCCGTTTCCGCCAGGCCCGGGTCAATCGTGCCCACCCGGATGCCCGTGCCCAGCAATTCATGGCGCAGCACGCGGGTGATCTGCCGTTCGCCGGCCTTCGCTGCGCAATACGCCGAGGCGCCCGCGTAGGCCGTGTGTCCGGCAATGGAGCCAATATTGAGAATGCTCGCGCCCGCATCACGCGGTAGCAGCGGCAGCGCCGCGCGGGTTACCCGGAGCAGGCCGAGGACGTTGGTCTGAAAGGTGGTCTCCCAATCCGCGTCCAATCCGGTGGCCACGGAATCCAGTCCGTGCGCGCCGCCGGCGTTGTTGACCAGCACGTGCAGTGGCCGGGATTTTAATTTGGTTTTGGCCCACGCGATGAAGGTTTCCACGCTCGCGGTTTGGGACACATCCAGTGGGTGGCAATGGGCGGCGGCGGCACCGGATTTGAGGGCGCGCGCGGCGACTTTTTCGAGCCGGTCCACGCGCCGGGCCCCGAGCAGAAGTTTAGCGCCCTGGGCGGCAAACGCGTGGGCTGCTGCTGCCCCAAACCCGCTGGAGGCACCGGTGATGAGTACCCATTGCTTGAGCAGGGGAAACCGTGTGGAATTTTTCATGTAGAAATTGGGTGGAATGCCGATGTTGTTGCCGATTAATCAAGCACAATAAACCTGAATATAAAAGGTGATTATTATAATTGAAGGGTATGGGCCTGGTTTTATTACCGATATAATTGCCGATTTCCGATCGCCCGGTGGTTAATGTAAACGCCGGTTGAAAAGTACGCCACCCGCCGCTGCGCGACTGGCTCACCTGGCGCAAGGCCGCCTAAGATGCCACCCTCGGTAAATGCTGGGATTGTGGACTGCTGGCCTACGCCGCCGCCCGGGACGCCGCCAACTGGCAATTGGACCGGACCGAAGCTGAGGTCTGGGACCTCCTCGCCGGTTTTGAATCCTGCGTTGACGATCTTAAGTCAAAACAGATGGCGTGAGGTGTCCGGTAGGGGCAGGGGACCCATTCGTGATTCTCCCCCATAGATGGCCCACGAAATGCCCATATACCATCGATAAATAAGGGGAATAAGCATTTCCTCACTCTTTTCGGTCAATCCGCCCAAATCACCCGCCATGGGGCCGAATACCTCATTTCTGGCAACCGCTGGCAACCAGCTTTATCGGTGTAACGCCCTTGTGAATTTCTGTAGTTCCGGACCGTGCACGGATTGAAATCCTTGCAAACCGTAATGATGGTTGTGGTCTTCCGGCCAGATTCGGTTCCCTTTCAGAATACGACAAATGTCGGATAGCGGGTGCCGCTGATCTGTGGCAAAGTTTCTTTAATGACCCCTGTAAATAATCAACAGCAAGCTCGCATGCCGGATATTTATTTTCCCGGTAAACGGTTGAAGTGGGGCGGCAATGTTCAGTCCGGTTTCTTTCAGAAATATTTATTGGCTTCGGTTAAGTGAAGTGGTCCCAAATAAACCGATCACAGAAAGAATTTTAATATATGTCTACCATGAGCTGTTCCCCAAAAAGAGTAAAGTGTGGTTTCACCCTGATTGAGCTGCTGGTCGTTATTGCGATCATTGCCATTTTGGCAGCCATGCTGTTGCCGGCGCTGTCCAAGGCGAAGTTCAAGGCCAAGGTCACCAATTGCACCTCCAATTATCGGCAATGGGGCATCATGGCCAATATGTATGCAGGCGATGATTCGTCCAGCCGTTTGCCTTCGTTTGAATGTGATGGCGGCGCAGCGGGAAATCCCTGGGACGTGGGCACCAATATGGTCACCACGTTGAATAGTTTTGGGCTGAACGTGCCCATGTGGTTCTGCCCGGTCAAGGCGGACGAATTCAATAACCTCAACACCTCCTATCTGACTTCTTCCGGGCATGGCATTTCATCCATCAACGATTTATCAGCAGCGCTACTATACACCGGAAACAATCAGTTTGATACCTGTTTCCAATCCTGGTGGGTGCCGCGCAAACGGAATGGCAGTAATTTCCAATGGTATCCCTCGGCTACGGGTTCGGCGCAGACGCCGTTATCTGCGACCATTGCCAGAACCACGGACGGGTGGCCGATTAAAACTACCGATAATTGTGCTGCTGTTCAGCCCATCATATCTGACCGGTGTTATGCGAATGGCAGCTCGACGACTTTGGCTTCACTTAACCCCACAAGCGGACATCCTTTTGGTGGGTCCGTCAGTTCCATCAACCTGGGCTTTGCCGACGGTCACGTAGAAATAAGGTCTGGCAAAGTGTTGCAATGGCAATATATCAGCACTTACCCCAACGCCAATTTCTATTAATCATTTCCGATCCAACCCAACAACCAAGCAAAGAATACCACGACAACTATGAAATTAAACCCAACCATTCGTCTTTTTACCATGGCCGTATCGCTGGCTGTGGCCCTTTCCCCGGAGGTGACGCGGGCAGATCTAGTCGGCGGGGGATACAGTGTATCTACCACCACTAGCAGTTGGTTGACCAATTGGCCCACGGCGCCCCAAAATGTTCAGCCACAATACACCTCCATCGCCAGCGCCAGCTTAAGTACTTTAAGCACCGCGCAGGCGGCGCCAGGAATTGCCGGTGGCGCTACGTACACCATGTTAAGCGAAACTTTCACGCCGGGAGTGGCCTTCACTTTAACCGGAATCGGCGTGATCGCGCTCGCAAATGCGCAGAGTACCGTATCCATGCATCTTTATGATGTGACTACGACATTATCCAGCACCAATTTCAATTCCAGTGCTCAAACCTATAGCGTCTCCAGCTTGACGGATCTGTTTGGCGGCGGCAGCGGGCTTTCCTATACGATGTCAAATTCCACCATTCACCAAATATTTTTCGCCCTGACCAATGGGCCCACATCAAACGACCGGATTCTGCTGCAGACCAACCATACCTATGCCCTGGAATTCTGGGCAACTGCACAAAATAATTTTATCTGGGAACGCAATAGTGGCATTCCAACTGACACGGGCGGCGATTTGATGGCTGCGGCTAACGCCGCCACTTCCGTGACGCGAACCACGATTGCCGCGGCTGGACTGGCTGGCGGGGCCCCGCGTATTGGCGCTTTAGCTTTGTATTCCACCAACTACATTAATCCCGGTGCCACGACGAACATTGCTACGACTTTAAACAATCCTGTGCCGGCTGCTTATGGGCCGCCAACTGTTTGGCCCTACACCGCCGGCATCGCCATGAGTTCCGGAACGAACGGGGCCGGTGTGAACGCTCAGTTTTCGGGCTCTGCCACCACCGTCATGGGCGAAACTTTTTTCGTGTCCCGCAGCATGAGCTTACGGGACTTTTACTACGTCATTCAAGGGTCTGCCACTTCGGGAAATTATGACTTGGTACTGAACGATCTGGGCACCAACACCACGACTGTCACGAATTACGGCAATTCGTTTAACCCGGGGCCTTTCACCAGTGCCAACCTGTTGTCGCACCCCACCTCGCAATTTCCGCAGTATTGGTCATTTTCACCGGTGGGCCTGACCAATAAAACCATCGTGAAATTCAAGTTTAGCGGTGCCGACGCCGTGACGCTGACGCCCGGACATAATTACTTTCTTGGCTTCGCTAATGTCAGCGGTAATAACGACATGGTTTTAGAGCGCAGCAGCGGTGTCCAGAGCTATACCAGCGGCGCGGCCTATTCCGGTACGGCGGCCACTGTAGCCAATGGCGGATTTGGTTCTGGGCCGCGCAATTTCTTAATGGCGGTTGACGTCCTGAATCCCAATCTGGTAGTGACGGTGACCAATAGCACCATGGCCTCAACCTGGCCTACATTGCCAGGGCTGCAAAATGGTGGGAATCCAGCTTTGCAGACAGTGGACGATCCCAGCAGCATCGATCCTGGTATTTCTTCGGGTGTGTGGGAAGGCGTGCAAAGTGCTCGCGCTCTGAGCATGAGTTTTACGGCCACCAGTAATTTTAATCTATGCGCTATTGCGTTGAGCCAGAATGGCCTGGGTAGCTCGAATTGCCTCTTCACCATTGCGGTCTATGATGTGACCAACACCTTTTTCACTCAGGGTCCGAGCGGTTCAACCAGCAAATGGCCGTTCAATTTTCAGCCCAACATCGACACGAGTGCGAAGGGCGTTCCCATTTTCAATACCAACGTCGATTTTTATTACACCGCCGACAACGGCGCCAATGGAAGTGGTCAGGGAACGAACAGTCAAATCATGATTTTGACCCTGGCTGGAGCCTATTGCCCGCTGTTGCAAAGCAACCACGTTTATACCGTGGAAATATCTGCCGATACCTACGGCCAAAATGCGAACAATACGGGGCTGTTCCAATGGATGCGGGATCTCGGTCAAACCTCATTTCAATCGGGGTTATTACCGGATCTTGGTGACGGTATCCAATTCTCTGGTTATCGTACGAATGCCGCTTCAGCCAACGCAGCGTTCTATGTCATCCCGCGTGCGTTGAACCGCACTTACACCGACCCGGAACAATTTGCCGGCCAGTTGGCCAGCGGGCCTCGCGATTTCGTGATGGCCGTCTATGCCGGCAACCCGTCGCCCGGGAGCATCACCTTGAACAGCGTCTCCCGCAGCGGCAACAGCGTCGCTCTGAACTGGACTCCCACCCCGGCTGGTACCTATTCCTACACGGTCTGGCGCAAAACCACCCTGACTGACCTGTCCTGGACCTCGATAACCTCTGGCATCAGTACGGCCAGCTATACTGACACTTCCGCGACGGCGGGGACGGGCTTTTACCGCGTAAGCTGCCCATAATATGAATTAAAGACCTGAACCAAGGCGTCCCCGGGTTGGCTAACAACCGGGGACGCCTCTTGTTTTTTGGCCGGGTTATCTGAGGTTAATCGTCCCCCTCCCGACAAGGCTTATTGATGAAGGCATATCGGTACCTGCTGTCCCTAGCCGTTATTTACTTAACGGCTGACTTCGTATATGCCGGTGTGACTGTCACCCAAAACGGATTGGCTGGCGCGACGAGCTGGCCGGGGACCCCGGTCCTCAGCACGATGTCTAATCCGTCCGCCACAGCTACGGTCGGCGAGGGTTTCAACAGTTCCAATACCAATATTTCGCAAACATTCACGGTCACCGCGACCAATTTCGTTTTACAGACCATTGATCTCTATATCGGCGGCGGTTCCGGCACCGGGAGTGGGACTAACTTCAATTTAAACCTGTACGATCTTGGGGCACAAACTGCGCCCAATCCGAGTCCTTATACGGTTAACATCGTAGGGGCAAATTTGCTTGGCTCCGGCGCGGGACTGCCCATTTCCTATAGTGTTCAGGCAAATGGGATTTTGAGACTCGATTTTACCGGGGCTGATCAGGTGGTGCTTCAAGGCGGGCATGAATACGCTTTTGAAATTGCCGGCGTCCCAGGCACTCTACCTGCCTACTGGTATCGCAGCGGGGCGGACACATATTCCGGTGGAGCGGCGTACCGCAATCAGTCGTGGATTAACGGCAGCAGTGCCCGCGACTTTGCGTTGGCAGTATACGGTTCACCGACCAACAGCGTGGCGACCACCTCATTATGCACTGTGGATTGGGGTGCGGTATTTCAACGCATAGACGGGTTTGGCGCGTCATCCGCGTGGCGCAGCACCTGGACGATAGCGCAGGCGGATATGTTTTTTTCGACCAATGCCAGCGGCACTGGCTCGTCGCTGGATGGCAAAACCAACTTTGCGTATGCCGGCTGTGGTCTGTCATTGCTGCGCAACCGCATTGCCTACGCCAGTTCGACGGCCTCAACCGCAGTACCCGGGTCGTGGGAGACGAGCATCATGCAATATGCCCAGGCGCGCGGCGCCCGCGTCTGGAGTACGCCCTGGACGCCGCCGGCCGGGTTCAAAAGCACCAACGATATTTATGATGCCAAAGTGGCCACCGGCGGCGGTCTCAATGGCGGCAGTTATCTCGGCAGCGGCAATAATCTGACCAACCTCAACTACGCCAGCCAGCTGGCCAACTATGTCGCCAATATGAAAAATGCGTATGGTGTGAACCTTTACGCGATCTCCATTCAAAATGAACCCGACGCTAGCGTGACCAACTACGAGGCCTGCCAGTGGACCGGCCAGCAAATTCATGACTTCGCCACCAACCTGCATGCCGCACTCTCGGTTGCCGGGGTGGGTTTCACCAAAATAATTTTACCCGAGAGTCAAAACTGGGCAGGCAATCCCGGCCTTTCCACGCCCACGTTGAATGATCCCAACGCCGCGGCGCAAGTGTCCATCATCGCCAACCACAATTACGTTGCCAACAACGCGGTGGGTGACACCAGCACGCCTGCCCCCATTTCTGCGTCTGGCCAGGCAGTTTGGGAGAGTGAAGTGGCGCAATTGGGCGGGAATTACGATGGCAGCATCACCAACGCCATCTACTGGGCCGGACGCATTCATTTTTTCCTGACCGCCGCGCAGGCCAACGCCTGGCATTATTGGTGGCTGTTGCCTTCTTCCGGCAACGATGCGCTCACCGACACGAATGGCATTCCCGGCAAGCGGATGTATGCGCTAGGTCAGTTTTCCCGCTTTGTGCGTCCCAATTATTACCGCATCAATATCGCCAACAACACCGGCGCGGCGCAAATTAGTGCCTACAAAGACTCCGTTTCACCGGGTTTTGCCATCGTCGCGATCAATCCCGGTTCTGCCGGGTTTACACAAACTTTTGTCCTCACGAACGTCTCTGGCGTCGCCAGCGTGATCCCGTGGTTGACGTCTGGCACCACCAACCTCGCGTTACAACCGGCAGTGACCGTGAGCAATGCCACTTTTGTTTACTCGCTTCCAGCCTGGAGCATGGTGACTTTTGTTGGGCAATCGGTGAGCAACTTGCCGCCGGTGTTGGCGACCGTGGCTAATCAAATTATCAATCCCGGATACGCTTTAAGTCTCACCAACATGGCCAGCGATGCCAGTCAACCCGCTCAAACGCTGACCTTCACGTTGCAGTCCGCGCCAACAAATGCGGCGCTCACGCAGTTGAATAATTCCAACGCCGTATTTTCGTGGCGGCCATTGTTAAGCCAGGCGAACACCACCAATGTGGTCAAAGTGGCGGTGTCAGATAGCGGTGAACCCGTCTTGGCCGCGACGAATAGTTTTTCTGTTGTCGTCAACCCGCTCGTGTCGCCGGGCATCAGTTCGGTCACTCTCACCGGAGGAAAGATGGTTTTAACGGCGACGGGCCTGCTCGGTCCGGACTACACCTTATGGGCTTCGACCAACCTGGCAAATTGGCAGCCAGTGTTGACCAGCAATTCACCGTCATTGCCGGTAAGCTTGGTGGAAACCAATTTCAACACCTACCCCCAACGTTTTTACCGCGTCCTCATTGGGCCATGAACGGCTCTATTTCAGATCCTTTGACCAGTTGGTTTCAGCGTCCATCTGGGAGGAAAAACCTTAATGTATGGGGTTGCCTTTGGCCATGGCTATGTCTCCTGATCCTCGCGGTTCCTTTTAATTCATCATTTGGCGCTGCGGATATTCCCGTGGTCTTCAATTCCCCACGCGAGCGGATTCCCCTCAACGACCACTGGCGGTTTACCCAAGGTGATCCGAACGGCGATTCGGCCGGTTTGATTTACGACGTGCGGCCGGAGGTGAAAGACCAAAAGGACGACAAAGCGGCGGATACTGAACCCACGGCGGCGGAGAAGATTGCGACTACGAACCCATTAGTGCTCAAGCCGTGGATTCTGCCCACCGGGAACGCCTTCATCACAGATCCCGCCCGGCGCCATGTTTCCCCGGCGGTTCACGCCGCCACAAATGTTTCCTACACCCAAATCGATTTCGACGACAGTTCATGGCACCGTGTCAACTTGCCGCATGATTGGGCGATACAAGGGCCGTTTTATACCGGCGGGGGCAAGGGCGTTGGCGGGGGCATGGGCCGGCTGCCAAGTCCCGGCATCGGCTGGTATCGCAAGCAACTTGATATCCCGGCGAGCGACGCGGGCAAATCTATCTGCCTCGAAATCGACGGCGCCATGTCTTATGCGATGGTGTGGCTGAACGGTCACCTGGTTGGTGGCTGGCCGTATGGCTACGCCTCGTGGCAGGTGGACCTCACGCCCTATGTCGTGCCCGGCGGCCAGAACCAACTCGCCATCCGCTTGGATAACCCGCCGGACTCCTCCCGCTGGTATCCCGGCGGCGGCATTTACCGCAACGTCTGGCTCACCAAAACGCAGCCGATCCACGTGGGACAGTGGGGTACGCAACTGGCGACGCCTGAAGTTTCCCGCGCACGGGCCACGGTGAACCTGAAGGTGACCGTGAACAATGATTCTCAGCAGGCAGTCCCTGTCAGTGTGGCGACGGATTTCTTTGCGTTGGATCTGTCTGGCCAGCCGGCCGGTCCGGCTGTGGCCAGGCTCGCGCCCCAAAGTTTACTCATCGCGGCGGGCGAAAGCCGCGTCGCTGAAGGATCAGCCGTCATTCTTCAGCCCAAACTCTGGGGGCCGCCGCCAACGCAGCAGCCGAATCGCTACGTGGCAGTGACCACGATTTTCTCCCGAGCCGGTCAGGTGCTGGACTGTTATAAAACGCGTTTTGGCATCCGTGAGGTTCGGTGCGATCCCAACCAGGGAATTCTAGTCAACGGCGAGCGCATCCTGCTCCAGGGCGTCAATCAGCACCACGACCTCGGTGCGTTGGGCGCGGCCTTCAATAAGCGGGCTGCCCAGCGCCAGTTGGAAATTCTCCGCGAGATGGGCTGCAACGCCATTCGCCTGAGCCATAATCCGCCCGCGCCGGAACTGTTGGAATTGACCGACCGGATGGGTTTCCTCGTGGTTGATGAAATCTTCGACTGTTGGGAGCGCAAGAAGACGCCGCTGGATTTTCATCTCATTTTCCCCGACTGGCACGAGCCGGATCTGCGCGCGCTCATCCGTCGCGACCGGAATCATCCCTCGGTTTTTCTGTGGAGCGTGGGAAACGAAGTCGGCGAGCAATATACCGGTGCGGCCGGTGCGGCCGTGGCGCAGGCACTGTGCGCCATCGCCCACGACGAAGATACCACGCGTCCCACGACCGCCGCGATGAATTTTGCCAAGGCAAATATGCCCTTGCCCTCGGTTTTGGATGTGATCGGTCTGAATTACCAGGGCGAGGGGATTCGCGACACGTTGCCGTCGGGCGAGACCAACGGCATTCGCACGCCGCCCCAATACCCCGCCTTCCACGCCGCGTTCCCCCACAAAATTATTCTCAGCACTGAAACGGCCGCGGCGCTCAGTTCGCGCGGAGAATATCAGTTTCCCGTCGTCGCCGGCATCAGCGCGCCGGTGAAGAACGGCTTGGGTGGCGATTTAAAGCAACAACAGGTCAGCGCCTACGAACTGTATGCGGCGGACTTTGGCTCGTCGGCGGATAAGGTCTTTGCCGCACAGGAGCGTCATCCGTATGTGGCCGGCCAATTTGTCTGGTCCGGCTGGGATTATCTCGGGGAGCCAACGCCTTATTACGGGGCGCGGAGTTCATATTTCGGGATCCTGGACTTGGCCGGATTCAAAAAGGATCGGTTCTACCTCTACCAATCCCGCTGGCGACCGACTTTTCCAATGGCGCACATCGTGCCGCACTGGACCTGGCCGGAGCGGGTCGGGCAGGTCACGCCAGTACATGTATTCACTTCCGGCGATGAAGCGGAGCTGTTTCTCAATGGCCAGTCGCTCGGACGCAAAAAGAAAGGGCCATTTGAATATCGCCTCCGTTGGGACGACGTGATCTATCAGCCGGGCACGCTCACGGTGGTCACTTATAAAAACGGCCAGCCGTGGGCGACCGAGGCAGTGAAAACTGCCGGCGCCCCCGCCCAACTCAGGCTGGAACCGGATCGCCCAACGTTTGGTGCGGATGGAAAGGATTTATCCTTCGTGACCGTGACGGTAACCGACCCGCAGGGGTTAACGGTGCCGCGCGCAGATAATCGTATCCACTTTGACATCGAAGGCCCGGGCGAAATTGTCGCCACCGACAATGGCGACCCCACCAGTTTTGAATCGTTTCAGTCCCACGACCGCAAGGCCTTCAACGGACTTTGCCTGGTGATGGTTCGCGGCCTGTCTGGGGAGACGGGCAAAATCAAATTGACGGCGACCGCTGCTGGTTTGAAGATGGGAACCATTTCGCTTAACACAACTTCAATCCAGCCATGAAAAAACTTCACCTGCTCCTGATGACTGTGGCCGCAGCGACTACCGGCTATGCTGCCAGCCCGACCTTCACTGTGGATGCCGGGCGTCCGGTCGGAAAAGTCAGCCCGATGCTCTATGGATTGATGACTGAAGAGATCAACCATAGCTATGACGGAGGGCTTTACGCCGAGTTGATTCAAAATCGCTCCTTTCTCGACTCCGCCAAGTCGCCGGTGCATTGGTCGGTGGTTCATGATGAAAGCTCCGCCGTCACCCTCGCGCTCGAAACGAACCATGTTTTTAACGCCGCACTGGCGGCTAGTCTGCGGCTGACCGTGGTCGCTGCCATACCCGGGCATCCCGCCGGCGTCGCTAATAGCGGCTATTGGGGAATTCCGGTGCAGCCGCACACGCGGTATCGCGCTTCCTTTCTGGCCCGCGCCGAAGCCGGTTTTTCCGGCCCGGTCACGGTTTCCCTCGTCAGTGACGACGGGCTCACGGTTTACGCCACGAAAACCATTTCTGATTTGGCCACAGAGTGGCATCAATTTGCATTGACGCTTCAAACCGGCCGGGTTGACCCAACGGCAAATGCGCATTTCGTCATCACGCTGGATCGCCCGGGCACGGTATGGTTGGGGTTGGTCTCGCTTTTCCCGCCCACGTGGAATGACCGGCCGAACGGCTTGCGCAAAGACCTGATGCAAATGCTCGTGGATTTGAACCCGAAATTTTTGCGCTTTCCCGGCGGCAACTATCTCGAAGGCCAAACGATTCAAACCCGCTTTGAATGGAAAAAAACCATCGGCCCGATTGAGGGGCGCCCCGGCCATCCGTGTCCGTGGGGGTATCGCTCCACGGATGGCCTGGGGCTTTTGGAGTTTCTCGAATGGTGCGAGGACATGAAGGCGGAACCCGTCCTGGCGGTTTACGCCGGCTATTCGCTCCAGGGTGCGCCTGTGAATCCCGGCGCCGATCTGGAACCCTTCGTGCAGGAAGCGCTGGAGGAAATTGAATATGTGAGTGGCGTCACGAACACCCCCTGGGGCGCGCGGCGTGCGCAGGACGGACATCCTGAACCGTTCAAACTCAATTATGTCGAAATCGGCAATGAGGATTGGTTCGACAAGTCGCAGAGCTACGACGGGCGGTTTGCGCAATTTCACGACGCCATCAAGGCGAAGTATCCGCAACTCAAAACGATTTCCACCCTGGGCAATGACCAGCCGCAAACATCCCACGTTCACAGCCGCCAGCCCGACCTGATGGACGAGCATTATTACCGGTCCATGGATGAGTTCCTAAAAATGGCTCCCGGTTACGCGCGCCAATACGACCGCAGCGGCCCGGGGATATTCGTCGGCGAATGGGCGGCGTACGAGGATGCGGCCATCAAACCGTGGGAAGCCGGAGCCCGCCAGCAGCCGCCCACCCCTACAATGAAGGCCGCGCTCGGCGACGGCGTGTTCATGGCAGCGATGGAGCGCAACGCCGACCTGATCCGGATGCAATGCTACGCACCGCTGCTTGTCAATGTGAACCCCGGCGCGCGTCAATGGCGCCCCAACCTGATCGGCTATGATGCGCTTGCCGCCTACGGCTCGCCGAGCTACTACGCGTTCCAGATGTTTAGCCGGAATGTTGGCGACGAAATTTTGAACGTAGCGCCGCAGGATACTGCTGTTCAGGGCTCCGCCACGCGGGATAGTCAGACCGGTGAAATCTTTCTCAAGCTGGTTAACCCGCTGCCGACCGACGAAATCTTGCTGCTCAAAATCACGGGTCCTGCTGAACTTGCATCCCCGGGCACGGCGATCACCTTGTCCTGCAGCCCGGAGGATACCAATTCCATTCGCCGCCCGCGGAACGTCGTGCCCCTCACCACGACCGTGCGCGGCGTGAGATCCCAATTCGTTTACACTGTGCCGCCAAACAGCATCGTTGTATTGAAACTCAAGGCCCGCTGATGAATTTTAAACGACATATCTCTGCAGAAACTTTCGCCACCGTCACACCGCTGTTATGGAGAGAAACCTCGGTATATAAGGATTTTTTAAATGATGCGTCTTAAACTTGTTTGTATTTTCAGTTTTTTGGCTCTGCTGGTGGCCGATGCCGCTGATCCGTCAGTGCTCCCGTTGATCAGTCCGATGTTTGGGGATAACATGGTCTTGCAACGGGGCAAAGCCGTTCGATTCTGGGGTTGGGTCAAGCCCGGCGAAACGGTGAACGTAAAAATGGACGGGCGCACCGCCTCAACCGTTGCCGGGCCGGCGGGACGCTGGCAGGTTGAACTGGTCGCACCCGCGCCGGGCGGACCCTACGCGGTGACGATTGCCAGTGCCAGCCAGAGCGTGACCTTGCATGAAGTTTTGGTCGGGGATGTCTGGCTGTGCGGCGGGCAGTCGAATATGGAGCTTGGCCTGTCGCGGGCACGCAACGGCGTGGAGGAGATCAAGGCGGCCGGGCATCCTCAAATTCGCCTCTTCAAAGTCCAGTCCCACGTCGCGTATGCGGCGGCGGCCTCCCTGCAAGGCGCGTGGAAAATCTGTTCGCCGCAGACCGCCGGAGAGGGCGGCGGCTTTTCGGCCGTTGCCTATTTTTTCGGCCGCAAATTACAGGCGGACCTCCAGGTCCCCATCGGCTTAATTCAGGATTGCTGGGGGGGCACGCCGGCGGAGAGTTGGATGAACCCGGAAACCCTCCACGCTTTGAAAGCGTTTGACGAGCCCTTGGCGGAGATGGAGCGTCTGCATAAAGCCGGGGGGCCGGAATATGGCAGTTTTTTGATGCACTGGCTGGAGGCGTATGACGTCGGCCTGAGCAATCACTGGTCGGCATCGGGCTGGGACGATTCCAACTGGAAACCCGTACGCATTCCCGGCGGCTTTTCCGAGCTCGGCGTGGCCGAGGTCCCCGGCATCTGCTGGTTTCGCCGTGACTTTACGCTGCCGGATCCGTTGCCGCCCGGTAAGGCCGTGTTGCATCTGGGCGTGATTGAAAAAATGGATACGGCCTTCCTGAACGGCCAGTGGGTGGGGGCTAGTTCGTGGGTGGAAAATCCGCGGGCCTATGCCCTCACCGGCGGTGTGCTCAAGCCCGGAAAAAACAGTCTCGCCATCCGGGTATTCAAACTGAAGCCGCAGGGTGGTTTTCAGTCAAAAGCCGACGACTTGTATTTGAGTTTGGGCGACCAGTCCAAAATCCCGCTAGCCGGCGACTGGAAGGGTAAACTGAGCGTGGATTGCCGCCCGCCGCATTCTCTGCCGCTGACTTTTGAGAATTATCCGACCATGCCGGCGATTCTGTTCCAGGGCATGATTCAACCCGTCGCACCGTTCTCAATTCGCGGTGCCATTTGGTATCAGGGCGAGGCCAATTTTGAGCGCGCCCACCAATACCGCACGTTGCTCCCGGCCATGATCGGCGACTGGCGCCAGGCCTTTCAGCAGGGAGACTTTCCGTTTTACATCGTGAGTCTGCCCAAATTCATGGCCCACCGCAATCTGCCCGGGGAGGATGCCTGGGCGGAATTGCGCGAGGCGCAGGCGCTGACCGCACGCACGGTGACGAATTCCGGGCTGGCCGTGACCATTGATACCGGCGAGGCGGATAATATTCATCCGGCTGAGAAGCAAATTGTTGGCGAACGCCTGGCCTTATGTGCGCTGGCCAATGAATATGGCCAGAAAATCCCTTGGGCCGGGCCAGTTTTAGTTTCGGCAACAAAAATTCCCGGCGCGCTCCAGTTGCTTTTTAGTCACACGGAGGGCGGGTTGGTGGTAAGAGGTGACAAGCTGGGAGAGTTTTCCGTGGCCGGTTCCGATCGTCACTGGCATTGGGCGGAGGCCAAAATTGAGGGGGCCTCCGTGATTGTGTCGTCCCCGGAGGTTCCTCACCCCCAGGCGGTTCGCTATGCCTGGCAGGCGAATCCGCGGGCCACGCTGTTCAATGGTGCCGGCCAGCCCGCCGCCCCGTTCCGCACGGATGACTGGCCGGGGGTGACCGAAAATCATAAACCCTGGTAAGCCCAACGCCTGAAGGAGCGGATCACCATGAATTTTATTGTTCCTACCTATCTCATTAACGCGGCGCAGCGAAGATTCCCCTCAGGGTGTTTTGGCTTTAAAAAGGGGTTAATGAAGGGCTTGAGTCCATGCGGACAGATCTTTAAATGGGCCGCGATAGTTAGTCTCGCCACGGGGCTCCCCGCTCAGGGCGTTGAAAACGTTGCGCCGCCCCTCGCCCCCGCCCCTCGTCTTATCAGCGCCGATTTACACCAAGTCAAGGGGGCGCGTTCCCTGGTCTGGCAGGATTGTATCGGGGCAGGGCGGGTGGCGGAGGGCTTGCGGGCGGGCTGGCGTCAGCAACTGGAGGAATGTCACCGCGAACTCGGCTTCAAATACATCCGCATGCATGGACTGTTGCAGGACGAGCTCGGCGTTTATTCCGAAGGTGCCAATGGCCAGCCACGCTACAACTGGCAATACATTGACGACGTTTACGATTTTCTTTTGAGCATCGGGATGAAGCCGTTTGTGGAATTCGGTTTCATGCCCAACGGGCTTGCCTCGGGCACGGGAAAAATATTCTGGTGGCAGGCGAACGTGACCCCGCCGAAGGATGACGCCAAATGGGACGCGCTCATCACGGCGTTGGTGCAGCACTGGACGGAACGCTACAGCGAGAACGAGGTCAAGACGTGGCGTTTTGAAGTGTGGAACGAGCCGAATTATCCCGGCTTTTGGCATCCGCCGACCAATACCACGCCGCAGGACGCTTATTTTCACCTCTACGAACACACGGTCCGGGCCGTGAAAAGCGTCAGCAAAAACTATGTGGTCGGCGGCCCGGCGGGCGCCGGCCCGGTCTGGACGCAAGAACTCATTGAGTTATGTGAGACTAACCATCTGCCGGTTGATTTCATCAGCTATCACGCTTATGGCCTCGGCGGCGGCCCCAGCGGGTTGGATGAATATGCCAATCAGAAATTATATTTGTCGCCAAACCTGCATTCCGTCGCCGACATCGTGAACAGCCAGCGGCCCATCATCCAAAAATCCGCAAAACCGGGACTGCCCATTCACATCACCGAATGGAGCGCTTCCTATTCGCCGCGGGATCCGGTGCATGATTCATATTTTTCGGCCGCGTTCCTACTCGAACAATTGCGCCACACCGAGTCGGTCAGTTCGATGAGTTACTGGACCTTCACGGACATCTTTGAAGAGAACGGCCCGCCGCCGCGCCCGTTCCACGGCGGCTTCGGTTTGATCAACTATCAAGGCATTCCCAAGCCGTCGTTTTGGGCGTATCAATTCCTGGCGAGGCTGGGTGAAACGGAGCTTAAAAATTCCGACGCGTCCTCCTACATTTGCACCGATAAAAACGGGGGTGCGCAGGTGTTGCTGTGGGACCTCACCCATCCCACTTCGGGTAAAATCTCCAATCAGGATTACTTTTCCCATCCGCATCCGGCGACGGAAAAGGGGGACGTGACGGTGCAATTGAAAAATCTCCTTCCCGGAATTTACCGGTTAAAAATGAATCGCATCGGCTTTGGTCAAAACGATCCGTATTCGCACTATCTGACGATGGGCAGTCCGTCCGATTTGAGCCGTGCGGCTGTGGCGGAACTGAAAAACCTGTCTGCTGGTATCCCCGTTTTAGATGAATTGACGACTGTCGCCGCCGATGGGAATTTTACATTGACGCTACCGTTGCGCGCGAATGAGGTGTGTTTTCTCGCGCTGAACCGTCAATAAAACGGAATCGGCACCCATTTGGGAAGTTCTGCGGTTCACGCTGGTCAGCCCGAAATTCGGCGTCAACCCCGGTATTGGCGCCGCAAAACCAACCCGGTGCCTGAATTGGCGCCGTCGACCCCGGCAGGCCCCAAAATCACGTGGCCCGCTCTGCAAAGCTGGCGGCTCGGACTGACTTCCCCCTACGTATCAATATCTGTTGGGCGGCCCGTTGGAGGTAAAAACTAAAGATACGACATACGTCGTATATCAATCATCCCTTGTATCCCCTATAAATTTCACTACATCCAAGTGCACCAATATTAACCTGACTTTTTAAATTATTTTTAGTGAACGCGCATTTCCCAATTAACCAACCAACCAAATCATTAATGAAAAAACTCCTAATCCTCTGCCCGGCTGTTCTGTTAGCCGTTTCAGTTCAGGCTCAAATTTCCTTGAACAACAGCACCTTCGGGGCTGCCACTTCCTTCCCGACCTTCTCCATCAGTGGAGGTAACGGCAACTTGTCGTTCCAGGATGTGCTGACCGCTGCTGGCACCACCTTGCAAACTGGCGCGACGCAAGGCGCAATTGCTGCCAACTCTGCTATCGGTGAAATCTTTAATTGGGCCGGCAGTGCCAATGGGAATGTCTTGAGTGCAGTCACCATCATTGACAAAGGTGGCGGTGGTGGGGATACCTATAAGCCTTTTCTAATGGATTTAGGGACTACCCTTTTTAATACATCGTCCAGTTCATTTAATCCCAGCCTGCATGCGAATCTGTTTGATGGCTCAACCGTCACCCTGCCGGCCTTCGGATCGGGAAATTTTCTGGAGGTTGATCTGGCAGGTGCCGATCAGGTCGCCTTGACCGTCGGTCATAGCTATGCCTTTGGATTGCTGAATACTGCCGGAACACCGAGTTTCACTTTCCTTCGTTCCACCGGTGCCCAATCCGACCCCAACGGCACTTCGTTTCAGATTGCCTCGGGTGGCTTGACTAGTACCAGCGCCACGGTTCCCGGTTACGGTGGTGGTCCGCGTAATCTATTTGTTGGTCTTTATACCGTTACTCCTGCGCCCGAACCGACTTCACTGGCCCTTTTGGGTGGTGGTATGGTTTTGCTCGGCACCCTGCGTCGTTTTAAAAAATAAAAATCAGCCCTCTTTAACAGCCGTTACCGTCTCTGGGTAACGGCTGTTTTTCTTTATAAAACTCATTTAACGTAATAAACATGAAATCCGCATTCCCCGACATCACCACGATCCAATACGAGGGACCCCAGTCCAAGAATCCGCTGGCGTTCAAACATTACCAGGCCAGCGAAATCGTCGCGGGCAAGACGATGAAGGACCATCTGCGCTTCGCGGTGGTGTACTGGCACACGTTTCGGGGCACGGGCAGCGACCCGTTCGGGGCGGGCACGATGCAGCGGCCGTGGGACGACGGCTCCAACTCTGTGCGCAACGCGCAGCAGCGCGCGCGGGTGGCCTTTGAATTCATCAGCAAGCTGGGCGCGCCGTATTATTGCTGGCACGACCGCGATGTGGCGCCGGAAGGCCGGACCCTGTCTGAATCCAACCAGAATTTGGACGCGGTGGCCAAGGTGCTGAAAGCCGAGCAGCAGCGCACGGGCATCAAGCTGTTGTGGGGCACCGCGAATCTATTTTCCAACCCGCGCTTTGTCCACGGCGCGAGCACCAGCTGCAACGCGGAGGTGTTTGCCTACGCGGCGGCGCAGGTAAAGAAGGCGATGGAAGTGACGCACGAACTCGGTGGGGAAGGTTACACGTTCTGGGGCGGGCGCGAAGGCTACATGACGCTGCTCAATACGGACATGAAACGCGAGCAGGAGCATCTCGCCAAGTTGTTGCACCTGGCTGTCGCCTATAAAAAGCAGATTGGTTTCAAGGGCCAGTTTTACATTGAGCCCAAGCCGAAAGAGCCGACCAAGCATCAGTATGATTCGGATGCGGCCGCGTGCCTGAACTTCCTGCGGGAATTTGAGTTGCTGCCGCACTTCAAGCTGAACATCGAGACGAACCACGCCACGCTGGCGGGCCACACGATGCAGCATGAGCTGGAAGTGGCGGGCGCGGCGAACGCGCTGGGTTCAATTGACGCCAACACGGGCGACGAACTGCTGGGCTGGGACACGGATCAATTCCCGACGAACATCTACCTGACGACGTACTCGATGCTGGCGATCTTGAAATACGGCGGATTGACCACCGGGGGCGTGAACTTTGACGCCAAGGTGCGGCGCGAGAGTTTCGAGCCGCTGGATTTGTTCTACGCGCACATCGGGGGCATGGACGCCTTCGCGCGCGGCTTAAAGATCGCCGCCGCCATCCGCCAGGACGGCCGACTGGGCGCTTTCGTGAAGCAGCGCTATGCGTCGTGGGATACCGGCATCGGGGCGCGGATCGAATCGGGCAAAGCGACCATGAAGGAACTGGAAACGTACATTCTGAAAAAGGGTGAAGTCTCGGGGAACGGCAGCGGCCGTCAGGAATTCCT
>Ga0214172_1000057_pt1 | contig 60560 bp, 55 predicted proteins | sample TroBogEpilimnion_29_FD_153010 | JGI IMG/M metagenome (GOLD analysis project Ga0214172, IMG submission 153010) | Freshwater microbial communities from Trout Bog Lake, WI - 12JUL2007 epilimnion | ecosystem: Environmental > Aquatic > Freshwater > Lake > Epilimnion/Euphotic zone | place: Trout Bog...
ACGGAGTAAGCGGCAATCGACATCAGGATGATAATGACGAGCAGGCCACGACCTGCGGTGAAATACCACGCAGGCGAGAGGGCGAAGTCGTGTAACAGGGTTTCTAAGGTCATGGTGACTTAGTTGCGGGCCACGGGGGCGAATTTCAAAAGTTTGCTTTCGGGGAAGCTGAAGGAAGCCCAAGGCGTGCTATCGAGTTGGACGCCTTCCGCAGGCAACAGTCGACCATTGAGGCCTGCCAGCGTGGGCGTGCTCGTGGCGATGGCTTGCCAGAGGTTGGCGACCTCGACGTTGGCGAGGCGACCTAAGCTCAGGGTGTCGGGTACGACGCCCGTGGGACCAGGGACGGCCTGGGCAAAAGATTGCAGGCGGAATTGGCAATTGATGAAGGTGCCACTGCGTTCGAAGACCGTGAGGGCAGGGATGACGATTTCTGCGGCTGCGGTGGTCGTGTTGTGGTGCGTGGCTAAAACAATCGTCCGCACTTTCGCGAGCGTGCTGGGCGTGAGACCGAAGTTGGCCAAGTCTTCGCGGCAAATGAGCAACGTCTGCACCTTGCCGGCATCGATGTCGGCTTTGAGCGCATTGAGATTCGCATCAGCGGGACGCGTGGTGAGTTGGGTTACCAAGGCGCCGCGGAAATTCGGCGTCCGATCTTCGGAAATGAGTAAACCGTCGGCCTTGCCGAGGTGGGCGGGGACGTAAGTCGTCGCTGCGGTCGCTTGAGCGATGCGTGCGAGCAGCCATTGTTCTTCAACCGATTGATGACCCGAACCTACGATGGCAACTTTACCACCTTGTAAGGCTTGTTTGGCGGCTTCGAGTGCCACATCGAGCGTGACTTGGCTTTGCTTAACCGTGGCGGTGGTGACGCGGTTTGGAGCTTCAACAATCTTATACAGTTCGCGACCCGAGTCGGCCATCCACGTGTCATTCACGGCGTCGTTTTGACGTGGCGTGATGCGGTAAATTTTTCCTTCGCGCGACCATACCGTCGTGTTAGCACCCGCGGAAGATTCGGTGTCGATGCTGGGGGTTTGTTTCAAGAACCACACGCGCATCTTGAAGCGGAAGTCCGTGCTCGTGAGGGCACCGACTGGGCAGATGTCGACGGTGTTCAGCGAGTAGTTGTTGGCTAATTCGCGACCCGGGAAGCAAGTTAACGTGTTGAATGAACCACGATTGACGAAGCCAAGGACGGGGTCTTTGGCGATTTCACTCGAGAAGCGAACGCAGCGCGAGCAGAGGATGCAACGTTCGTCGTCGAGGGTGACGCGAGGCCCGAGGCGCGTGTGCTTGGGCTTGGCATTTTTCTCGTCGACATAGCGGGAGTAGCCGCGGCCGTATTCCGCCGAGAATTCTTGGAGTTTACATTCACCCGCTTGATCGCAAATCGGGCAATCAAGGGGGTGGTTCAGCAAGAGCATTTCCGTGACCCCTTCGCGGCAGGCCTTGACGGTCGGGGAGTTCAGGCGGACGTGGAGTCCGGGCGTGACATTGGTCGCACAGGCAATCGCGGGCTTGGGTTGCCAGCCGATTTTGGGTTTCCCGTTTTCAAGAATGACTTCGTTGGTGGCACGATCGCGGAGAGGCGAACCGAGCTCGACGAGGCACATCCGGCAATTACCCGCCACGGGCAATTTGGGGTGGTAGCAGTAGTGCGGAACCTCCTTGCCAATTTTACCGAGGGCATCGACTAGGTTGGCCCCCGCTGGAACTTGGTGTTCTACGCCATCAACCGTGAGGGTAACTAGGGAAGGTTTGTTGTCCGTGACCATGGGTCAGAAAAGATAAGCGAAAAGTAGGACGCCCCCCCACTGTCGCAAGAGGGAAAGGCAGAAATTCGCCGTTTAGGGCGGTTTTATTCACCCGCCCAGCGGTCGGCCACCAATCTGGCTAATAACCAGCGGGGTCGGGCAGGCTTAGGGCCTAAAATACCCGGGTCCAGAGGACCTTCAGGTAGCGCCCTTCGGGGTGGTTAGAGACGTTGGGGTGGTCGCTACCAGGGCCAGTACGGTCAAAAATCTGCAGGCGGCGTTGGTAGCGGTGGGCGGCTTTACAGACTAATTCTTCAAAAGCATCGGCCGAAACGAGTCCGGAGCAGGAGCAGGTGACGAAAATTCCGTTGGGGGCGACCAGTTGGAGGGCTAAAACATTGAGGTCGTTGTATTTTTTGAGCCCTTCAGTTTCTAAGTCCAGGTCGCGGCTATCTACGAACTTGGGAGGGTCGCAAAGGACGACGTCCCAGGTCTTACCATTCTTTTGCATCTGGCGAATCCAACTAAACGCATCGGAGTGTACGAACTCAACGCGGGTCTGATTCAAATTCATATTCCGCTTGGCCATCTCGATGGCCTTTTCGTCGAGGTCGACGCCCGTGACTTCGGTCGCACCAGCGAGTTTTGCGGCTACGGAAAAGCCGCCCGTGTAGCAACAGAGGTCGAGAACGCGTTTGCCCGCACAGAGGGCGGCGAAGCGGCGTCGGTTGTCGCGCTGATCGCAGAAGAAGCCCGTTTTATGGCCTTCGGCGAAGTCGACTTCTTGGGTGACGCCAAATTCTTTAATTTTTACAAAACGCACGGCCGACTTCGGAACGTCGGTGGGCATGATGCCTTCGATGCGTGCCACGTGAGCATCGACTTGGACGATTTCGCGTTTCGTCCCCGCTGCTTGGTGTAAGATGGGTATCCAGCGTGGTAAGCGACGCATCACCCCGAGCGAAGAAACTTCAATCGACAGGACATCGCCGAGGCGATCCACGACTAAGCCTGAGAGGAAGTCGGCGTCGCCATTCACCACGCGGTAGGCGTCGGTGTCGGCATCAAGTTTTAAGATATCCTTTCGGAGGCTGACGGCCTTTTGTAGCGTGCTTTCAAACCAAGCATCGTCGGGTTTGCCCGGCGTGGCTTTGATGATGCGCAGGGCGATGGGAGCTCCGGCATTCCAAAACCCGTAACCGATAAAAGACCCCTGTTTATCATAGGCGGAAACGATGTCGCCTTGGCGCGCGTCGGGGGAAACTTCGCCGATCATCGACCGAAAAACGTTGGGCTTGGAGGTGAACGTTTTCAGTTGCACCCAAGGCTTTTCACGTACGACCGGAGTGGACGGTAGAGATTGATTTCCGAAGCGGTCGTCCATGGTCACGGCGTCTAGTTGGGTTTGGGCTTAGCCCAAACGTGGGGCAGTTTAACCGATGAAACTGCAGATGTATTGGCAGATGCCGGACGACACCGTGATGGTGAAGCCGGACTTCGCTGGAACCGAGAATTTCGTGCCTGCGGCGTAAGCTTGTTGATTCGATTGACCGTCGAGCACCACGGTGCACTGGCCGTCGGTGATTTCCATGATCTCTGCTTTGTCGGTGCCGAAGTGATAGGTCCCTGGGTAAATCAGGCCGAGGGTTTTCTTTTCTCCGCTGGCAAAGAGGATGCTGTGGGAGACGACTTTGCCGTCAAAGTAGACATTGGCTTTGGCGACGGCGGTGACGTTAGAGAATTGCATAGAGACGCGTGGTTGAAGGTCCTAGATAGGAACTAATCTGCGACCGAAAGCAAGGTTGCTCCGTCGCCAGAGCCCCGAGGGCTGTTACGGGGCCTGTTTAACGACTTGGTAGTAAGCCACGGGGCCTAAGAGCGGTCGGCCGTCTTGACCGCAGGCGGTTTTGGCGAAACGGATTTCGTGAATAAAACCCTCGCGAATTTCCGTTAAGGGTAAAGTCAGGGTGCGACCATCCGCGCTCAGGCTGGGCGTCGTGGGCAAGTCGTCGGTGTCGATCTTAGGCGAGCCGTAGATTGCGTGGTATTTGTAACGAAAGCGTTTCACGATGGGCTGGAGGGTGTCGCCGTTCACGGGTTCCGTGAAGTGCACTTCGAAGCCTTGTTTTAAAAGGTGAACGCGTTCGATGAGCAGCGGCAGCTTTTGCGGGGCGTTGATTTGAACGATGCCATTGTTGCCTGCCCAAGAGAGGTGGGTCTTGCCGACGAGCAGCGCGCCCTCTGGGCTAAAAGCCAAGCGGTGGTTGCCATTGCGCAGTTCTTTGGTGTCGAGGAATGGGAACATCGCCCCTTGGTAAACCCCTTGCACTTCTTCGCCCGCGAAGCGCACGAGCCGTGCCACATTCATTTCACCAAACACCACTTGTTTGGCTAGCGGACCCCATTGTGCTGGGAAGATGGCGGGTTGGGTGGGTGAGTTGCTGAGGTCGACGTGAATGAAGATGCCGCCGGGTTGACTGCGCATTTTTTCGAGCGTCTCGATGGGAAGCTCTAAGGGGTCGCCTTGATTCCACCCTGGTGTCCAGACGAGTGAGGCGGGGTGGCCGTTAAAACTGCCCTTCGTTACGAAGTGGAGCGGGCTGCTGCCGCGCCAATCACCTTGGTTGTCGTTGACCATCAGACGTCCGTCGGCGTCGAAGCCAATGCCGTCAGGCGAGCGGAAGCCCGTGGCGTAAAGTTCGGCTGGACCCTTGCCATCATTGGGGATGCGCATCACGCACCCGCGGTAGGGTACCCGCGAGTACATGCGACCCGCGAGGGCACCTTTAAAGCCTTTGCCCGCGGTCATTTGCTCGCGGTTCGCTTTACCGATTTCGCTCCATGTGCCGCGGATTTCTTTAAACACGCCATCGCCAGCAGAGGCGAGGTTGAGGGCGACATAAAGTGCTCCATCGGGCCCGCGGGCTGGGCCAAAAGCAAACTCGTGGTAGTTGCCGCTCATGCCGAACCCATCCCAAAGAGTGCGGTAGACGTTGGCTTTGCCTTTCCCCGTCGTGTCTTCGAGGCGCGTTAGTTCTGGGCGCTGCATCACGATTAAGGCGTTCTTGCCGTCTTGAATAATTCCGAGCGGCTCGTGGAGACCTTCGGCGAATTGATTCCACGTGCCGTCTTTTTCGCGGATAAACACTTCGCCACGGTGGAAGGCCACAGCGAGGCGACCATCATCGAGGAAAGTCATCCCGCCGACTTGATCATCGACCTTGGCCGGGGTTTCGACCTTGGTGATGGGCATAGCTTCGGCCCAAGCGTCCGCAGGGGCTGCTTTCGGGGCAGCGGCAAAAAGCGTGAGAGCAAAGAGAATCATGAGAGCGTGACCGTGAGGGTGAAGGATTTGGCCTGTTCAGGCGTGAGCGTGAGTTTGTTGCCTTGGCGAGTACCTGCGGAGGCTTGGGTGTCGTTGTCGATGGTTAGGACCAACGGTTGGGCCGTGGTGACTTTAAACCGACGCACGAGGTTTTTACCTGCTGGCTCGATGGTTTCTTCGAATTGAGCCCCTTGGCGTTCGTAGCTGAAAGTCGGGATGCCGGCATCGTTGAGTTCATACCCATGGAACTTCGCTGCGGGCAGGGTGGTGTCTTCGGGGAGGTGCCAGAGCACTTTGCCCATAATGACCCCCGTGGCTTTGCCATTACTTTTCCAGTAGAGCCAACCATTGATGAAATCGCCGCGCCAAATGGTGCGCAAGCGGCAGTCGCCAGCATCGAAGCAATACGACAGGTCGCCAGGCAGGGCGACGGCGATGGCGGCGGGGCCCACGTCGGGCATGAAGATACGTTGCACTTCAGGGCGGCGGGCGACGCGTTCAAACGGGTCTTTTGTGACCGCGGGTTTTTCTTTCAGGCCCGCCGAGGCCTTGATCATGTAATCGCGAATCGCGAGCAAGTTGGCGTCACCGAGGTGAGCCATTGAAGGCATATCGATCACGCCCGGACGTTTCTTCTGCGGCTTATTGGCCCATTGTAAGAACTCCTTCGGCTTCTTTTGGTAAAGCTTGGTGATTTCAATTAAGGAAGGACCCACGACCATTTGGTCGGGCAAGTGGCACGCCGCGCAGTTTTGTTCGTAAAGCAACTTCCCGTCTTGAGCTTGGGACGGAAGGGCGAAGCCAAGGGCGCTGAGGCACAGGATCCAGCGAAGGGGTAGCATGGGAGTACTCCCTATAAGAAGTGAACCCCGCCCAAGTGCAAGCGGACTTAAGGGTTCAATCCTAGGTCTGCTTAATCTCACCCGGAGGTTTTATTTCGCCCGGAGGGTTTGGGCGTAGTCGCCGATGCCGTTGGCGACGGCTTCAGCGAGTTTTTGGCGATACTCAGCATTCGCAATCTTGGCGCCTTCCTTGCTGCTCGAGATGAAGCCGCCTTCTACTAAAATGCCAGGACAATTGAGGGTGCGGAGGACGGCAAAGCGAGCCCGTCGGACGCCGCGATCTTCGGCCCCAGTCGCAGCTAAGACTTGGCGTTGGACGTTCCAAGCGAGGACGAGGTTGAAGCTGTCGAAGCGGTTGCCTGGCTCGGCACTGGTGTCGCCCTTAGCCTTGCCCGCATTGGTGGAATTCTGGGTCGCAGGGGTGAGACAATAGGTTTCAATCCCGGAACTGGTGGTGTCGCCCGCCGCTCCACCATTAAAGTGCAGACTCACAAATAAATCGGCTTTGTGTTTCGTAGCGAGGTCGGGGCGGTCTTCGAGCTCGATGAAGACATCGCGGTCGCGCGTGAGGATGACTTCATAGCCGCGTTTTTCGAGGATGAGTTTGAGTCGTAGGGCCGTGTCGAGCGTCGCTGCTTTTTCAACGTAGTTTAGCGCTACGTTTAATTTACCAGGGTCTTTGCCACCATGCCCCGCGTCGATGACAATGCGGTGGGTGCTCGGCAGAGGGGTGGGGATTTTCCAAAACAAGGGGACAATGACTTTATCGTAGTCGATCCGTCCGACGGTGAGTTTGCTTTTAAGGATGCCGATTTGATTACTGAGGTAGACCTTGATGCCATTCGCTAAGAGGTATTCGCGATTGCGCTCGGCAATGATTTCGACGCCGGCCTTGGTGGTGTACTTCTCGGTTTCAGATTCAAACCCTTTGGGCGGGGCCACGCGGTTGAAGCCCAACTGTTGGACCGTTTCGCCCAAATAAATCCCTTCGCCGCCCATGCTAGACAGCGGGAAGCAAACGGACATGACCAGACCGCTGACGATCCAGAATTTTGTCAGAAGGTTACGCCCCTGATTACTCAGGGTCATTCTCGCCATTATCGACTGCCGAGTCATCTTCGCCGTCGTCTTCACCTGGCATTTCGTTGTGCAATAACTTCCGCTTGTTTTGTTGCACCGGAGTTAAGCCAACGACAATAGCACGGCCGTTGCGCTTGGGCTCGTTGTCGTGCGTGCTAATGTGATTCAATTCGCTGATGGCGCGATTAATCGTTTCCAAGCCGATCTCGGGGTGTTCGAGTTCGCGGAAGCGGTATTGTAAAAGAAGCTTAACTTTATGGCCGTGGAATAAGAAGTTTTCCGCACGACGCACTTTGATCATCAAGTCGTGCACGTCGATGCGAGGGCGGAGTTTAATTTCCTTCACCTTCGTCGCCGTCTTTTGGTGCTTATGCTTCTTGGCTTCTTCGTAGAGGTACTTACCGTATTCAATCAGCTTGCACACGGGCGGGTTGGCGGTGGCCGCGATTTCGATTAAGTCGACGCCGAATTCGCGTCCGAGCTCCAAAGCCTTGGCCGTGGGCATGATGCCGAGCATTTCACCTTTCGGCGAAATCACGCGGACTTCGGACGCACGGATGCGCTCGTTTCGCTTCGGGCCTTTGTCCTCCTTGCGTGAGTCTCGATGCTGTTGATTCGACGAACTGCCAGGTTTCGGGCGGTTGTTATTATTAGGACGATAAGGCGTAGCCATTAGGTATCTGCGGAGCGTGTCTTGCCCTTCACCTTCTAATTTCAAGGCGAGGGTTCAAGCCCCGATTACAGGTTGTCCGCGGATATCTTGCTCAGTTATTTCTTCAAAGCCTTGAGGGCTTCGACGATTTGCTCGCCGTGGCGGGCGGCTTCGACCTTGGGAATCACGCCAATGAGTTTGCCCTCAGCGTCAAAGAGGTAGGCCGCCCGGGTGGGCCCTAAGTACTTTTTACCATACATCGACTTCTCTACGATGGCATCCATGGCTTGGGAAAAAAGGTCCTCGGGATCCGAGACCAGCGGGTACTGATACCCATGCTTGGCGGCGTACTTGGCGTGCGAGGATACGGTGTCGCGCGATAAGCCAATTAACTTAAATCCTTGTTTAGCAACGACTTTTAAAACTTTATCCATCTCAGCGGCTTGGAGATCGCAGGCCGAGGTGTTATTGCGCATGTAGACCGAAACCACGGTCGGGCCGTCGATGAGGTCGGCAAAAGCCAATTCAACGGGCTTTTGGTCCACGAGGGCTTTGATTTTAAAGGATAATTTGGGCTTTTTTCCGATGGAAAGCATGGTTTTGAGGGTGGATTTAAGGGTAGGGGAAGGGGTTTTGCGGGGCTGTCAAATGACCCAACTCGGTTTTATCCTACCTTTCCCCTTTACAAGCGGGCGTTTAAAGCCTTTGTTCCGACCCTTTCCCGCTATGCAAAAGACCCGTAAGTCCATCTCCAAACGATTCAAGGTGACTGGCACCGGTAAGGTCATGCGCCGTTCTCCGAACACTCGCCACCTGCTGAGCTCGAAGTCGCGCAAGCAACGCCGTCGGGCTAACAAGTCGAAGCGCGTCGACTCCGGCTTTGAAAAGAAGATGCTGGCCTCGATGCCTTTTGCTTAAGCCGATCTGGCTGATACTTTTGGCCGAACGGGTGTTCTTAAAGGCGACCCCGAGGTCATCTCAAAACAACTAATACACTACTACTAACATGCCTCGTGCAACTAATGGTCCCGCTACTAAGGCCCGCAAAAAGCGCGCAATCAAAGCCGCTAAGGGTTATTTCGGGAATAAATCACGTCTCTACGTTTACGCTCTGGAAGCGGTGCAACGCGCCCAGAAGTTTGCGTACCGCGACCGTCGCAAAAACAAATCCACGTTCCGCCAACTCTGGATCGTGCGTTTGAATGCGGCCTGCCGTCCCTTAGGGATTTCCTACAGCCGTTTGATCGCTGGTCTCAAGAAGGCCAACATTCAGATGGACCGCAAAAACCTCAGCGAATTGGCCATCCATGATGCGCCTGCGTTCGAGGCGATTGTGAAGAAGGCTCAAGCCGCCCTCGCTTAAGTTCGCCCTTCATCCGGCGTTCGCTCCAACCCCAGTCCTCTGGGGTTGTTTTGTCTTTAGTGCTTTCGCTTGCCGACCCTGCTTCGTCCCGCACAAATCAAGGGATGCAGCAGCAGCTTGCCCAACTCGTGGCGACGGCTCGACAAGAGTCCGCCTCCGTCACTACCCGCGCCGAACTGGAGGCCTTTAAGGCCCGCGTGGTCGGCCCTCATGGTTCCCTGACTCAAGTGATGAAGGGGATGGCGACTTTATCCAAGGAAGAGCGCCCCGTGGTGGGCAAACTGATCAATGAAGCTAAGAAAGCGATGGAAGAAATTTTGGCCGCTTTATTACAGAAAGTAGAAGACGCGGAAATTGCCAGCGCGTTGAGTGCACCGCTTGATCCCACGTTGCCAAGCCCCGATGCCCCGGCGGGAAATTTGCACCCGCTGAGTCGCACGCGCGAACGGATTTTAAATTCTTTCCGTAAATTAGGTTTCACCGTCGCCGAGGGTCCCGAAGTGGAAACGGAGTGGTATTGCTTTGATGCGTTGAACACACCGGGCGATCACCCCGCTCGCGATATGCAAGACACGCTCTACTTGCCCAAAACTTTTCGTTCGGCCGATGCCCCGCGTCGCCAAGAAGAAGCGATGCTTCTTCGCACACACACTTCGAGTGTGCAAGTTCGCACGATGCTCTCGCGTCGGCCTCCCTTCCGCATCGTTGCACCAGGTCGCTGCTTCCGTCGCGATGCGGTGGACGCCACGCACTCCGCCAATTTCCACCAGGTGGAAGGTTTGTGGATTGATCGTGGGGTGACGCTGGCTGATTTGCGCGGGGTGCTGGATTTCTTTGTGAAAGAGACGTTTGGGGCGGATGCCGAAATTCGCTTACGTCCCTCGTTCTTCCCGTTCACGGAACCAAGTTTTGAAATGGATTTACGTTCGCCTAACCTCGGACGTCTTTCGAATCGCTGGCTCGAAATCATGGGCTGCGGTCTCGTCGACCCTAAGGTCCTTGAGCTCTGCGGGCTCGACCCTCAAGAGTGGTCGGGCTTGGCCTTCGGTCTCGGCCTCGAACGCATCGCCATGCTCGTGCATGGTATCGATGATATCCGTCACTTTTACCAAAACGACGTGCGCTTCTTGCGCCAGTTTGCCTAAGCCATGAAAATTTCTTTCCAAGCTCTCTCGCGTCACGTGGATTTGCAGGGTGTCACGCCCGCGCAACTGGGTGATGTTTTGCCGATGTTAGGCCTCGAGGTCGAAGCAGTGCACACGTTTGGTCTCGCCCCGTTACCTTCCGTGGTGGTGGGCGAAATCGTTTCGTTTGAAAAGCATCCTAAGGCCGATCGCCTCAGCGTTTGCCAAGTGAATGTGGGCGAAGCGACTTTACGCCAAATTGTTTGTGGCGCGAAAAACTTTAAAGCGGGTGATCGCGTGCCAGTGGCTTTGCCAGGCACGGTGATGCCGGGTGGTTTTGAAATCAAAGTATCGAAACTCCGCGAGGTCGATTCGGCGGGCATGATGTGCTCCTCCGAAGAATTAGGTCTCGGTAAAGGCGAAGATGGTTTGTTGATTCTAACGCCGCAACAGCCTGCCATCGGCACGCCGTTAAATAAACTCTTCGGTACGCCCGATACGGTTTTGGAAATTTCGGTTACTCCGAATCGGGGAGATTGCTTGGGCTTACGCGGCGTCGCTCGCGATGTGGCCGCAGCTTTGGGTCGCTCCTTGCTCCCGCAAAAAGTGCAAACTCCTTCGGGGAGCGTGGCAACCCCGAGTGCGCAAGACGCGGTGCAGTTTGTGCGCTCGACGACTCCGATTTGCCCGTACTATACGTTGCGTACGCTGACGGACGTGAAGGTCGGTCCGAGCCCTGATTGGCTGCGTCGCGATTTAGAAGCGGCGGGGCTGCGTCCAATCAACAATGTCGTCGATATCACCAATTGGGTGCTCCTCGAGACGGGTCAGCCGTTGCATGCTTTCGACGCCCAAAAGGTACAAGGTGGAATTGAAGTACGCACGGCACGTGCGGGTGAAACTTTAACGTTGTTGGATGGGAAGACCGTGACGCTCGATCCCAGTGTCTGCGTGATTGCCGATGCGCAACGGCCCTTAGTGGTCGCAGGCGTGATGGGTGGCGCTGACAGTGGGGTGACGGCGCAGACGACGACGATTTTATTAGAAGCGGCTTGGTTCCAGCCTGGCGAAATTCGCCGTTCGGCTAAACGCCTTGGAGTCTCGACCGATTCGTCACACCGCTTCGCCCGCGATGTGGATCCAGCGGGCGTGGAGTTGGCTTCGCGCTTAGCGACGGATTTATTGGTTGCTCACGCGGGGGCGAAAGTGGTCGGTCCGGCGGTGGCAGTGGGTAAGCCTCCCCGAGCGGAAGTAAAAATTACGCTGTCGGCAGGTTATGTCGCTGGAAAGTTAGGCACTGAAGTCAGCGATGATGAAGTGACGCAAACGCTGCGTCGCCTTGGCTTTACGGTCCAAGCGGTCGCTGGCGGTTTGGAAGTAATCGTGCCTTCGTTCCGTTCGGATGTGTTACGTCCGATCGATTTAGTAGAAGAATTTATCCGGATTCATGGCACCGACAAAGTCCCCGTCGGTCGTCCGCGTGCACCGTTGCCTGGCGAAGAAGATGCGACCTCGGCGATTTTCATTCGCGAGGTTTCGCAACGGCTCGTGGGTGCTGGCTTCACCGAATGTTTCCACTACTCCTTGCGCTCGACCGCTGAATTAGAACGCACGCTTGGGACGGCAGGAGCGGCGGCATTAGCTTTAGAAAATCCTTTAACGGCTGATCAGACGCATATTCGAGCCTCACTCGTGCCAGGTTTGGCGGGAGCATTGGCGGCGAATGTGTCGGTGCATGCCGATCCCCGTGGGTTGTTTGAAGTCGGTACGGTTTTCCGTCCGCAAGCCGATGGCACGGTTAAAGAATTTTTGGCGATTGCGGTGGCTCAGTTAGCCAGCCCCATTACCCGTTCGTGGCAGACGCGCCCTGACTTTGATAGTTTGCAGGCCAAGCGTTTGCTTCAAGACATCGCTGGCTTAGCGGGCGTTGCTGAACATCGTTTATCGTATGCCGCGTTGGAAGGTGGCCTCTGGCAAACGAGCCATGCGGCGACGATGCAAGACCGCGGCCGGGTCGCCGAAGGTGCTTTTGGCACGCTCTCGTTGCGTTGGACGCGCGAACTAGGACTCAAGGGCGCCGTTGTGGCGGCCGAAATCTTATTGCCGCGTAGTGCGTTCAAGGACGCCCGCAAACTAGCTCGCTTCGAAGCGTTCTCGTCTTTCCCGCCCTCGACTAAAGATGTCGCTGTCATCGTGCCACAAACCGTTTCGGCAGGCGAAGTGGAAACTCGCGTGCGCCAAGCGGCGACGAAAGCCGCGGGGAAAGAGTTCGGTTTGGAAGCGGTGATTTGCTTCGACGTCTTTAAGGGTCCGGGCTTGCCGCCCGAGACGAAGAGTTTGGCCTTTGAAATTCATTGGCGGCATGCGTCGCGCACGCTGACGGATGAAGAAACGAATCAAGCACTCAACGCAGTCATTACCGCCCTTGAAAAAGGTGCGGGCTGGACGGTGCGCCGTTAATTTTATGGCTGAAGGTTTTGATATCGAACACTTGGCCAAGTTGGCCCGCTTGCAACTCACGCCAGAGGAGAAGGTGCTTTACGCCCAGCAACTGAATTCGGTTTTAGGCCATTTTCGGGCTTTAGCTGAAGCGGATTTGCCGGCGCAAGTGGATGACGCCCTGGTCGTTTCTGAAGCCGCGTTGCGGGCAGATAATCCCGGTCCCACGCTCGGAGCCGAAGCGGTCACGCGCGTTGCCCCGGCTTCTCGTGATGGTCAAATTTCCGTCCCCCGCGTGGTGGATGACGAGGCCTAAGCCATGAGCAACGCTTTACACCAATTATCAGCCGTTGAGTTGTCGCAACGTTTGCAAGCTGGCACGTTGACCTCACGAGCCTTGGTTGATGCTTTGATAGCACGTCACGAAGCCGTGAACCCCAAGGTCGGGGCGTTCACCGCCCTTGATATTGCGGATGTGCGGGCCCAAGCAGACGCTTCGGATGAGCGACGTCGCCAAGGCAAAAGCCGTGGCCCGCTCGAAGGTATTCCCGTCGCTATTAAGGATAATATTGCGGTGAAGGGGCAGCCCTTGACCTGTTCGAGCAAGATGCTCGCTAAGTTGGTGTCGCCTTACGACGCACATGTAACGGAGCAATTACGGTCCGCAGGTGCGATTTTATACGGACGCTTGAACATGGATGAGTTTGCCATGGGTTCGTCCACCGAGAACTCGGCGTTGCAGAAAACGTTTAATCCTTGGGATTTGTCCCGCATTCCTGGTGGATCCTCGGGAGGCAGCGCTGCTGCTTTAGCCGCAGGCTTAGTGCCTCTGGCTTTGGGTTCAGATACTGGGGGCTCGATTCGTCAGCCGGCTTCGCACTGTGGAGTTGTCGGCTTGAAGCCTACTTACGGTTTAGTTTCTCGCTTTGGTTTAGTCGCCTTCGCCTCGTCCTTAGATCAAATCGGTCCGATGGCTCGCTCGGTCGAGGATTGCGAATTGCTTTTGCAAGTATTGGCGACGCCTGATGCTCGAGACATGACGTGCTTTGATGCGTCGCATCGTCAACCTTTGCCCGTTGCGGCACCAGCGGCTTTACGCATCGGCGTCCCTCGAGGCTTTTTAGGTAAAGGGGTCGCTCCGGAGGTGGTCCAAGCCTTAGAAAGCGTCTTAGATTTTTATCGCCGGCAGGGCTGTGCGATTGTTGAAGTGGATTTACCTTCGGCTGATTTAGCGGTGCCGACTTATTACGTCGTCGCGACCGCTGAAGCTTCTTCTAATTTAGGTCGCTACGACGGCGTGCGTTATGGTCACCGCTCCACTCAAGCGTCGAACCCAATCGAGATGATGACGAACAGTCGCTCCGAAGGGTTTGGCCCCGAAGTGAAGCGCCGCATCCTCCTCGGTACGTTTGTGCTGAGTGCGGGTTATGCGGATGCATACTACGTCCGAGCCTTGCGGGCACGGGCGAAGATTCGGGCCGAATATTTAGGTGCGTTGGCGAAGGTCGATGTGCTGCTAACCCCGACGGTACCGACGCCCGCTTTCAAAGTTGGCGAAAAAGCTTCTGACCCCTTGCAACTCTACCTCGAAGATATCTTTACCATCCCTGCGAATTTAGCAGGCCTGCCGGCCTTATCGGTACCCTGCGGTCGCTCGGGTCAGTTGCCGATTGGTTTCCATCTCGTCGGCGCACCTCAAAGTGAAGCTAAACTCTTAGCTGCTGGAAAACTTTTCGAAGCCGCTCACGGCTTCGCCCATCAACAAGCTGCCCTATGAGTCAATCTACTGCCTCTTCTGATTGGGAAATCGTGATTGGCCTAGAGGTGCACGTCCAATTGCACACCCGTGCCAAGGTCTTTGCCTCGTGTGGGTGGGGCTTTGGACAGGAGCCGAATGAGCAAGTCGATGCCGTCGTCTTGGGGTTGCCGGGGACGTTGCCCGTGGTGAATCGCGAAGCCGTCGAACGGTCCATTCTTTTTGGGTTGGTCGTGGGAGCGGAGATTCCCGAACGCTGTGCGTGGGATCGAAAAAATTATTTCTACCCTGATAATCCCAAGAATTATCAGCTCACGCAGAAAGACTTCCCCGTGGTGGTTGGCGGGAAAGTCGAAATCGAATTACCTGGAGCCTCGCGCAATGTGATGGGCGAGCATAAGTGGATTCGACTCCACCACGCTCACCTCGAAGAAGACGTGGGCAAATTGAGTCACGCCGGCGGTGGTTCTTTGGTGGATTATAATCGTGCTGGGGTGCCGTTGTTGGAAATTGTGACCGAGCCGGATTTACGTTCAGCGGCGGAAGCCGAAGCGTTCTTACGTTCGCTGGTGGCGATGCTCACGCAAGCAGGCGTGGCAGATTGCGACATGGAGAAGGGCCAACTGCGTTGCGATTGTAACGTCTCAGTCCGGCCGCGCGGAGCTACCAAATTGGGTACCCGCACGGAAACCAAGAACCTGAATTCCATTTCCGGGGTACGCGACACGGTTATTTACGAGTCCGCCCGCCAAATCCGTGAATTGCAAGCTGGTCGCACGATTGTGCAAGAAACTCGCGGGTGGAATGCCGAGCAGGGGAGAGGTTATGTTCTGCGCGATAAGGAAGACGCTCATGATTATCGCTACTTCCCGGATCCAGATATTCCCACGTTACTGATTTCACGGGACACCGTGCAGCGACTCCAGCAACAAGTCCCTGAGAATTTATACGACCGCCAGCGTCGCTACATGGAAAAGCTAGCCCTGCCTTACACGGCGGCTTCCGTCCTCGTGGCCCAGCGCCGTTTAGCGGAGTGGTTTGAAGAGGCCGTAGCGGCGTATCCCGCCAATCCCCAAGGCATCGCGAATCTAATCGCCAATGACCTCTTGCGCGACCTCGCTGCCGGCTCGGCTGAGTCTTCGGGCGAAGGGGTTTCGACAACACCTGCGAAGACCGTGGATGACTGTCCTTTAAAGCCTGCCCAATTAGCTGCTTTGGTGAAGTTGACCGACGAAGGGCTGATCTCGAAACAACAAGCCAAGGAAGTTTTTGCCGAGATGTTCAAGACCGGCCAAGACCCGATGGTCATCGTAGACCAAAAAGGTCTAAAACAAAACAGTGATACGGGTGAACTGGAAAAAATCGTCCGGGAGGTCGTCGCTGACCCCGCCGTGGCGAAGTCGATTGCTGAATACCGTGCGGGTAATGAGAAGGCTATTAACGCTTTGAAAGGCCCCATCATGAAGCGCACTCAGGGCAAGGCGAACCCTGGTCTGATTGATCAATTATTACGCAAAATCTTGGGATGAGTACGCCAACTGCGGTTTCACCTTGGACGGCGGGGCTTAAGGCCGCGCGCGATAATTTTTGGCCGTCGGTGCTGATTTTAGTTTCCGCCACGGCTTTGGTGGTGAGCTATTACCACGCTCCGGCCGTCACGACGTGGCTTAATCGTATTGGCGATATTAACCGGCAGTATCCTTCGGGGTTTGCGTTTTGGTGTACGGCGGTGACCGCAGGTTTCATCCCGTGGTGTTTCCGCATGCTTTGGCCCGCGTTGCGCCCGCATCACCCGTTTTGGGATTTATTCCACAGCTTTTTCTGGTGGGCGTTCATGGGCATTATTGTGCGATATTTCTATGCGCTCCAGTCGTTGTGCTTCGGGGCGGAAGTGTCGGTCGAAACCGTGGTTAAAAAAGTTTTGTTTGATCAGCTCGTTTTTACCGTCTTTTGCGGGGCACCGTTTAACGCCATTTCGCATTTCTGGAAAGATGCGGATTGGGATTTAGGCCGTTTGCGTTCGGCGATGGCTCCGGGTTGGTACCGTCGGCTGGTTTTACCGAATCTCTTGCCGAATTACTTAGTTTGGCTCCCTGGTACCTTGCTTTTTTACAGTATGCCTGCGGAGTTGCAGTTGCCGGTGGCTAATTGCATTGGTTGCTTCTGGGCGTTGATGTGCGTTCGGATTGCCAAGCACTCTGAGGTAGACGGTAAGTAGGATTAGACTAAGGTCGAGCGGTGATGCCTTCCTTCTTAAGTTTGCTTTGCTGGTTACCCTTGGCCGTGGCCACCACGGCTGATTTGACGTCAGAAAAACTGGAGAGCCGCTTGGAGTGGCGCTTGGATTTGAAGGAGCCCGAAGCTGAAAAGGTGAAGGTGGAAGTAGAATTGGGTGGTGATGATGTGGCTTCCGTGACCACGATTAAAGGCGAGGACCGTCGACTCTACGCTTTGAATGTCGCCGTCCCCAAAGGGGAACGTCGCAAGGTGACTTTTTATATGGAGTGTCGTAATCCCACGATTTTCGATGCCCAGCATCAACCCGTTGCCAAAGTTGCGCTCAAGACGCGTGAACTGGGTTCAAAGTCTTGGGATCGGGCTTTGAGTTTAGAATTTATCGGGGATCATCCTCGAGTACGCCAAGTTACCACGGAGGTCTTAAGTGTCTTGCCTGTGCCGACGATTTATTTGGCAGGCGATTCCACGGTGACGGATCAGCCCACCGAGCCCTATTTGGGCTGGGGACAAGCATTGCCCCTTTTCTTTGGGGCTCAGGCTTGTATCGCCAATCACGCTGAGTCGGGCCTCTCGTTGAAATCTTTTAAAGGCAGTCGACGTCTAGAGAAAATCGTCTCGGTGCTTCGTCCGGGCGATTACGTCCTCGTGCAATTTGGCCACAACGACCAAAAGGAAAAGGGGGAGGGGATTGGAGCTTTTACGTCTTATGCCCAATCGCTGCGCGATTATGTGGCCGCGATTCAGGCGAAGGGCGGCAAAGCGGTCTTAGTCACGTCGGTGGCCCGCCGTCGTTTTGATGCCAAAGGCCAAGTGGTGGAGAGTTTGGGTGATTTCCCCGCTGCGGTACGTCAAGTGGCTCAAGAGCTTAAAGTGCCTTTAATCGATTTAAACACCCTCTCGAAGCAACTTTATCAGAGCCTAGGTAGTGAAGGGACGATTCCACTCTTCTTGCATTATCCCGCGCATACTTTCCCGGGGCAGACTGTCGCGTTGCAAGACGACACACATTTTAGCGCTTGGGGGGCTTATGCCATCGCACGTTGTGCCGTGCAGGGCATGTCGCAAGGCGCTCCCGAACTCGCTAAGCTACTAGATTTCCCCGCCGATGGCTTTACGCCTGAAAAGCCCGAGGCTTTGGCTAAAGTGAAGATTCCCTCCAGTCCTTTGGTGAAGACCGAAAAGCCTGATGGTAAGTAGATTTTTAGTGCCCCGGCTTGAAACCCGCTGGTCGATGATGGATGCTTCGTGAATGCCCAATCTTTTTGGAGAGATTGAACTCGGCGTTGCCGAGGTGGTGCCCTTCGATGGAGGGGCCCGGGCCTATTCTTACAGTGTTCCCGCGGGGTTAGCAAAAACGTTACAAGTCGGCCAATTGGTGCGGGTGCCGTTAGGTGGTCGCGTGAGTCTTGGCGTGGTTTGGAAATACCCCGCTGAGGCTCCTGCGAACACGAAGCTCCGCAGTGTTATTCTCTTAGAATATGAGCAGCCCGTGCTCACCCCCGATTGCTGTCGCTTGGCGGAGTGGATGGCCGGATATTATGGGTGTAGTTTGAATTCGGTCTTAGAAACCGTTTTGCCTGCGGCGGTGCGTAAAGGCGTTCGTCCAGTGCTGCAACGTAGTTTGACCTTAGCGAATTTGCCCGAAAAAGAAGTTCTCGAAAAGATGCGGCGGAAGGCGCCACGTCAGGCTGAAGCCTTAGACTTTCTTTCCGCCCAAAAAGGCCCAGTGGAACGCGCAAAACTCATTGCCGGATTAGGGATGAGTCAGTCGGCCGTGGATGCGTTGATCAAGCAGGGCTTGGTGCACGAGGAGGCGAGGGTGCTGTGGCGCGAGGCTTACAAGAACCCTTTTGCGGAGGGCGAGGTGGTGCCTGCGGCTGGACATAAACTTAACCCTGAACAAGTGGCGGCGGTCGAGTCGGCTGCACAGTCCCTCGCTAAAAAAACCTTCCACACCCATCTCTTGCACGGCGTGACAGGTTCGGGGAAAACCGAAGTCTACGTGGCTCTCATTCGCCAAGTCGTGGCGGCGGGAGGTTCAGCGATTTTCTTAGTACCAGAAGTCGCCCTCACCCCTCAAACCGTGGGTCGCTTGCGTTCGCGCTTGGCCGATTTAGGGGTGAAGGTGGTCGTGTGGCACAGTCACCTCTCCGCGGGCGAACGGTTTGATGCGTGGATGGCCATGTCGCTGGGACAATCTCGCGTGGTGGTGGGGGCTCGTTCGGCGGTCTTTGCCCCCTTGCATGATTTGCGCCTCATCATTGTCGATGAAGAGCATGAACCCTCGTTCAAGCAGGGCGAAACCCCGATGTACCATGGCCGCGATGTGGCCGTCATGCGGGCTTCGCTCTTGGGGATTACCTGTGTACTGGGGTCGGCGACGCCGTCGTTGGAGACGTGGCGCAATGCCCAGGCGGGGCGTTATATTTTAAATACGATGGCGAAGCGGGTGGATGATCGCCCGATGCCCGCCTTTCGGATTGTGGACATGCGGCGGGAGATTTTGCACAGCAAAGGCCAGCACATGTTGTCGCGTGAGCTGGTGCAAGGTCTGCGCGAGCGGTTGGAGAAACGGGAGCAAGCGATTCTATTTTTAAATCGCCGCGGCCATTCGCGTTCCTTGGTTTGCCCCGATTGTGGGGCGGTCGTGCAATGCCCGCGTTGCAGCGTGGCGTTAACGTTGCACCGCGAAGATGACACCGCCCGTTGTCACCTCTGTAATCATCAAGAAAAAGCCCCCGTGCTTTGTCCGCAGTGCCGTTCGCCTAAAGTGCGTTGGAAGGGGTATGGGACGCAGAAAGTGGAAGAAACCCTGACGCATCTTTTCCCGCGAGCTCGCGTGGCGCGGATGGATGCCGACACGATGAGCAAGAAGGACCGGTTCCGGGAAATTCTGTCCGATTTTCGGGCGGGGAAGTATGATATTCTTTTAGGCACGCAGATGATTGCCAAGGGGCTGGATTTCCCTCGCGTGACGCTGGTGGGTATTATTGATGCCGACCTTTCGTTGCAGTTGCCCGATTTCCGGGCCAGCGAACGCACCTTCCAATTATTAACGCAAGTGGCAGGTCGAGCGGGTCGCGGTGATTTAGAAGGGGTGGTGGTGGTGCAGACTTTTCAGCCCGCGACGGACCCGATTCAATTTGCGAAGCGTTTAGACTTTCTCGGCTTTGCATCAGCGGAGTTAGAACGCCGCACCGAGTTTGGTTATCCACCTTGCCGACATTTAATTCGTCACGTCTTCCGCGGTCGGAGTGTCGACAAAGTTAACTTTGTGGCCGACGCTTGGGTGCAGGAGTTGAACCGCTTACACCCTGGGTTGGCCGAGATTCGGGGTCCCGCGCCTTGTCCCTTTGAGAAAATCCAAGATCAGCACCGCGTGCATCTCTGGTATTTCGTGTCGGGGGTGAAGTCATTCTTGGCCGCCATGCTGCCTTTACGTGCTAAGTTCTTGTGCGACGAAGAGGTCATCGACGTCCTGGACGTCGACGCCCAAGACTGTGCTTAGTGCTGGCAGGGGTTCGATGGTGGTCGCGACAGGACTTGAACCTGTGACTTCAGCAATGTGAATGCTGCGCTCTAACCAACTGAGCTACGCGACCGTGTCACCGAGCAGTCTTGTTAAATGAGGTCAGGAGGGGAGCCGGGCAAGCCTGATTTACTTAGGTTTTAGGGCTTTTGCCCTCCTTTTGCTCCCCGCTTGCTATCTGATTTTAATCTCTAATCTTAATATTCATGGACCAAGCCCTCCCATCATCTGGCCCGCGGATTGCCGATGAGCGTTTGATTCTGCTTACCCCGGCGGCCGGGGCGAAGGTGCAGGCGTTGGCTTTGCGAGAGAAGCAGGGGTCGTACCTGCGTGTCGCCATCACCGGTGGCGGGTGCAATGGCTTGGCTTATAAAATGCGGTTTATTGAAGCTCCCAAGCCCGCAGATATTTTAGTTAACACGGCAGGAGTAACGGTCGTGGTTGATGCGAAGTCTGCCCTCTACTTGCGGGGGACGCATTTGGATTACTCAGATAAGATGATTGGTGGCGGGTTTAAGTTTTCGAACCCGAATGCCAAAGCCAGTTGTTCGTGTGGCGAAAGTTTTTCGCTGTAAAATTGACATTCGCCTCTGGGGACCCCCTCTTTCTTTATTCTTCCAGTGTTTACCCTGCTTAAAACTGATACGGCTTCGGCCGCACGTCTGGGTGTTTTGCAAACACCCCATGGCGAAGTCCGTACCCCAGTTTTTATGCCCGTTGGCACGCAAGCCACGGTGAAGGGGCTGACGCCACAGCAAGTAGAAGAAACCGGAGCCCAAATTTTACTCAGTAACACGTACCATTTGAACTTACGGCCTGGGCGCGAAATCGTGCGCCAAGCAGGTGGTTTACATAAGTTCATGAATTGGTCGAAGCCGATCCTCACTGATAGTGGCGGCTTTCAGGTTTTCTCGTTAGCTAAGTTCCGGCAAGTGACGGATGACGGTATTCATTTCAGCTCGCACCTCGACGGGAATAAATTGTTCCTCGACGTGAAAGAGTGTTTTGAAATCCAAGACGCCTTAGGATCGGACATTGCGATGGTGTTAGACGAATGTCCCCCTTGGCCGTGTGAACGTGCGGCGTGCGAAGTTGCCGTCACGCGTTCAATCCGCTGGGCTAAAGAAATGCTCCAACTTGCCAAAGACCGGGGTTTCTTGGCTTCGGGACGTCATTTATTCTGCATCAATCAAGGCTCCGTCTACGAAGATTTGCGCATCCGTTGTGCGGAAGAACTGGGCGGTTTAGATTTTCCAGGCTTTGCCATTGGCGGGGTGAGTGTGGGTGAGCCGGAAGAAGAAATGCTCCGTCAGGTCGGTATCGCCGCCCCGCGTTTACCGGCTAATAAGCCCCGCTACGTCATGGGCGTCGGCACCCCGCCGCAATTGCTCCGGATGGTGGCGTTAGGGGCGGACATGTTTGATTGCACCATGCCCACCCGCATTGGACGTCACGGAGGCGCGTTTACGCCCGATGGCCCCGTGAGTTTAAAGCACCTGCGTTACCGCGAAGATCATCGCCCGTTGGTGGAAGGTTTGGATAATTACACCTGTCGCCATTTTTCGCGGGCTTACCTCCGACACCTGCATCACGCCAGTGAATCCTTGGGGGGGACTTTATTAGCGCTCCACAATATTCATTTTCTCCAAGACCTCATGGCTCAGGCTCACCAGCATATTGCTGCCGGTGATTTTGTGAGCTGGTCCAAGGCTTGGTGCGAACGCTACGAAGCGGGGGCGAAGGATGAATTGCCCGCCGACTAATTTAGCGGGCGTTGCCGTTAAACGTTAAACGCTGACCGCGCGGGGCGTGGTCATGGACTTGGCCGTTTTCGTAGACGCAGTTACCGTTGACGAACGTGCGTTCGATTTGGTGCGAGAAACGTTGGCCTTCCAAGGGTGACCACCCGCATTGATAAAGCGTGTTTTCAGCACTAACAGTCGTGGTGGCTTGGGGATTTACGACGACTAAGTCGGCCCAATAACCTTCGCGAATATAGCCTCGGTTAACGATGCCGAATAACTCGGCAGGAGCATGGCAGGCGCGGGTAATCGCAGTTTCCAGCGGGATGGCACCTTGCTTGGCGAGTTCGAGTAAGATGAGCAAGGAGTGCTGCACTAAGGGCAGGCCCGAAGGGGCTTTAAAGTAGCTTTGGGCTTTCTCTTCACGCGTGTGGGGCGCGTGGTCGGTCGCAATCACATCAATCACTCCGGAGGCCACGGCGGCCCGCACGGCATCGCGATCCGCTTGGGTTTTAATCGCCGGGTTGCACTTAATTTTATGTCCCAAACGAGCGTAGTCTTCTTCGGCGAACCACAGGTGGTGGACGCAGGCTTCGGAGGTGAGGCGCTTATTGGCTAAGGGGGCATTGCTGAAGAGGCTTAACTCTTTAGCCGTTGTGATATGTAAAATATGTAAGCGAGCTTGGTGACGGCGGGCGAGGGCGACGGCGAGGGAGGAGGAAGCGTAGCAGGCTTCGGCGGAACGAATGTGCGGGTGTTCACCGGCGGGGACCTCTTCGCCCCAGCGCGCTTTCGCGGCGGCTTCCGCTTGCTTGATCATCGGCGTGTCCTCGCAGTGCGTCGCAATGAGTGTCGGGCAATTTTGGAAGATGCCTTCAAGGGTGCCGGGATTATCCACGAGCATATCCCCCGTTGATGAACCCATGAAGATTTTGACCCCGCAGACCTGATGGGGGTCGATGGACTTGATGGCTTCTAAGTTATGATTCGTGGCCCCAAAGAAGAAGGAGTAGTTGGCAAGGGAGGTTTCAGCTGCCCGGGCGTATTTCGCTTCCAAGGTCGGCAAGTTGACCGCAGGAGGTTGCGTGTTGGGCATCTCCATGAACGACGTCACCCCGCCGGCCACGGCCGCACGTGCTTCACTTCCAATCGTGGCCTTATGGGTGAGACCAGGTTCGCGGAAGTGGACTTGGTCATCGATGAGACCAGGCACTAACCACTTACCCGTTAAGTCGATTTCTTGATCGAAGCTTAAATTCGAGGGCAGGGTGCCAATCCGCTCAATTTTACCGTGGCGGATGAGGACATCGGCTACCATTCGCCGTCCCTCATTGATAATTTGCGCTTGGCGGAGGACGACGGAGGCCATGGAGGGCAGGGGACTAAGCTTTAGCCTTGGCGTCCGTTGGGGCAGCTTGCGGTTCGTAGCCTACCTTAACGATGTCGGATAGGTCGGACTTCTGGATACCTTCAGGGTTGATATTCACGGCCGAGACTTGGAAGCGCGTGCCGCGACGGTGACTGAATTTCAGGACGAAATTCGTCACCAAGAGGTTTTCCTTCGGGTAAAGTTCGCTTTTACGAGCCACCATGGTCGAGACCAGTTCTTCGGTCTGTTCGGGGGTGGCGCCCGGGAGTTGGGAAAGGCGTTGCTTGGCTTGGGCAATCTTGGCTTCGCCCTCAATGGCGGCGTTCCAGATGAGCACAGCGATGTTCATGGCTCCCTTTGCGGCCGTGTGGTTGTTGCCTGCCTGCTCGAGGACGGGTTGAGCGTAGATGATGAGCTTGTCGGCAATCGTCGGCTCCTTGCTTTGGGTAGGACTTAAGTCTTCCTTAGGCTTGCTGGTGATAAAGGCGCGTTGGATGGGGCGGGGCTTGTTGCTACCGAAGGCACCGCTTTGGCGACTGAATTGGGACATAAAGATCGTAAGAGATTTACAGTGCTAAGCCGGGGAGTGCTTGTCGGCAAGCCCTATCCCTGTGTCGATTGGTACTCAGCCTCATTGACAACTCACAGGAGAATACCCACCCTACCTTTGTTTTCACCGTGGCAGACTATAGCGAAGTTATCCGCCAAAACCGACGCGACCACCTCGCGAAACCTAACTCCCACCCCCGAGGCGTTCACCGTTACTTTGAGAGTACGTTGTTACCGTTTCCGATTGAGCGAGTTTTTGAGTTCTTTTCGAAGCCCGAAAATTTAGCGGCCATCACGCCTCCCGAGATGCAGTTTCGCATCGTGACGCCCTTGCCGATTCTCATGGGCCAAGGGACGTTGATTGATTACCGCTTAAAAGTTTTTGGCTTCCCGATGGGCTGGCGCACCCGCATCACGCATTGGGATCCGCCCTATGCTTTTGCTGATGAGCAATTGCGCGGGCCTTACGCCCTTTGGTTGCACACGCATAATTTTGCCGATGAAGGTGGGAAGACGCGGATGGATGATGAAGTCTTGTATAAGATGCCTCTTTGGCCGTTGGGCGAAGTCGGCGGGTTCTTAGTACACAAGAAGGTTGAAGAAATTTTCCGTTACCGCCGGCGCCGCATCCGCGAAATTTTAGGCGCCTAAGTTTTAATGCTAGGGAGGCTACGGCGTTAGCGTCCTTGTATTCTGGTGCGTCTGGAATGGATTCGCAGACTCATGTCGTCCCTACCTAGCGACCCAAGGACGATGACGCAGCATCGTCCCTACCCGAGACATGGAATGGGGCCTTGGGTAGGGAGGGGATTACCATCCCCTCCGTTGGCAAAGGTGGTATTGGTGGTGCGACAAAGGTGCAAGGGGCTGAGCAGCGTCGTACGGCGCGAGCGGACGACATGGTAATGTCGTCCCTACCTGGCGACCCAAGGACGATGACGCAGCATCGTCCCTACCCGAGACATGGATTCGATTTAGGTAGGGAGGCTACTGCGTTAGCCTCCTTGCATTTAATAGAATTATCCCGCGATGGTGAATCGTGGTGCGGTCGGATGATGACGCCGCATCGTCCCTACCTGATTATTTACAGAGCTCGTTGACGTTGGACCGGCGGCCGGCCCAACAAATCCCGCGTAATAAAAGCGTCTTAACGTCGTCTCGTGCAAAGTTGACGTAAGTGTGTCCAGGGATGAACACAAACGCCCGATGGCCTTCGTTTTCGTAAGTCCAGATTTGGGTTTGAATGTCGACCGTACCGTCTTTCTTTTTCGGCGTGGGTGCCGTGGCCAGCGCATGAATGTCGCTGCGTAAATCCATGTCGTAATAAATTTCATCCTTCATTTTGAAGTCTTTGATCCCTTGCACCAGAGGGTTGGCAGTATCGACGAAGTTTAATTCCATGGGACCTTCGCGCCACTTGGTCACTTTTTGTTTCCAAGCTCCACCGATGAGATTCTTAAAGAATTCAGTGGCGGGGTCGTTGCTGGCCACGGTGCCTGCGTGAATGACCACGAAGCCACCGCCGCGGTGGGCGAAGGCGGCGACGTTAGTTTGTTCTTCAGGTTTAAAATCGCCACCCCCTTGACGGTGGATGATGAGAACGTCGGTTTCGGCTAATTGGGCGGCGGTGGGGAAATTGTCACTGCCCGTGGCCTTGGCCCCGGCGGCGTTTAAAAGTGGCACCCAATCGCGTAAGAACGCGGGATGGTCGTGGTCGCCAGGTCCATGAGTTTTAGGTCCCGAGCGAATGAAAACGCGGAGCGGGGCAGGGCTGTTGGTCGGGGTGGCCGGCGTTTCCGCGGCCCAGAGTGAACCAGCGAAGGCGAGGGCAAGTAGCAGCGATTTCATGGGGAGGGGTGCTGCCGTATCTTATAGAACCCTGGCCTAATTCAAAACTTTTAAGAGCTCGTCTAACGAGTGAATGAAGCGGTCCGCCCCCGCCACCACTTTGGGGCGCTGGACGTAACGGCCAAAGCCGATGAACTGATCGGCATCCCCTTTTACTTCTAAATCGCTGGCTCCATCGCCGACCATGACCACGTGGGCAGCACCGAACTCTTGGCGGAGTTTTTGGGCGACGACATTTTTGCCTTTGGTGCGGGCCGTCGGACAGGTTTCATCAAAACCCGCATACTGCCCATTGGCTTGAAATTTTAAATTCACAGCCTCGACGCGGGAGACGCCTAAGAAATGGGCAAAGGGTTGAATCGCTTGGGTGAAGCCACCACTGACGATGACCACGGTCCAGCCACGTTGACGCAGTTGGGGTAGGGTGGCGAGGGCCGTTGGCTCGACAGTAGCGATGTATTTTTGACCGATTTGCAGGAGCTCTTGTTGCGTCGGCTGAATCAGTTCCAAGCGCCGGGCAAAAATGGCTTCCATGGGTGTGCCGCCGTTCATGGCCGCATTGGTCATGGTTTCAATTTGATGAAACACTTCGGGCCCACGCAAACGGCCTAATTCGTCGACCCCTTCGATGGACGAGAGGGTAGAATCGCAGTCAAAAAGGAGGAGTTTGTTAGCCACGCCGTACTACACTTATTCCTCCGAGTTTGGTCAAGGAAAGGTCAAGGGCAGTCCGTGTCCCGCTTTTCCTTGTAGAAGTATCAAATTAAGGCAGACGTAGGGGATGCGATTTCTAGGGATTTTCTTGGGAAGTTGGCTAAGTTTGCAGTTCGCACCGGCCCAAGCGGTAGAGTCGATAGCGGCCCTAACGCCCAAGTCGCGTGTCTTGTTTCAAGGCGACTCTATCACCGATGGTAACCGGGGCCGATCGGCAGACCCGAATCATATTTTAGGGCATGGCTATGTGTTTATCATCGCGGCCCGCCAAGGTGCGGCCTTCCCCGTGGCTCAAGTCAACTTCATGAATCGCGGCGTGAGCGGTAACACCGTGCGCGACTTACAAAAGCGCTGGGCCAAGGACACGCTCGAATTAAAGCCCGATTTATTGAGTATTATGATTGGCGTGAATGATAGTTCGCACGGCGTGCCTTTGGATGAATACGAGAAAACTTACGATCAACTCTTGGCCGACGCTCGCAAAGCCAATCCTCAATTGAAATTAGTGCTCTGTGCGCCCTTCGTGAAGCACCAAGGAGGCCCGGTACCTGAGGACATTGTGGCTCGGCAAAAAATCGTGGCCCAACTCGCCCAAAAATACGGAGCCGCTTTAGTCGAATTCCAGAAAATCTTTGATCAGGCGACAACTGAGCAAGTCTCGGCCGATTATTGGATTTGGGATCATGTCCACCCTACGTATCGCGGTCACCAGTTGATGGCCGATGAATGGGAGCGCGTGGTGCGGGCTTATTGGAAATAAAACCATGATTAAATTAACCGATTTAACGAAGGTTTACGGAGCACAAACGGCCGTTGACCATTTGTCCCTGGAAATTCCCGCAGGCCAAATCGTCGGGCTCTTGGGCCCGAATGGCGCAGGCAAGTCAACGACCCTGAAGATGATTACCGGCATGCTTCGACCAACCTCTGGCACGGTGCAGGTCGCGGGCTATGATGCCACGACGCACTTGATGGAGGTCAAACGCAGTCTTGGTTTCGTACCCGAAAGCGGTGCACTTTATGAGTCCCTCACGGGCTTGGAATACCTGCGTATGGTGGCGGCCCTGTATGGCATCGAAGCCGAGCAGGCTGATGTGCGCATTCAGGAGTTTATCCAATTCTTCGACATCACGTGGCAGGCCTTAGGTGAAAAAATTTTAGCCGCTTACAGTAAGGGCATGCGGCGCAAGATTGTGATTATTGCGGCTCTCTTGCATAACCCACCGGTCTTACTGTTCGATGAGCCTTTAGACGGCCTTGATGTGAATGCGGCGATGGGTTTTAAGACGTTGATTCAGACCTTGGCCAAGCAGGGGCGTACCATCGTTTACAGTTCACATATTTTAGATGTCGTGGAGAAAGTCTGCCACCGCGTCGTCATCATCCACCAAGGCCGCTTGGTCTTAGATGGAGCCCCCGCAGAAGTCAGTGCACAGCATGGCGGGCAAAGTCTTGAGGCCGTTTTTTCGAAATTAACTGGTGGTGATGTTTTGCGCGAAAAAGCGGAGAACTTCGCCCGTACTTTTACTCCCGGTGGTGCCGAGCAACCTTAAAGCCGTCCAACGGCGGGCACTTTATACGCTGTTTGACCGCATTTATAAGCGCGGTCGACGCGTGCAGTGGAATCGCGATTTTAACCCCGAGAAGAGTCGTCGGCGGCAGTGGTTGGGGTATGCCATCGTGGTGGCGATGGGGATGCTCATGGTGGGCTTTGTCCCAGGTAAGACCCCTTTTCTCGTTTTTGTCACTTTGATGCATTCCTTCACCACGCTCGTCGCGGGGCTGGGAGTGATGTACGCTTGCAGTGAAATCCTCTTTCATGAGCAAGAGTCGGACATCCTCTTGCACCGCCCTGTAGAGACGCGGTTGATTTTACAGGTCAAAGCCTGGGTTATTTTTAACAATATTTACCTCCAGATTCTGTTATTCAACCTCTTGGCGATGGCCTTTGCGTTGAGCCGTCCTGAGGTGGATGCCCGGTTCTTGGTTTCACATGCTTTAGCCTTGGGTCTAAATATTTTAGGCACGCTCAGCTTTGTGATTTTAGCGTATCACGTTTGCTTGAAACTTTTCGGTCGGGAGCGGTTACGGAACTTCATGACTACGGCCCAGATCGTGGCCGCATTTGCGATTCTTTTCAGCTCCCAAGCCTCGCTGCGTTATTTTAAGGCCATTGATGGGTCCGCTTGGCAGCCGTCGGTTTGGCTGAATTGTTTCCCCACGGTTTGGTTGGCGAATTTAGAGTCTCTGATCTTGGGTTTACCGCGTACGCCGTTCCTGTGGACTGGGGTGGTCTTGGCTCTGCTTGTTCCGCTCTTGTTGGCTTGGTTGGCGTTGAGTGTTTTGGCGGGGGCGTATGAAGAGGCCGTCAGTGCCTTGAACGAACAGGCACCCCCACGTCGCGTTGCTCCCGGGCAGGAACGTCGTTGGGCGGAACGGTGGACACTGTCTTGGTGGGCAAAAATCTGGATGCGCGATCCCGTCGAACGTGCTGGGTTTCTCCTGACGCTGGCCCAAGTGACGCGAGTTCGGAATGTGAAGTTAAAATTCTTCACCCGTTTATTACAATTTTCGACTTACCCCTGCTATTTTATGATGGCGGGGGTGGATGCTCAGTCGCCGTGGTTGGGCTTTTTCTTTCCCGGTGTCTTTGGGTTAATCGGGTACACGTTAGGCGATGTGATTTTGCATTCGGAAGAATTTTCGGGAGCCGACATCTTTCGATTTACACCGTTACCGTCTCCCGCCGCCTTATTCTACGGGGCGCGAAAGGCCACGCTCGTATTGGCGTTTATTCCCATCTTGTTCATTTGGAGTACGGTTTTGGTGTTACTCACCCGCGATGTGGCCATTCTCGAATCGCTGATTCCGAGCGTGCTGTTTGGCTTAACCTGTAGTTACGTGCCCGTGCTGACTAAACCCTCGTTGATTTTCTCGCTTTCTGATCCCGTGGGCATGGCCTTTAGCAAAGGGTGTTTATTCCAATTACTCCCCATGCTAGTGGGAGCTCTCATAGGCGGGATTTCTTACTTCGCCCAGCAAGTTGGACTGTTTCATGCTTGGGTGCTCGTTCTCGCCGTCGGCTTCTTTTTCTTAAGCAAGTTTTTCCGGGCTCGCTTGGAACGACAGCCCCTTGACCTCGAAGCCACCTAAACGCTTAGGGTGTGAAGGGCTTTAAATCTGCAAAGTTAACAATCTGAATATTTAGGGACTGAGCTTTTTTAATTTTGGCCGGTCCAGCATCCGCTCCCACGACTAAGAAATGGACTTGGGAGGAGAGGGTATCGGCAATCGTATAACCTAGGGAGGCGACGTGCTGTTGGGCTTGCTCGCGATTCATCCCTTCGACTTTGCCACTGACCACGGCCACGTTGCGGACGCTGGATTGGGTCGCTTGGCGCAATTGAGTTTTCAGCGACTGGGCACTTTTGCTGGTCTTCTTATTTTGGCTAAGTTCTGCACAGGATTGCTGGCACCACAGGAATTCTTGCTCCGCTGCCTTGAGCGGTGCTTGGGCTCGTTGCAGGATTTTTTGGACGTTAGGTTGGGCGACGAACTCAAAGAGCTTTTGTAATTCCGCTAAGTGCGACAGTGCTTGGGTTTTATCGGCCACTGCTTCGGCTCCAGCGGCGACGCTGGTCATCAAATCAGCATTAAAAGACACGATCTTAATTGCCGTTTTTAGGTCAATGCCGGGAATGCCGAGGGCGAGTAGGGTGTCGCACAGGCTTTGGGCTTTGCGAGCTTTGAGGTAGATGAGACGCAGGGCGTGGTCGCCTAAGTTGCGCAGGTAAAGCAATTCGCAATCTGGGTGAGCGGGCTTGCCGTAGCCGTTCTCACGCAAGGCAAGGATTTCGCGTTGCAGGTTGGGGTCGGCTAAAGCTTTGAGGATTTCTTTAGAGATCTCTGTCCCGATGGATTTAACGATGCTGTGATAGCCTGTTTTCGTCGCCTTGCTGTTTTTCTCGGGCAGCAACAGGTCGCTTTCTTGGAGCGTCAGGAAGTTTTCTAAAGACCCCACGTAGTCGCTCAGGTCTTTGGCTGTTTCGATGCCGACTTGCGGGATGCCGAGGGCATTGATGGCGCGCCAGAGTTCGCGCTCTCTCGCTTCGGCCACGCCGTTGAGGATGTTTTCGACCGATTTTTCGCCAAAGCTTTCTAGCGTGGCCCATGCTTCGGCACGCAGGCTAAAAATATCGGTCGGCCTCGCGACTAATTGACGGTCGATGAGTTGGGTCGCTAAGGCTTCGCCTACGCCTTCAATGTCTAGGCAGTGTTTCGAGGCGAAATACATCAGGCGGCGAATTTTCATTTCGCGCGATGGAGCACGTAGTTTGTAGGCCGCCTCATCGCCTTCGCGAATGGCATCTAACCCTAGTTCTTGGAGTCGGGCTTCAAAATCAAAGGACACCGTATCCACAGGTCGTTTTTCTAAAACCACTTGCAGGATTTGCGGGATGATTTCGCCAGCCTTTTGCAATCTTACCGTGTCGCCTTCGCGAATGTCTTTACGCTTAATTTCGTCGGCATTGTGCAACGTCGCTCGCGAGACTGTGGTGCCAGCGAGGAGGACAGGTTCCAGTTCCGCAACGGGCGTGATGACCCCGGTGCGTCCCACCTGCATGCTAATCGCTTTAAGTCGGGTCTCGGCTTGATCGGGCGGAAATTTGAACGCCACCGCCCAGTGCGGGAATTTGCTCGTGGTTCCGGTGCGCTGCTGGTCGGCCAGGCGATTTAATTTCACCACCGCGCCATCGGTGGGGAAGGGGTAGTCGCGACGGAGCGTATCGATTTTTTGAATCGCGTCCCAAGTGGCTTCGAGTCCGCTTTGCACGGGCAGGTCATGGCGCACTGGGAAGCCCCATTGTTGCAGTTGGTTTTTAAAGTCGTGAAGGGTGCTGAAGATGGCGGGCTCGCAGGCACCTAGTCCGTAGCAGACAATCGACAACCGACGCCGGGCGGCTTCGTGGTGGTCGAGTAATTTAATGGTCCCGGCTGCTAAGTTGCGCGGGTTGGCGTAGAGCGTTTCTCCCGCTGCTTCCCGTTCGCGGTTTAACCGCTGGAACTCGACTAACTCCATGTAAATCTCGCCTCGAATTTCTAAGAAATCGGGCGCATTACGGAGTTGGCGCGGGATAGTCGTGATGAGCCCCACGTTATGGGTCACATCATCGCCGCGAGAGCCATTGCCGCGGGTCACGGCATGTACGAATTTACCTTTTTCGTAAGTCAGGGAAACCGCGACGCCATCGACTTTGGGTTCGACGATAAATTCCAACAGCGTTTCGCCTAAGGCCTTGCGCAGTCTTTCTCCAAAGGCGTCGAAGTCGGCTTTATTATAAGTATTATCCAGCGACAGCATCGGCTCCCGGTGGTCGCGTTGTTGAAAGCCCTCGGAGCGATCATCGCCGATACCTAGCTCGGGGCTCGGTGGGGCGGCGACTTCGGCTTCCAACTCGCGGAGGCGGGCGACGAGGATGTCGAACTCGAAGTCCGAAATCTCGGGTGAGTTCCGTTTGCGATACAGCTGCTCATGTCGGGCAATTTCTTGCCGAAGTCGTTGGATCTCTGCTTGGACGGACTCCTGAGACATGGATTAAGTTCGGAAGATAAGGTGTAGGCGCTGGCAGGGGAAGTTGAATCCTTTTCGCCACGGGTTATTTATATTTTGCCCTACCAAGGCCAGCGGGCCTAGGGGCACAAAAAAACCTGCGCACGCTGGGTACGCAGGTTTCAGGGAGGCGTTAACCTCGGAGGGCTTTATTTAGCGTGGGCTTTGACGAATTCGATGTCTGCCTTCACTTGGGGCACGCTGTTATCCCAGTCCGCTTCGTGTTCGACCGAGATATGACCATCAAACTTCTGTTTCTTTAATTCCTCTAAGCAAGCGGCCACGTCGACTACGCCTTGGCCAGCGACCACCACAGGGGCATTGCCGTTGGTGGCTTTGTCTTTCAAGTGAACGCTGATGATGCGACCATTCAGGATGCGCAGGCACTCGACCGGCTTGAGGTTCGAGGTGCACCAGTGACCGAGGTCAGCGCAAGCACCGAGGTGTTTGTCGCGGCTTTCAACCACGCCTAAGATGTACAGCGGATTCCAGACCTTGTACTTAGGATTGCTCATGGAGCCGCCGTGCTCGTGGAAGGCGACTTTGATGTCGTTTTCGATGGCGGCCTTTTCCCAGGCAGCGACCATCTCGGTGGATTCGGTGCAAACCGAGTAGAGGCCCATTTTCTTGGCCCAAGCCATGATTTCATTCACGTCTTTTTCACTGCGGGCGCCGACGACGCCGTAGTTCACGGCCTTTACGCCTTGGCGTTTCAGTTCCGCTTGCAGTTCAGCCATCGCTTCGGCCGACATCGTGTGACTCACTTTGTCTTTCGAACCAGGCTTCAAGGTTTGGCCGGGGTAGAACTCAATCAAGTTGCCGCCCGCTTCCTTCGTCTTGGCGATCGCTTCAAACGCGGAGAAGCGGTTGAACGTGTAGGCCTGACAGCCCACGAACCAGCCATTTTGGCGGAATTCGTCGGGAATAGGGTCGGCATTGACCTTCGCAACGAGGGCTAAGGCAAGGAGGAGGGCGTAACGCATAGGGGTTATGATTGGGTATGACACAGATAGTGGGGGCGTGTTCCCTAGGTCAAGAACCCCTCCGCTTTTTGCATGAACTTGGCCCATCGCCGCCCAAAAAGGTGGGATGTCTTTCGCAACTTGGTGGCGTCGTTGGTGTCACTGGCGCAGTTTAGGGGCTCGGGGCGAGCGGTGGGCGTCGGCCTATTACGCTCAGCAAGGCGGGCAACTCTTAGCTCAGAATTGGCGTGCCGGGGTGGATGAGCTAGACCTTGTGGTCTTGGAAGGGCGGGTTTTGGTTTTTATTGAAGTTAAGACTCGGACGGCAGAGCAGGGGGGTGAGGGGTATGGAGCCGTTAATCGACGAAAAAAGAGGGCGCTTCGCCGGGCGGTACGCGCCTGGTTGCGGGAAATTGACAGGATTGCCCATGTCCGCTGCGACATCGTGGAGGTTCTGGTTTGCAATAGTCGTTTGGTTCGCATCCTCCAGCACCGTGGCGTACTCCTCTTACGGCGTCGTCACTCCTAACTCACAATGTCCGATACCGAACGCCATCCGTTTCTCGACGGTCTCAGTAAGCATCGCGGAGCTCAACCGACTTGCGTCGTCATTTTTGGCGCTTCGGGTGATTTAGCGGCCCGCAAGCTCCTGCCAGCGCTTTATAACCTGGCCGTCGACAGCTTATTGCCTGCCGAATTTTTCCTGATTGGGTTTGGCCGCAAGCCCGTGGCCGATGCCGAGTTTAAGGCCCAATCGGCTAAGGATATCACGCAATTTTCCCGCCGGGCGTTCCGAGCCGACATCTGGCAGCGCGTCGAGGCCAATATGTCCTACCAAGCCGGTGGTTATGACGAGGCTGCGGCCTACGTGGCTTTGAAGAATCAGATTGCGCAAGCCGAACAGAAGGCCGGTCGCCCCTTGCAATTGGTCTTTTACGTCTCGACGCCGCCCACGGTTTTTGAACCTATTTTAGAAAACTTAGGACAGTCGGGTTTAGCCTCGCGCGGCCAAGGTACGGCCTTGGAGAGCAAGGTGATTATCGAAAAGCCTTTTGGTCGCGATTTGCAGTCGGCGATGCATTTGAACCGCATTGCGGCCCGTAATTTCCAAGAGTCGCAAATTTACCGCATCGATCACTACTTAGGTAAAGAAACCGTCCAAGACCTCTTGGTGCAACGCTTCGCAAACCCCATTTACGAGCCACTCTGGAATAATCACCACGTGGACCACGTGCAATTAACCGTGGCGGAAGAACTCGGGGTGGGCTCGCGCGGTGGTTATTACGATCACAGCGGGGCGACGCGTGACATGTTGCAAAATCACACCATGCAGTTGCTGGCATTGATTGCGATGGAGCAACCGCAGTCGCTTTCGGCGGAGCACATTCGCGACGAAAAAGTTAAACTCCTTTCCTCGATTCAGCCCTTAAATTTAGGGCCGCAGGGCGATGCTGTTCGGGCCCAATACACGGCGGGTTTATCGGCGGGCGAAAAAGTTGCCGGCTATCTTCAAGAAAAAGATATCCCGGCCACTTCCGCGACCGAGACTTTCTGTGCCTTGCGTTTAGCGATTAACAATCATCGCTGGGCTGGCGTGCCGTTTTACATGCGTTCCGGTAAGCGCCTCGCCCGTCGCGTGTCTGAAATCGCCGTTCAATTTAAGCAGCCCAAGAATGGCCTCTTTTCAGGTGATTCGCGCTACGACCTTTCACCCAATCGTTTGGTGATTCAGATTCAGCCCGACGAAGGCAGCACGCTGGTCTTGAATTCTAAAGTTCCAGGTTTGGAGCCGCGTACGCAGCCAGTGCGTTTGAGCTTCCGTTATGCCACCACCTTTGGTTCGAACACGCCTGAAGCTTACGAGCGTTTGATTTTAGATGCCGTGGTGGGGGATCGCACCTTGTTCATTCGCGGTGATGAAACCGAGGCCTCGTGGCGCATCTTTACGCCGTTGCTCAACGACTGGCAACAGTCGGTGAATCAAGGCATGCAGACTTACGCCGCGGGTTCGTGGGGTCCCAAGGCAGCCGATGATTTATTGGCTGCACAGGGGCATGCTTGGCGTAATACTGGACGATAATTTATGGCCCATCCCATTCTCGACGCTTTGCCAGGTTTTACGGTTAAAATCTCGGAGGCGTTGCATTCTTTGGATAAAGCCTGGGCTAATGAAGGCGAAGAGTCGGCACGTGCTTCGCAGATGAATTTGGTGCTCATGTTTGGGGCGGACGTCACGCCTGCGGATGCCCAAGCTCGCTTCGATGAAGCCATTGTTTTTGCCCAACGTTATCCTTGCCGCTTGGTTGTTTTAGCCGCTCGTCCGCTCGCGGAAGCTCCCGCCCCGTTGGAGGCGAAGGTGAACGTCGTTTGCTTCTTTGATCCCGCCCGTCGCGGGAAGCGTTGTTGCGAAGCGTTGATTTTAGCCCACGGTGCACCCACGCCCGAATTAGAATCGCTCGTGAGTACTTGGTTAGAAGGCGATTTACCTACGAACCTTTGGACGCATCGCGTTGGTGCCGAAGAATTCAAACCCTGGTTGAGTTGGACGGCTCGTTGCCGTCGCGTCGTTGCCGACCGCTCGTTAGTCGGTGATGACTTCTTTAACCTTTCCTTCCCCGTGCCCGCTTCGGTGCGCGACTTAGCCGTCGCTCGTTGTTTGCCTGTTCGTCAGGCGTTGGGGCAATATTTAGCGGCCAACGCACCGGTTGATTTAGTGCGCGGCTTGCAGTCCGTGACCGTGTCTTACGGGCAGAATCTCAAAGGCGAAGCCCAAGGGATCTTAGCTTGGATGCGGGCCTGTTTACAGCGCTGTGCCACGGTCGCCAAAGTCCCTTTGACGTCGACGTTCCAAGTCAATGCCACGCCCCCTCCGGGCGACAACTTAGATGCCGAATGGGTGTTTGCAGATGGGGCGAAGTTTTCTTGGGAGCATGCCGAGCAAGGCACTGCGGCCACGTATTCTTTCACTCGCATGCACGGTGGGGCGACGGTTAAGCAACGCGTTGCCTTCATGCCGCCCTCCGAGGCTTTGTCGGAAGCCGTTTTCTTCTAGAACTAGCGGTCGAGGCCGTTGCTACGCATCCAAGCCACCAGCTGTTGAAAGGCGACCGCACGGTGGCTGATTTGATCTTTCGTGGCGGGGCTGAGTTCGCCAAAGGTTTTCGTTTCGCCGGCGGGAACGAAGAGGGAATCGTAGCCAAAGCCACCCGTCCCTACTTCTTGCTCCAAGATTTTACCCCAACATTGGCCAACGAATTTTTCCACTTCGTAATTAGGCCCGAGTAGAATCAAGTGACATTCAAAGCGGGCGCCGCGTTTATGGGGCGGAGCCTTTTCGAGTGCCTTTAGCAACTTGGCGCGATTTTGGGCGTCGGTCGCCCCTTGTCCCGCATAGACCGCTGAGTCCACGCCTGGTCCACCTTGGAGGGCATCGCAGCACAGGCCGCTATCATCGGCCAAGACCCACGCCTTGCGGGGGGCGATTTCGCGCAGGGCATTGGCTTTTAAGCGACAGTTGCCATGAAAGGTCCCCGTGATCTCTTCCACGTAGGGCATGCCACCTAGTTCGCGAGCTGAGCGCACTTTGACCTTGAGGCCCGCTTGAGCGAAGAGGCGGCCGAATTCTTCGGCCTTGTGGGCGTTGCCCGTGGCTAAGTAAATATCCATGGCCCCAATGTGAAGGGCTTCGGGCTGGCTGTGAAGTGTCAAAGCACGACCGCCTTCACGCTCGCCCTTGGAAGGATAGTCCCTTAAGAAAGAGGCAATGTCCATCCGCTGTCTCATCACTGCAGGGCCGACGCGTGAATTTTTTGACCCCGTCCGGTTTATGAGCAACCCCTCGTCGGGGAAGATGGGGTTTGCGTTGGCGGCTGCGGCTAAGGCCGCGGGGTGGACGGTTGATTTGGTGACGGGCCCGGTCAGTTTGCCTGAGCCAGCCGGGGTGTTGGTTTACCCTGTGGTCACGGCGGAAGAAATGCTGCGTCAGACGGACGCCTTGTTTGGGCCTTGTGATATTTTAATTATGGCCGCCGCGGTCAGCGATTGGCGTCCCCGGGTACAAGCGGCGCAGAAGGTTAAAAAGGGTGCGACCACGATGACCGTCGAATTCGAAGCGACCCCAGATATTTTGGGCACGCTGTCGGCCCGGCGTCGTCCGGACCAATTCCTCGTAGGGTTTGCGGCCGAGACCGAAGCCATCGAGCAACACGCGTTGGAGAAACTGGAACGCAAGAACCTCGATTTAATTGTCGCGAACTCCGTCGCCGGTCCTCAGGGGGCCTTTGGTTCCGAGCAGAATCGGGTGATTTTATTAGGTCGCGAAGGCTGGCGCCAAGTGTTGGGTCCCGCCCCGAAGACCGAAATCGCTCGGGCCTTGATTGCGCAGTTGGACCAAGCTATGAAGAACTCCTCGCGGACCCCATGAGCCGACGTCATTTCAGTTCCCTGGATCGTTTACTAGGTCGGATTGACGATTTGGATCCGCAGAATTTGGCGATTTTAGCCCGTCGACTCGAACGCGAGCGCGACTTGATGGAGACCGTATTAGACACGCTACAAGAAGGCGTCTTGGTGCTATCCGACGATGGTACGGTGGATTATGCTAATGAAGTCGCCGTGAATTTATTGGGCGTGCAAGGGGAGAGTATCAATGGGGCTGATTTGCGCCGGATTTCGCCTGATTTAGCAGTCGCCTTGAATTTGCCAGAAGAGGCCGAATCGTTGACTCGGGAGATTGAAGTCAGTTACCCCGAGCCGCGTTTACTGCGGTTACACTTAGCCAGTGTACAATCGAAGTCCGATTTAGGAAAACGCCGTCGCGTGGCGGTTTTAAGCAACATCACCGATCAAGCGTTGCGTACGGAAGAGCGCGTTGAAAGTGAACGCATTGATTCGATTATGACGTTGGCTGCGGGAGTCGCTCATGAAGTTGGCAATCCGTTGAACGCCATCGGTATTCACTTACAAATTTTGCAGCGCGAGGTGGAGAAGCTGGGAGAGATTCCTTCGGCCAAGAAAGTCCGCGAGGCGGTACAAGTTTGCCGGAGCGAAATCACCCGCCTCGACGGCATTGTGCGCGAATTTTTGGGCGCCATTCGTCCCACGCCACCGAATCTAGTGGATACGGACTTAGTTGCCGTCGTGGCCGAAGCGGTCACTCTTTTAAAAGACCAGATGGAGCAACTTGGCGTCCGGGTGCAGGTCTCGCTGCCTGGGCAAATCCCGTTGGTTTTGGCCGATCGTAATCAAGTGAAACAGGCACTCTTTAATGTTTTAAAAAATGCCCTGGAAGCGATGGATCGCGGTGGAGATTTATTCCTCAATTTAGCGTCGGATGATGAATGGGTGAAGTTGACCGTGCGGGATACGGGGGTGGGGATTCCGGCGGATAAATTAAAGCGCGTTTTCGATGCTTACTTTACGACTAAGGAGTCGGGTGGGGGCATTGGGATGCTGATTTTATTGAGAATTATGCGTTCTCATGGCGGGCGGGTCGAAATTCAGAGCACCGAGGGCGTGGGAACGACCGTTACCTTGCGTTTCCCGCTGAAGCACCGCCGGGTGCGCACTTTGGATGCCCCAAAGTCTTGAAACTTATCTCCCGAGCCTCAGTCTAATTAAGTCTATCTTTTATGAAGCCACTCTATTTTTGTCTCTGCTGTCTCGCTGCTTTAGGTTTAGCGGAAGATAAGCCCTTGCCCCTGGTGTTACCGAAGTCGGTGGCCTTGGGTACCCCCAAGCCCTTAAAGATTTCTAATTTAGAGCCTGCTCCTACTGGTCCGCGCGTGTTGCCCAAAGTTCCTGCGGACGCCAAAAATATGGCTTTAGGTTGTGCGGTGACGTGCAGTGCGAAGGAAGCAGCGGCGGGAGATTTCTCCTTCTTAACCGATGGGGATAAGAATGGCGAAGAGGGTTTTGAGTGCGAATTACCTCGCGGGATGCAGTGGATGCAAATCGATCTCGCTAAAGAAGTCGACATCCACGCCATTGCCCTTTGGCACTTCCACCGCGAGCGCCGCGTCTATTTCTGCGTCGTGGTACAAATCTCGGATGATCCTGATTTCAAAAAAGGCGTGACCACGGTTTATAACAACGACGTCGAAAATGAATTAGGTTTAGGGAAGGGGAAGGACTACGCATACTATGAGTCCAATGAAGGTCGGGTGATGCCCGTGGCAGGTGTTAAAGGCCGCTACGTGCGTTTTTACTCCAAGGGGAATTCCGCCACGCCTTCGAATGATTACGTCGAAGCCGAAGTCTGGGGCGTACCCTCCAAGTAAAGCAGCGACTTTGCTTGAGTTGTCGGCGGGCTTGTTTACCTTGGTGTCGTGCGTGTGATTCGTGCCAAATCGGCGGGGTTTTGTTGGGGTGTTGAGCGTGCTATCGACATCGCCCGCGAGTATGCCCAGAAGGGTCGCCATCCAGTTTATACTGATGGTCCTTTGATTCATAACCGCCAGATGATGGAAGTGTTAATCGGCGAAGGGATTCGAGAAGTGGGCGATTACAGCAAACAGGAGAAGCTCGATGTCACTGCTGGAGCCGGAGAGCACCCGGTGATGGTGGTGCGAGCTCATGGGATTTCACCTGACCGCCGCCAGTATTTAAAATCCTTGGGGATGGAGTTTCGCGATGCCACTTGTCCAGACGTGGGAATTATCGCCGGCAAAGTGAGGCTACATGCCAAGCGCGGTTTTCACACCGTCATTTTTGGTGACGCCAAGCACCCTGAGGTGATTGGCCTTTTAGGCTACACCGAAGGTCACGGACACGTGGTGGCTTCGAAGGCCGACATTGATGCGCTACCCGATTTAGGGTCGAACGTTTGCATGGTGTCGCAGTCCACGATGTTCACCGACGAATTTGAGATTTTAGGGGCGCACTTAAAGCAACGATTTCCGCAAGCCCTTATCTTCGATACCATTTGTGGGGCGACCAAAGACCGCCAAGCCGATGTAGTGGAATTACATCGTCAGGGGTGCGAAGCGATTATCGTCATTGGGGGGCGCCATTCCGCTAACACGGTTAAACTCGCTAAGCTGGTTGAACTCCAAGGCCTGCCTTGTTTTCACGTCGAAACCGTTGCCGAGTTAGATTTGAAGGCTTTGCAGCGCTATGCCGTGGTCGGGGTGACCGCGGGGGCTTCGACGCCAGCTTTTTTGATCGATGAGGTCTGTACGCAATTAGAGGCCCTTCCATAAGGTTTTTTCAAGAAGGGTGTCCCTTAGGGCTATAATTCCCCGGGGTAATTATCGCTGAACCGTTCGCTCCCTGCTTGCACCTCTAGGGAGGATAATTATGGTGTCTGTATGAGTAGTATCTTCCTTTTTATCTTGGTAGCCATCTTAGCTTCTGCGGTTGCCTTAGCTTTATACGTCGTCGGAATTTACAATGGCCTAGTGGCGTTGCGCAACTTGGTGAAGAACGCCTTTGCCCAGGTTGATGTGCAGCTAAAGCGTCGTTATGATTTAATCCCTAACCTCGTCGAAACGGCCAAGGGCTATATGGCGCACGAACGCCAAACGTTGGAGGCGGTGATCAGTGCTCGGGCTCGGGCCACGCAGGCTAATGTCAATGTGGCCGCTAACCCAGCGGACCCCGCGGCGATGAAGGAGTTGAATCAAGCCGAGTCTGGTTTGAGCGGTGCCTTGAGTCGCCTGTTGGTGGTTTCCGAAAATTACCCGCAGTTAAAGGCCGACTCCACGATGAAGGGTTTGATGGAAGAATTAACGTCCACGGAAAACCGCATCGCTTTTGCCCGTCAGGCTTACAATGACGCCGTGCTGAATTACAACACTTCCCGGGAAACCTTCCCGCAAGTTTTCGTCGCCAACAACTTTGGTTTCCAGGCTGCGGAATTCTTTAAGATCGAAGACCCCGCGGAAAAGAACGCTCCTAAGGTTAGCTTCAGCTAAACCTTAGGCGGTCGCTATTACCAGTCACCCCATGCCCGAAGTGATGAATTTTTTCCGGGCTCAGGATGAGGCCCGGGGGCGCACCACGACGTTAGTTGCGTTATTGATTTTTGCCATCTTAGCGATGGCACTATCAATCTACGCCGTGGCGGTGTTGGCGTTAACTTATATCCATTATTTTCATGGTTTCACGTGGGTACACCCCGTTTTGTTCTTAACGACCTTTGGGCTCTCCTTGGCAGTAGTTTTGGGCGGGGCTTATTTACGGATGGCCGAGTTTGAAGGCGGTGGCTTGCTCGTGGCGTTACGGTTGGGAGCGCGTCCCGTCTTGGCCAGTACGCAGGATTTAAATGAGCGTAAATTTTTAAACATCGTACAAGAGATGGCGTTAGCTTCGGCCATGCCGGTGCCGCAATGTTTGGTGTTAGACCAAGACCCGAGCATTAACGCCTTTGCGGCGGGACACACGCCACAGGATGCCGTCATCACCGTGACCCGTGGGGCGCTCGAACAACTGACACGCGATGAGTTGCAGGGCGTGGTAGGGCATGAGTTTAGCCACATCGCTCATGGTGACACCCAACTGAATTTGCGCATTATAGGCACGGTGGCGGGCTTAACAGCCTTATCGCAGGTAGGTTATGTTTTAATGCGAATCATGGTGGCTAGCGATGACGAAGATAATCGTGCGGGTTGGGCTTTAATGGTGATGGGACTCGTCGTTTTCATCGTGGGTCTGGGAGGCGTTTTCATCGCCCGCCTCATTCAGGCTTCGGTTTCGCGTCAACGCGAATACCTCGCAGATGCGTCGTCGGTGCAGTTCACGCGCAATCCTCTGGGCTTGGCGAATGCCCTGAAAAAAGTGGCCGGCCTGACACAGGTAGCACGCGAAGCCAAACCTGCGGAATTAGAAGCGCAGCACATGTTCTTGGTTTCATCGGGTGGTTTTGCGGAGTTTCTTTTTTCAACGCACCCGCCGATTGAAGACCGTATTAAGCGGATCGATCCTAGCTTTGATGGTGTCATTCGCCCCCTTATTGCTGCGACTCCGCCGCCACCACCCGTGTCTCCGCAAGAGGCTGCCGTTCAGCAGTTGAACGCTGCTATCCTGCCAGCGGTGGCCGCGGTTCAGACGCCCACGTCTCGGCGCGTCTATCCAAGTGATTTAGACATTCAAGCTGCGGTAGGTTTTCGCGGCCAGTTGCCGTCGGAGTTGTTGGCAGCTACAACCGATTCGGTCAGTGCGATGGGGTTGGTGTTAGCACTCGTGTTTCGTCAGGACCCTGGGCAGAAAGCGGAACAATTAAAACTCGCCCAAACGATTGCGGGTGGCGAAGTGGTGAGCGAAGCGCTCCGCCTCGAGCTGTTGCTCAAACATTTACCCGCTGGGACGCACTTGCCGCTTTTGGATTTGGCTTTGCCGACGTTGCGGGGACTGGCGCCCTTGCAGTTGCAAGCCTTCCGGGATGCCTTGTCTAAAGTAGCTTATGAAGAAGCCGACGGTTTTAGGCTACTACTCCTCGAAGCCCTCATGCATCGCTATTTAGGCATTGAGGTTACTTCGCCCACTGCTCCTTCGTTGAGTTTAGAAGCGGCGGCTGGACTGCTGTTGTCGGCGGTGGTGATGACTTCTAGTGAGTCGCCCGAAGATCGCTTGGCGGCTTATCGACGTGCTGTGGGCGTAGCGGGTTTTCGAGGGATGAGTCTCGCCCTCGCGGAAAACCCTTTAGCTAATTTAGCACTGCTAGAAGAGGCCTTGGTTGTTTTAGCTGCCCAGAAGGTGGCCGGCCGGCGCAACTTTGTACGCGCTTGTGGCGTGGCGGTATTATATGACAACCAAGCCGAGCCAGCTGAGATCGAGATACTCCGGGCCGTCTCCGATGCCATTGGCATCAGTTTAGCAACCGGCTTAGAGCACTGAAGCTCTGGTGGCTTAAGAAGCGATGAGCGACTCGCCCGTCATCTCGGGAGGCTTGGGTAAGCCCATGAGTTGCAGGAGCGTTGGGGCGATATCCGCTAAGCGGCCCGTGGGGCGCACCTTTAATTGCTGACAACCCTTGCCGTAGATTACCACTTCGACTGGGTTCAGGGTGTGACGCGTGTGTGGCGAGTTTTCTTCTGGCTCCCACATCTGATCCGCGTTGCCGTGGTCGGCCGTTACGACGGCCTTACCGCCCACTGCATCGAGGGCTTGAAGTAGGACCCCGAGACCTTGGTCGACCGTTTCGCAAGCCTTGCAGACGGCCGCCAGCGAGCCTGTGTGGCCAACCATGTCGGGGTTGGCGTAATTAACCACGATGAGGGCGTACTGTTGCGAAAGAATGGCTTGTTTGGCCAGTTCGGTCACTTGCGAGGCCGACATCTCGGGCTTCTGGTCGTAAGTAGAAACCTCTTTAGGACTTTGAGCCATGCCGCGTTCTTCGCCAGGGAAAGGCTCTTCTCGGTAGTCATTAAAGAAGAAGGTTACGTGTGGGAATTTTTCCGTTTCAGCGGTGCGGAATTGTTTCAAACCCTGTTTAGCAACCCACTCGCCGAGGATGTTGACCATCTTAGGCGGCTTATCGAAGAGCACGTTAGCACAGAGGCCTTTTTCGTAGTTCGTTAACGTCGCGTAGAAGATTTTTAAAGCATGGGCGCGTTCCCAGCCTTTGAAAGCAGGGTCGATGAAAGCGCGGGTGATTTCCCGGGGGCGGTCGCCGCGGAAATTAAAGAATAAGACCGAGTCACCGTCTTGGATGAAGGCCGTGCCGCGAACGCGGGTGGGCGTTACAAACTCATCGCCCGTCGTGTTGGCGTCGGTGGGGTGGTTGTAGTAGTTTTGCACGGCAGCCGCAGCGCTGTCCGCTTCGGGCCCCGGGGCCCCCGTGAGGGCATCGTAGGCCTTGCGCACGCGTTCCCAGCGGTTGTCGCGATCCATGGCCCAGAAACGACCCGAAACACTGGCGACTTTACCTAAGCCGATTTTCGCAAGTTCCGCTTCGAGTTGTTGCAAGTAACCTAAGCCGCTCGTGGGCGGGCTATCGCGGCCATCCATGAAGGCGTGGATGTAAACTTTCTTGAGACCTTCCTCTTTAAGCAGACGGATTAGGGCGTAGAGGTGGCTCAGCGTCGAGTGTACGCCAGCTTCGGAGCAAAGTCCCATCAAGTGGACGGCACCGCCGGTGGCTTTGACGTTTTCGACCAAGCCCCGGAAGGCTTTGATTTCGCGCATGGCCTTGGGGTCGGTCAGACCCTTGTCGATGCGGACGATTTCTTGGTCTACGATGCGACCCGCTCCGATGTTTTGGTGACCCACTTCCGAATTGCCCATGATGCCGACGGGCAAACCGACGTCGAGGCCGTGGGCCATGATTTCCGTGCGGGGCCACTCGTGGGCGATGCGGCGCGAGACCGGTAAGTTGGCGACCTTGATGGCGTTAAATTTATCGTGCTTGGGGTTATGGTTTTCGCCCCAACCATCACGGATAACAAGGAGAGTGGTAGACATAGTGTGAGGGGATGTTCTGTTGGATTTTTGAGGTGTTGTGAATTCAAATCCCTTGAGGGTGCGGGTTGGCGGTTGATTTAAGGAGGAAAAGCCCTGCTTTGGGGTTGGAAGGGGTGGGGCGGGGCGTTTACTTCCGACCATGCGTCGTCTTTTAGTCTTATTTTTATTATTAACTTCGGCTGGGCTCGGGGCTGCGGGCACGGTCGAGAAGTTTACCCTCGATAATCATGCGGTGACGTTGAAGGTGCCGGAAAAGCCCGCGGAAGGGCACCCCTGGCTTTGGGTGGGAGAGTTCGCGGGGCATTTGAAGAGCCTCGAGGATGGCTTAGTCGACCGCGGTTGGCACGTGGCTTACGTGAATGTGAGCAATCAATTTGGTTCGCCCCGGGCGATGGCCGTGTGGGAAAAATTATATCAAGAATTGCATGAGAAGCGCGACCTCTCCGCCCGCCCCGCCCTCATCGGGATTTCGCGCGGAGGTTTATATGTGAACGCGTGGGCCCGCTTACACCCTGATTGTTTGAGTGTGTTGTATTTGGATAATGGGGTGTGCGACATCCGCTCGTGGCCAGGGGGTTTCAAGTTAAACGCCCAAGGCAAAGGCAGTGCCGGGGATTGGAAGCTCTATAAGAATGAGTTTAATTTTAAGACGGAGGAAGAAGCCCAAGAGAAGTCGGTGCGCCCGACGGACGGATTAGAAAAGGCGCTCAAGGCTGGCGTCTTCTTAATTTCGGTACACGGTACGGCCGACACGGTCGTGCCCTATGTGGATAACGCCAAAGTGGTGGTGGATTATTGGACCAAGCAAGGCGGGCGGTTTCAAATCTTCCCGAAGGAAGGCGGCGATCACCACCCGCACGGCTTACCAGATCCGAAGCCCCTGATTGAATTGCTTTGTCGCGAGGCGAAGTGAGCTCAGGCGTCGACCCATTTCCCTTTTTCTTTAATCAAATCGACTAAACGTTCCACGGCTTCGGCTTGGGGAATGTTGAACTTCACCGGCGTCTTTCCGACGTAGAGGTTGATTTTACCGGGAGCCCCGCCCACGTAGCCAAAATCGGCATCAGCCATTTCGCCTGGGCCATTCACGATGCAGCCCATGACGGCGATGGTGACGGATTTCAAGTGCCCCGTGCGCTCCTTAATTTTGAGCGTGGTGGATTGAATGTCGAATAAGGTGCGACCGCACGAAGGGCAGGCTACATATTCCGTTTTAGTTTGGCGCGTGCGGGCCCCTTGCAGGATGTCGTAACTTAACGTCAGAGACTTAGCGGCGGTAGTGGGGGTTTCGCACGACAGGAAGTCACCATAGCCATCGATGAGCAAGCTGCCGGCAAAGACGGACGCTTCGAGTAAACGCGATTGGAAGCCGGCGTCGAGGAGCGTGGCATTCGCGTAGGTGGCACGCAGCCAGAGTGGGGCAGGCAAGGTATGCTTTTGCAGTACCCGGACTAATTCTCGGTAGGTTCCGATGGCGTGCGTGTCCTTTTGGGGTTGGGAGGAGGTGATGATTAATTGTCCCGGTTGGAGCGGCCGCAACGTCTCGGTCAATTTTTCTAAAGTAGGACCATCAAGGTCGACGGCTAAAATCGTTTGGTGTTGTTGGCAGGATTGGACCCAGGCAGCGACTTCAGCGCTTGCCTCGCTCGAGAAATTTTTGACGACGACTAGGCGTGAGCCAGTGCCAACGAACGGAAATTCAGCGGCGGTTAAATTGGTTTCGACCCAAAGCGAGGGGAGGGTTGGCCCGAGGGCTTTGCGGAGCGACTGAAGGGCGGGAATTTCGGAGGCGTGCGTTAAGCGAACCAAAAGACCTTCGGCGCGAGCTTCCCGTTGGAGTTGATGGGCCTCGAGCAACTCTTTGGCCACGGCTTCCCATCGTGCCAGAGGTTGTCGGCTACGGACGATGACGCGGGGCGGGGCGTTGTCGCCCGCGGAGCACTGAGACGTCAGGGAAATTGTTTCCGTGGCACGCCGCGTGTAACTAAAAGGATCCACCGCGTCAGCGGGACGGGCGATTTTTTGCGGGTAAAGTTCCCACGATTTTTCAGCGCGCTGTGCTAACTCCCGGCAGACTGGGATTTCGTACCAAGGATCTTCAGTTAAAGAAACTCGCAGGGTATCACCCAATCCATCGGCAAGAAGGGCGCCGATGCCAATCGCAGACTTAATGCGGGCATCTTCACCTTCGCCCGCTTCGGTGACGCCGAGGTGGAGCGGGTAATCCATGTGCAATTCCTCCATGCGGGCAACGGCGAGACGATACGCTTCGACCATCACCTTGGGGTTCGAAGCTTTCATGGAAAGAATCAGGTCTTTAAACCCGTATGATTCAGCGATGCGGATGAATTCCAAGGCAGACTCCACCATGCCCATTGGCGTATCGCCGAAGCGATTCATGATGCGATCAGACAGCGAGCCGTGGTTGGTGCCGATGCGGAGGCAACGACCCAAGGCTTTGGCTCGGAGGACTAGCGGGGAAAACGCCTGATGAAGCCGCTCTAGTTCTTCGGCATAAGCTGCGTCGGTGTATTCATGGACCGCAAATTTCTTTTTATCCGCGTAGTTGCCTGGATTAACTCGCACCTTTTCGACGTGCTCGACCGCTTCCATCGCCGCGACGGGTAGGAAGTGAATGTCTGCGACCAGTGGCTGCGAGAAACCTGCAGCCCGAAATTCACGGTGAATGTCTTTGAGGGCCGCCGCTGCGGCTTTATTCGGGGCGGTGATACGAATGATTTCGCAACCCGCTTCGGCCAGTTTGATGCATTGGCTTAAAGTCGCGGCGACATTCTCCGTATCGGAAGTCGTCATCGACTGCAGACGCAGCGGGTTAGCGCCGCCGACGCCTACGGACCCCACTCGTACTTCACGGGTAGGACGGCGTAGGGTTTGAAACCGCGAAAGGCAGTAGTCCCGAGACATGGGGTTAATTCAACCCCTTTAAGCCGCTTCGTCAACGAGCGTCAGAAATCCCAGCGCCAGCTTTCGGGCAACCATTGGTAGCCCTGCTTGCCGTTGGAGGTCACCACGCCGAGGCCAGGCCATGGCAAGTGGAAGCCGTAGGCACGTTCGCGGGTGGCCGAGATCTCGGCAAAAACTTTGCGGCGGCTCGCCACGGCTTGTTCGGGCACGTGGTCGAAGTCGATGAACCAAGAAGGATCCTCGAGCATCAGCACGTGGTTGTGGGCGAGGTCCGACATGTGCAGGAGGGACTTGCCATCGGATTTGATGCGGAAAATCGCATGGCCGTCGGTGTGGCCTGGAGCGGCGATAATGGTCACGGCGCCGTCGAGGACTTGGTCTCCGTCTTTATGCAGCACCAAATTAGGCTGAAGGGTGTCGAACGAGTTACGGACATTCTTAATCATCCCTTGAATGTCATCGGTGCGGTGCGAGTGGCTGAAGTCGGGCTTCGGGCCGCGCCAGAAGTTCACTTCCGTTTCGAGGACGTGGACGGCGGCGTTCGGGTAAAGAATCTTATTATTATTTGCAAAGCCACCGATGTGGTCGATGTGGGAGTGCGAAAGGAAGGCATGCGTCACTTGCTCAGGCGTGATCCCGACGGCGTCGGAAGCCATCGCTTCGGCGAGCCAACCCCAGGTGGCATTGTTGTGAGGGCCGAAGCCAGCGTCGAAGAGCAGGACTTCTTTATCCCGGCGAAGTAAGAGGATGTTAATGTAGAGCGTCACATCATCGGGACGTTCGCCCTTGGCCACGAGGGCTTGGGTCATCTCCGCCCGGTGTTCGGGGGGCCACATCTTCTTCGTCACGCAATTCTTAAACGTACCCCAACCATCGCTGATGGACCAAGCTTCGAACTTACCGATGGAGAATTTATAAATATACGGATCGCTGATTTTCTTTTTGCTCGGAGCCTTGGCGGTTTCGGCAGCGAGGAGTGGGGCGGCGACGCCTAAAGCGGCCAAACTAGCAGCGGCCGTCCCGAGGAAAGCGCGACGAGAGGGTTGAGGGGCAGATTGGTCCATAACAAGAAAGACCTAAGGAAAACTGGATAGTTCCCGAGGACGACAAAAATCGCTCGGGAGCCCCTTGGGATGCCTAAATTTAACGCGACGCCGTGAAATCAGCTGGCTTGTAAACGTGGCGTTCTAAAATCTGCTGGCGGAGTTGTAATTCGCTGTCACCCGAGCAACGGCGGACGTCGTGCAGGATGATGTAGCCCATCAAACTGAGCAGGAGGACCATGAAGGTGTATTGCAGGATGATGACCGCTTGGGAGCTCAGGGCGTTCTTCCACAGACGTTGAATCGTTGCGATGAGCATGTGTCCGCCGTCGAGCACGGGAATGGGGAGTAAGTTGAGCACGGCGAGGTTGAGGTTAATGAGCACCGTGAACCAAAGCACGCGGCGCACATCGTCCGAGAGATTATAATAAGCCTTGGTGATCGAAATCACCGATGCCAATTGCTTCACTTGGATGTCCGAACCGCGGTCAAACAGGCGACCTAAAGTCGTAAACGTGTCACCGATGATGCCGGTGCACGTCTTCCAAGGGTTTTGGTAAACCGTCTCGGTTTGCAGTAATAACTGGGTGCCGATTTGGGCGTGTTCGACTGGTTTACCGCGGCGGATTTCGGCGTTCTTCAAGGGCAAGTTGCCCGCATCGCCGTTTTGGCGGCGCCAGTAGAGGGTTAAGTCGCGCGTTCCCGAGGTAGCGATGTGGTCGAGGTCATCGAGCGAGTGCACGGCAACTAATTCGCGGCCATCAATTTTGTCGATGATGGTACCAATGCGAAGGGACTCGGTGAAAGCTGGATCTTCGGGGGAAACGCCGAGCACCATCAATTGGTCGCGTTTCGCTTCGGGGTTTTTATCTAATAAATCGCGGGTCACTGGGACCACGATGAGCGAGTGACGGTGGTCGTTGTCGCCGTAAGCAATCACACTCACGGGGTTTACGATTGCATTGATTTTAGGGGTGATTTTTACCGTCAGTTCTTCGGTCTGATTACGGCGAATGCGCAGTTCGTGCTGACCTGCACCCCCTTTGCGCAGTAATTCCCGAAACTCCGTGGGATTATTAATCGGCTTTTGATCGACGGCTAAAATTTGGTCGCCCGCTCGCAGGCCTGCTTGTTCGGCAGGAGAGCCTTTCATGGGGGTGTCGAGGATGACCGTCATGCGCGGCTGGATGGCGGTGGAGCGCACGCGGTCGCCGGTACGGGCGTTCATTTCCACGCGTACGGGTTGCAGAATGACTTCCATCGTCTTGCCATCACGTTCGATGATAAAGGTCGAGGTCGGGTTGCCTTGGGCATCTTTACGATTCCCCAATGTCACCGCTTTGCTGATATCGGTGAACGAAGCAACCGGTTTGTCATCGACGGAAATCACTTTATCTCCAGCACGTAAGCCTGCTTTAAAGGCGGGTCCCGTGACGGTTTGGCCTAGGCCGAGTTCCGCTAAGTGGTCTGAGCTCGTGACGACTTGTTCGGGTACATAGCCGATGACCGTGTTGCCGCTTCCTTCGGGGACGGGCAAGCCGGTGAACCACAGAATCGTGGCCAAGACGAAAGCAAAGATAACATTAAAAACCGCGCCCATCACGGCGACGATCATCTTGTCCGTGTAGGAAATTTTGGGGAGCGCATCGGCCTCTTCGCTGTTGGTGCCCTCGATGCCTTCCATGTCGGCTAACTGGGGCAAGGCCACATAGCCACCGAGCGGGATTAAGGACACGCGGTAATCGACGCCATCTTTCCCCGTCCACCCGAAGATGCGTGGTCCGAAGCCAATCGAGAAACGTTCGATTTTGAGTCCGCGGCGGCGAGCGGCGAGGAAGTGCCCTAATTCGTGAACGAAGATGGAACCTCCGAAGAAGATAATCACTAGGGCGATGCCCCAAGCGCTACCGATAAGGTCTTTAACAAATTGAACGTCCATGAAGAGGTGAAGAAAGTTTATTTCAGGGGGCGCGACCTAGGGCGAGCCTGGAAGCGAGTTGCCGACTCTGCGACTCGAAGGCCAACAGGTCTTCCAGCGAGGAAGGTTCATGTTGCGGGCTTTGCGAGAGTGTTTCCGAGATAATCGCGCTGATGCTCGTGAAGGCCAGTTGTCCCTTCACGAAGGCTTCGACTGCGACTTCATTCGCCGCATTGAAGATGGCGGGGGCGATTCCCCCTTGGCGAGCGGCCGCTTGGGCCAGTCCGAGGCAAGGGTAGCGACGTGGGTCGGGAGGGGTTAACTGCAGGGTCAAAGCCTCGCTGAGTTTCAGACGGGGGGCGGGGCAGGGCAGACGGAGCGGGAAGAGCAGGCAGTCTTGAATGGGGTAAGCCATCGAAGGCGGCGAGAGTTGGGCTTGCAGGCTGCCGTCTGTCAGGGCGATCAGAGAGTGGATGATGCTTTGGGGGTGGATGACCACATCGAGCCGGTCCATCGGTACTTGGAATAACCACTGGGCTTCGATCAGTTCGAGACCTTTGTTCGCCATCGTCGCCGAATCGATGGTCACCTTGGGCCCCATGCTCCAATTGGGGTGTTGCAGGGCTTGCTTGGGGGTGACTTGCGAGAGGGCTTCGAGAGGCGTGTCACGAAAGGCCCCACCCGAGGCGGTGAGGATTAAGCGGTCGATGTCGTGGGCAGGCTTATCGCGCAACAGTTGGTGGATGGCGTTGTGTTCGCTATCCACGGGCAAGAGTTGCGAGCCCGATTGACGCGCCGCGGCGGTGATAAATTTGCCGGCTAAAACTAAGAGTTCCTTGCTCGCGAGGGCGATGGTTTTGCCCTTTTGAATGGCGGCTAATGTGGGCACTAAGCCAGCCGTCCCGACGACGGCAGATACCACCGTGTGCACTTCGGGGAGGCAGGCGATTTCGGTCAGCCCCGCTGGTCCTTCGAGGATACGGGTGGAAGCTGGGAAGGCACCCGATTGACGGGCTTCTTGGGCGGCTTGGGGGTCGCTGAGGGCGATGGTCGTGACGCCGAACTCTTGGACGGGAGCAATTAAGTCACGCCAGCGAGTATGGGCGGCCAAGCCGGCGATTTTTAATAGAGTCGGGTGGGTTCTCACGACCTGCAGGGTGGTCGTGCCGATGGAGCCCGTGGCTCCGAGAATAGCGATAGCCCTAGGTTCCATGCCCTGAGGTAGTCTGAGTTAGGCAACCTTGCCCGGGCAAAGTGGCAAGCCGGTTTCCTGTGATGAGTTCGATAAAATGCTTTCTCCGCTTGTCTCTTTGGGTGGCTCTGTTTGCCTACTTGCATGGCCACTCAGCCTCAGGATCTCACCGGACTTTCTCACTTAGGAAAGACCCAAAACACCCCGCAGCAGACATTGGAAACCTTTCCCAATCGTCACGCAGGTCGTCCGTACGTCGTCGAATTAACGACCGAGGAGTTCACCTGCTTGTGCCCGGCGACTGGTCAGCCCGATTTTGCCAAAATCACGATTCGCTACGTTCCCGGTCCGCGCATCGTGGAATCCAAGTCGCTCAAACTCTATTTTTGGAGCTACCGCCAGCAAGGCATGTTCCACGAGCACCTCACCAATAAGATTTTGGATGATTTAGTCCAAGCCCTCGACCCGCTCTGGTGCGAAGTCATCGGTGCCTTTGGCGTGCGTGGTGGCATTGGGATTACGGTGCGCGCTGCGCATGGTAAGCAACCCGCTTTGTGAAGCGTCGGCCCGTCCAGTTTAACGACCAGGACGGCCCCAAGGATTGGCCCGGGGCTCCAGAAGTAGCTGATTTTCTTACGCGTCAATTAACGGCTCGGCGCTTAGCCCCGCGCACTTGTTTAACCTACGGCCGGGCCCTCAAAGGCTTTGCCCTTTGGCTTAAGGCGAACGCGGGGTGGGAGGGGGATTGGACGGCGCTCACAGCTCGGCACTTGCGCGACTTTGTCATCGAACGCCAACGCACGCACCAGCGGACCTCGATTCATAATCAAGTCTCAGCGTTGCGGGCCCTGCTCACGGATTTACGCGAACGCGGGGCGTTGAAAGCCTCGCCGGCAGCCGGGTTGATTCTGCCCAAACTCGCCCGCAACTTGCCCAAGTTTTTAACCGAACTCCAAGCAGAGACCCTGCTCGATCAAGCCCCCGCCCCGACGTCTGCTAGCCCGCAGTTGCAGGCCCGGGATCAGGCTATTTTAGAACTCTTATACGGGGGTGGTTTGCGGGTCGCCGAGTTGTGTGGTTTGCGGGGTCAAGATGTCACGTGGGCGACGGGTTTGGTGCGCGTCTTGGGCAAAGGGAATAAAGAGCGCGTCGTCCCGGTGGGCGAAAAAGCCCTTCAAGCGTTGCGGACTTACTTTAGCCATCGCGGCGAGCCTGCGGCCGAGGAACCTCTTTTATTAGCTTCTCGCGGTGGTCCCTTGCACCCGCGAGCGGTGCAGTTGATGTTAAAGCAGAAGTTGCGCGCCGCTGGTTTACCGGAGGATTTAACCCCGCATAAATTACGGCACGCTTGTGCTACACATTTATTGGCGAATGGAGCGGACTTACGTTTAGTCCAAGAGCAGTTGGGCCATGCCTCGTTATCCACGACGCAAATTTACACGCACTTAACCGTCGCCCGTTTGCGCGAGGTGCATCGTAAAGCACACCCGCGGGCGTGATGCTTTGACCTCGCCACGGCACTACGAAAAAACATTTTACCTCTCGTGTTCGTTGCCGTTGCCCACGCCAAACTAAATCTCACCCTGGCCGTCACCGGACGTCGCCCTGATGGCTTTCATGAATTGTGGAGTTTGGTCGTCGACCTCGAACTAGCCGATCACCTGAGTTTCATTCCAGGTGGACCGTGGAGTTTGACGAGTGCTGAGGCCGCGATGCCGTGCGATGATACTAATTTGGTGTTAAAGGCCGCGAAGGCTTTTGCTAAGTATTACCCTCAGGTAAAAGCAGGGAGATTTCATCTAGATAAAAAAGTCCCCATGGGGGCGGGCTTGGGCGGTGGCAGTGCCGACGCCGCGGCGGCGTTGCGTTTATTGAATCAAGCGGAAGGTCAGCCTTTCACGGTGAGTGCATTGGAAAAAATCGCGGCCGAAGTGGGCTCTGATTGTCCCTACTTCGTGGCTGGGGGAAAGCAGTTGATGCGGGGCCGGGGAGAGATTTTAGAATCGGTACCACCTGCGGCCGCCGCGGCATTAGCCGGTCGGCGAGTTTTTTTAATTAAGCCTCCGTTTGGCGTAGCGACCCCCGAGGCTTATGCTGCTTTGGCGAAGACGCAGCAGTATCAAAGTATCGCACAAGCCCGGGCGGCTTGGCAGGCATGGTTACAGCATCCGACCAGTGATCCCTCGGTTTTGGGGAATGATTTGAGTGGACCTGTTTTTCAGAAACACCTGGCGTTGGCGACCGCCTGTGAACGCTTGGCACGAGAGCAGGGCGTGACGTTCCGCATGACCGGAAGTGGCAGTGCTTGTTTCGCTTTGGTTGAGCCAGCGGTGCCATTGGCTCCGATTCAGCAAGCACTCCAAGCTTGGTGGGGCTCAGGAGCTTGGGTCGTAGAAACCCGTATTTTGAGTTAATTTCTGCTTTACTGTCCCCCTCGGCATCCCCTAGATGCATCCCACTACTCAACTATGGGAAGCCTTAAGAAAAAACGTCGTCTGAAGATGAATAAGCACAAGCGCCGTAAGCGCTCGAAGAATCATCGTCACAAGAAGCGTTTGTGGGGTTGATTTAACCCTCTTTTCGGTGAAATTGGGCGACCTTGGGGTCGCCCTTTGTTTTTTCGGGCTTGCTCACCCCCCGTGCCTCTCTCAATCCTCAACCTTCACCAACCTCTAAACCATGGCCCGCGAAATCGTTATCATTGAGTGCACTGAAGCTCGGAAGGAAGGCAAACGCCCCTCCCGTTACATGACTACTCGCAACAAGAAGCTTTCCCAAGAGAAAGTTGAAAAGAAGAAGTACAACCCTTCGTTGCGCCGTCATAGCTTGCACAAAGAAATCAAGGGTTAAGCTTTAGGTTTAACCTCTTTAAGAAACCGCCGGAGTTCGGCGGTTTTTTTGTGCCTCGAGGTTATTAGGCTGGATTACCGCCGCGACGCTCTAAGCGCCACTGGGCACGGTGATGGCGAGTCCAGTCAATCAGGGCACGCTCAAAACCAATATCGCGACCAGCCTTTTCGGACTCGATCCACTTATGGCGCAAAATTTCTTCACGTTCCGCACGGAACTCGGCGTAAAGAGAAGACCGAGCCGCGAGGTCGGAAATTTCCTTATTACGATCTACAGGCGAATCACTCATCTTGCTTCCCTAACTTTGACGATTTTTACCCCTCAAGGCAAGTGATTGGTTGCGGAAAAGTCACACCCGGGTGGCAAGTTTTTGCCAAACGGTCCAGGCGATGGATTTAAATACCCGAGCAGGGTTGCTGTCCGGGTGGCTAATCACGACCGGGATACCGTGGTCGCCGCCTTGGCGAATGGAGGCGTCTAGGGGGACTTCGCCCAAAAGTTCGGTTTTTAGGGCGGTAGCTACTTTAAGACCACCCCCTTGGCCGAAGAGGTATTGCCGATGCCCAGTGGCATCTTCGAGGAAACTCATGTTTTCGGCGACTCCTAGGATGGGGACGCTGACTTTTTCAAACATCGACGCCCCGCGCAGGGCTACGCTGACGGCGGCGGTTTGGGGGGTGGTGACGATGATGGCACCGCTGAGAGCCATCGATTGGGCCATCGAAAGTTGGGCATCGCCCGTGCCTGGGGGGAGGTCGATCAGGAGCACATCGAGTTCTCCCCAGCGCACATTGGTCGCAAATTGGGAGATGGTTTTCATAATCATCGGACCGCGCCAGATGACGGGGGCGTTCTCGTCGATCAGCAGCCCCATGGAAATGACTTTAACGCCAAAGTTTTCGAGCGGGATGAGGACATCGCCTTCAATCTCGGGTCGACCACTCACCCCAATCATCAGGGGCACGGAGGGACCGTAGATATCGCAATCCATCAGCCCCACGCGCAGGGGTTGTTGGTGGGGGGCGGAGCGGGCTAGGGCACAGGCCAAGTTGACGGCGAAAGTCGATTTACCCACGCCACCTTTACCGCTCGCCACGGCGATGATGTGTTTAACTTGGTGGACGCCGGCGTTGGCGGGGGGTGGGTTGGCCGCCGTGCTCGTGGGGGCGGGGGTGTTCTTGGGCACCGTGACCGCGATACTGATGACGGGGGCGGGAACGCCTATCGCTTGCAGGGCGCTTTCGATGTCGGCGTAGAGTCGCTTAGGGATTTCGGGGTCCGCAGTCGTGACGGCTAGGCCGACCGTGACTTGACCCTGGGCGTTGACCTCGATGCCTTTTAGTAGCCCAAAGGAAATGATGTCGCGGCTGTACCCCGGGTAGCGAACTTTGCTGAGGGCACGTTGTACCGTTTCCTGATTAATGGCCATGAGTGGGATTGAACTCCGCCCCGCATTTAGGTCAAACTGCTATCGCCTAAAATAAATTTTCTACTCATCGTCTTTCCCCACATGCGTTACCTTGCTTGGTTAGTTTGTCTTTTGACCTTTAATTTCGTTGGAGCTCAGGATCGAGTTGTCATCAACGAGAATATCGATGCCTCGTTGCAGCGTGGACAGATTCCCGTGGCCGTCGTGAGCGATGACCCAGTTTTAGGTGAGCGCGTGTCTTTTGCTTTGTCCACGCACGGAGCCATCACGATCAGCCCTAGTTCTTCGGTGCGGGTGCGTCTCGGACGCAGTGCCCTCACGGCGGTAGTAGCTTGTGACAATGCCCGTTGTGCGTTTCAGACCAATGTCGAAGCAGCTAATGAGCATGACTTGTTTTTAAAAGTCGCGGACGCCGTGCTCGTCGGCTTGGGGCAACGGTGGCAATTAAAGCCCCTGTTCGCTGGCACTAAAGTCGCCTTCACGTCGCGCTACACTGGGCACCAAGAAATTTACATCACGAATTTAGCCCGCTCACGTACGATGCGCGTAACGAATTTAGAAAACACTTCCATTGGGCCGCGCTGGTCGGCGGACGGAACGCGCGTTTACTTTATCACTTCGGCTCGCACGGGCTTCCCCGAAATCTTTTCGAGCAACGGGATTGGTAATCCCCAAAAAGTGATCACCGATGTGCGTGGGGCGCTCGGTTCGGCGAGTGCTTCGCCCGACGGCCAATACCTGGCTTTTGCGTCTTCCAATAAAGGCTCGATGGATATTTATGTTTCAGGCACCCAAGGCCAAGCTCCCCACCGCGTGATTGCCACGCCCGATGTCGACGCCGATCCTTCGTGGTCGCCTGATAGTCAGCGTTTGGCCTTTACCAGCGGCCCGATTGGTCGCCCCGGAATTTATATTTCGTCGGCAAGCGGCAGCGGGATGACCCGACTGGCAACCGAGTATAACTATTGCACCGAGCCTCATTGGAACCCCGTGTTTCCTGACCAAATTGCGTTCACTTTCCAGTCCGGCCGTTTGAGCTTGGGTGTGTATGACTTGAAGACTCGCGCCGTGACGGTGGTGCCAGTCGTCGCGCCCTTGAACCTCTCGCACGCCTCGTGGTGTGCGGATGGACGTCACTTAGTGGCCACGCAGGCGAGCAGCAATAACTCTTGGCTCGTAGTCGTCGACAGCGTGACAGGTAAAGTTACACGCCTCACCGACAGCAACCTCGGAGAGTGTTCCGAACCCGATTGCTGGGTGCGTCGTAACTAAGCTGCGCGCTTACTCCGCCAAACTTAAGGGCGCAGGAATCGACGATTCCATGGGCTTAGGGTAAACTTCTAGTTTACTCAAAACCTCGAAGGGTAGGGCGTCGCCCGTGCTGTATTTCGCATGGGTTTCCCGGTCGACCATGACGCAGATGGTATCGGTTTCATGCTCGCGGGCTACGAAGAAGTAGAACCACTGTGGTGAGGTGCGTTCGTAGGTCATGTCACGGCTGCCCACGCGGAATTTAATCCAAGTGCGTTTTCCGCCCACGATGGGCTTATCCATCACCTTGTATTTTTCTTTCACCAAGAGGACGTCTTTAGCGATTTCTTCCGAGCGCAGGTCGCTGGCGCGGAGGTATTTTGAACCCCAAGGCAAGTAGAGCGTATCACCATTGATTTGCACCGTAACGAGGACTCGTTGGCTGGCGTTAGCGGGATCGATTTTACCCGTTTCATCGATGAGGAAGGAGCCATCCTCGGCCACTTTGATTTCTTTGGCCGTGGAGGCTAACACCCAAGCGGCTAACTCGGCCCCTGGACCTTGGTTAAATTCGCTCCAGCGTTGTTTGCGGGCGTTGGGATCAACGTTAATCCGCATGCGGCTTTCCAGGTCGCGCAATTTATCGGCGAAGGCTTTTAACTCCGTAGCCCATTGTTTGTTGGGCTGGGGGGCGGTGGGTTGTTCGGCGTTGCGAATGTAGAATTCAACGCGGGAAATGGCGTTCTTAACTTCCGGAATTTTGAGCACTTCCATTTCCGTCTTCAGGCGAGCGGCTTCAGGAACCGCTGGGGCATCAGGGAAACTGCGGATGATTTCGCCTTTTAAGTTTTCGAAGGCCGCCTCGCTGAGCAGGGGCGATAGGATGATATCAAGCACGTTGGCTTGATCGGTCATTTTTTGGGCAATGTTTTCCGGAATCGCGAACGGCAGGACGTAGACTTTGAGTTTATCATCCAATTTAATATTCCACTTACTAACTTGGTTTGCCAAGGGGCTGGCATCAACGACGCCAGAGACCTTATAGCCTTTACCGTCGGTGACTTTAACGCGGCTGAGTAAGATGTTGCGGGCGTTTTGGGCACCAGGAGGTTTGGGGAAGATGGCTTGGGCTGCCTCGATTTTAGCATCTTCAAAGCGTTTTAATTCTACTTCGAAGCGCTTTTGTTTTTCGGCAATAACAGGGTCGTCCTTGGCAAAGTGTTTGGCAAGGGCACCGAGGCCATGGCTTACGAAATTATCGGTCAGGCCCAGTACTAAGGCTAAACCCAGCACGACGAAGAAAGTCGCGATGCCTGCGATTTTACGGGTACGCAATACGCTGGAGATTTCTTCTTCATGGGCCTGCACGGCCATTTCCCCTTGGGTTTGCGAAAGCTGGTCGACGGTTGCGGCATTAGCCAAACCATACATCAGTAATTTTTGGCGTAGGCTAGGGTCGAGCCGGTTGGTTTGAGCCACGGTCTCCTCTTCGGTCTTAACGTTGCTGCTGGTGCGGTTGAGTTTGAGCGAGCTCCCAAAGGTAAAGTGATTGCTCAGCGGTTCCCATTCCGTGGAGCCTGCGGGCGCACAAAGGGTTTCCGCATCCACACTGCCTTGTTGGATGAGGTCTTGGATGTCGTATTCCGAGAGAGGTCCCCGGACTTCGTTATCAATAAAAAGGGAAAATTGGCGCATAGCGGCACGATTAACCCTTGAGGGGTTAGTGTCTCATTAATGATGCCGATTTGAGCCTCGAAGCAAGCCCATTGGGAATTCCATTTATACCCTTTGCAAGTCGGCCTTTATTAGTTTTTAATCCGCATTGCTCGATGTCTAACCAAGGAATGAATCAGTCGCAGAAGCAAGTGCAGGGTCTTATCCTGACACCGCAACTGCGTCAGTCGTTACGCATCTTGCAAGTGCCCGCTACTGAACTCTTACGGGAGATCTCCGATGAGTTAGCCGCTAACCCCTTGCTTGAAGAGGTGGAACCTACCAACGTCGAGCCTTTAGAGCAAACTGGCCCGACGGCGGAAGACTCGGAGGAGGACGGCCCGCGCGAATTGAGTTTAGGCGAGGATGATTTTGATGCCCTGAAGCGGATGAAGGAAGATTGGGACGATAGTTATTACGAAGAAATCCGCTCCCAGGGGTACACGCAAGAGGACGAGGAACGTCGCCGGCATATGTTGGAGTCCGCCACGGGCGAGGCCTCGTTATCGGAGCATTTAGAAGACCAAGCCCGTACGGCCGCCGAAACGCCCGAGGTTCAAGAGGCTTTAAAGCTGCTCATCGCCTCGTTGGACGAACGCGGTTTTCTCGAAGAAGACCTCTCCTCGATTGCTTTACGCTCGGGTCAGCCCTACGAGGCCGTGATCACGGCCCACACGCTTTTATTAAGTTTTGATCCGCCGGGAATCGGGGCCCGCGACCTCCGCGAATGCTTCTTGGCACAGTTGCGCTTGAACCAACGTGGCCTCTCGACGGCAGCTCGTTTAGTTAGTGAATGCTGGGAACCCATGATGGGTCGTCGGCTCGAAGAGTGTGCCCGCCTTTTAAAGGTCAGCCTCGATGAAGTACGCGAAGCTTTGCTTGAGTTAGCTAAATTAGAAACCGTGCCTGCCCGCCGCTTTGAGCGTGATGAGAACCGGGTGGTGGTGCCTGATGCCACCGTGACCCGCGGTGAACATGGCAACTGGAAGATTGTGATGGATGACCGGCATGTGCCGCGGTTGCGTTTAGTGCCCGCCTACAAGGACATGTTAGCCGGCAATGCCCTCGGGGATAAAGAACGGCATTACATTTTGGAGCGTATGCGCCAAGGGAAGTTTTTGATTGGGGCGATTGAGGAACGCCAACGCACCGTCGAAAAGCTCGCGCACATTATTTTAGAACACCAACAAGATTTCTTCGAGCATGGTCCGTCGCGTTTAAAGCCGCTGACCATGACCGAGGTCGCCAAAGAAATGAACGTGCACGAAACGACCGTCGGTCGTGCCGTGGCGAACAAATGGATGCTCACGCCGCATGGCCTGCGCGAATTTCGGTGGTTCTTCACTTCAGGGGTATCGACCACCGATGGTGGCACTGTGGCCCAAGAGGGGGTGCAAGAAATGATAGCCGACCTCTTAGCGCGCGAAAACCCGGCAGCGCCTTTGGCCGATGAAGCCATCACTGCTGAATTGAAGAAGCGTGGCGTGCAAATTGCGCGCCGCACGGTGGCAAAGTATCGCGAGGCCTTGGGGCAACCTCCCGCCCACATGCGCAAGCAAAGGCTCTAAGCCTTGTGAACGCACTCTTAGCTCAATCGTTGCAGGATCGAAGCCCAACCAAAGTTCGGTAAGTCTGGGAAAATAAATTGCACGCCCACCGTGCGTCCATCGCGTCGTTGGGCGGGAGCGGTAATCACCGGGAGACCGGCTAACGACACAGGGGCATTGAGAGCGAGCAAGCCTTGGCGATGCTCATCGGTACAAGCGCTTTTGCTCACCGCTGGTCCTGTGGTGCAGGGGAGGGCGATGAAGTGATGTCGGCGGAAAATTGTCCGGAAAGCATCCGTCACGCGCGCTCGCACCGCTTCGGCTTCGCGTAAGGCTTCCGGCGTACGTTGTCGGCCGGCGTTGAGACGCTGCCACACGACGGGGTCATAGTC
>Ga0214172_1000058_pt1 | contig 60176 bp, 73 predicted proteins | sample TroBogEpilimnion_29_FD_153010 | JGI IMG/M metagenome (GOLD analysis project Ga0214172, IMG submission 153010) | Freshwater microbial communities from Trout Bog Lake, WI - 12JUL2007 epilimnion | ecosystem: Environmental > Aquatic > Freshwater > Lake > Epilimnion/Euphotic zone | place: Trout Bog...
TGCCTGCCTTGCGAATTAGATTGTCATATTCTTCCTTACAAGTAAACTCGGGCATTTTATTTTTAATAACTGTGATACATTCCTTGACAATCAACTGGGCGAACCTTTCCATCATGATTTTTACATCAACGTGATCACCTTTGTTTGCAGACATTTCAGCCTGTTCAGCAAGTTCTCTAATTAGTTCGTTCATACATATACTCCCGTGGGCAAGGCCCTAAGTTTTAATTGGGTTTTACTTTTTTCATTTCATCGTTATAATTGACCAACGATTTGAAACCAAGTCGGCCAATCACAATCGCTACAACTGAGAACAAAATACCAAGCCAGCCTGAACTAAGCCAAGCGGCAAGAAACACTGCGCACCACAGCATGATGCCTATAATTACGCCCGCCATTATATTCCTTTGTAATCCTTTGTAATCCCCAACAATTTCATCGCCCACGCTCTGACCACAAGTACGAAAATCACAATCACCCCAACTGCCACAGGAATACCCCACCAACCAAAGTAAAGCCACCCCATATAAAACAACGTAAGTGAGAAGAAAAAATAATGTGTGTAAAATAAAAATGCCCTCATATCGTTGTTCCGTTTTGTTAGTGTATATACATTATAGCCGAAATGGCATTTCTGGTCAACCACAAAAAAGCCCCAAAAATAGGGGCTCTTAACTGTTGTTTTTTTGCAACATTAAAATTCTTGATTTTTAAACTGTTTTCCCAGTGTTTGTTGGCGTTTTATATTGGAAGGATTGCCTGTCCCGGAATCTGCGTGTCCAAATAGACCATACAATTTAATTTTTGTAGGATTGCGTCCTTCGATTGTGTAGAATACGCTGATGTCTTGTGTAAGGTGTGCGTGTCGTATGCCAGGAATTTGTTTGCCTATAGGACCTTGTCCTATCATTGGATAGTCTCTTGAACCGTAGTTTTGTAAAGGATTGTTTATTTTAGAATCTTTAAACTCTTCAAACTTTTTTGCCACAGCAGGATTGTTAGCAATTTTCTGTCTAAATGTTTCTACAAATAGCGGACTAACTAAAAATTCCACATCAAAGTCTCGAGCTTCTTCTAAATCAAGTACACGCCATTGATTTTTTTCATAGCAATTCAATAACTGTTGTTCAATTGTAGATAGTGGAGTGATTTCTTCTATTAGCATACACGTATTTATCGAATTGGGATTTGAGTATCGCTACCAATTCCTGCAGCATTCATAGTAGTGATATTACGTCCTTCCCGCATACTGGCAACAATGGCCTGACCCGAAAGATTGCTGGTATCTGCAATTGCAGTAAAGAAAGCAGAATTATTGGGATCTTGTCCTATTTCGTGCAGATTACTGCCCAGAGCCATGACAGCACTTCTTGAGTTGGCAGTCAGCTCGCCGAAGTTGACCTGTGCTAATGCTAAATTATTTTTCTCAATAGTCAACTGATTGGCTATTGCTGTAAAGTTAGTGTTTAAATTACCTGTAGCCGAACTGTATGTTGCTTCAATATTGGCAATGATATTGCTGGTTGCTGGGAGAATACCAGTTAGGAATGCCGACTCTAAACTGGTATATGTTCCTGTGCCGGGTACTCCTCCGGGGATAGTAACTGTTACAATTTCTGGCGGGCCTGGATCTATCACTATGGTATAGTTGCCGGCAATGGCATTGTTCATGATGGTAAATGCACCATTTGACGAATTGGTCAGATAATAAAATGCATTGGCAGCATTTAATGTATTGATGTTGGCCGTTACCTGATTGAAGTCGTCGGTATAGGGTATGCCAGCCGCCGATCCCATAAAATCATACAAGGTCAGTGTACCATTGGGTCCTGTGCCAGTTGCCAAGGTATTGCCCAACGAGCTGGACACATTTGCCGGCACAGGAGTTGTTAGGCCATTGATAGCTGGTAAGCCTGCATTGGTCTCAAGTGCTGTTACAGCAGCAGCAAAAGTGGGTAGTGTTAAATTAAAAATATTTTTAATCTGTTGTAGACTCTGAGCAATGGCCTGGTTGGCCAATGCCTGTGCAGTAGGAGTAACTGTAGATAATAGAATATAGCTGGGGTTAGCAGCAAATAACGGCAATAGATTATTATTAACAGTATTGGCACTGGTATAGATATTTGATAGTGTGCTTGATACTGTACCAGGATTATTGCCAGTTGGCGTTGGAATAGTTAATGTTTGATAGCTGTGTGGCAATGTCTTGACTGGATTCAACAGATCAGCCATAGAGGTTAAGCCAGGAGTGGTACAATTGAATATGGTCAACACTTCCTGTAACTGGCTTCCAGTTACCCAGGTCATGACCTGATACATAGTTGCTTCTACAGTGGCAGTAGGAGCAACACCATTCTGTGTTAGATTTTGTAGTGTGGCTGAATCAATGCCAGCGGTGTTTAACATTTTAACAAAGTCAGGCAATAGACCTGCTATCTTACTCATATTGTATATCAGCGCACTGGGGTAACCAAAGTGTTGTAAGTTAGTAAGATCCCAGGTTTTGCCCAAGGCCAATAAGTCTGTGCCAAAGGCAGTAAGATCGCTGTTGACATTGCTGACAGATCCAGTTGTTACTGAATTCATTGATGTGAAGGTATTTGAAATTGCACCGGTATTGGCCAATGAATTGATATATTGATTGGTTTGGCTAATATAACCTTGTACTATGCCATATACCTGACAGAACTTGCTGACATCTCCGCTGCCTAAGATACTTTCTGCTTGCGCAATTACCACACCGGAAAAGCCGCCTGTGTAAGTGTTGGCATAGTTGCCTAGTGTACTGGCGTATGCTGTAGGAACAACGTTGGTAATGGCCGGGACTGAATTGGCAGATAGAGTCTGTAATCCATATACCACATTACTGGTCACAGTACTATTGGCTACGTTTGCATTAGAGCTGGCCAAGTTGGCCACAGCATTAGACAGTACTGCGGTATAGTTGCTGACTACAGCGGTACTGTTGTAATTGTTTACAGCTATGATTAGATTTCCGCTGACAGATAAGCCTTGATTTTGTAATAGGCCATTGCTGGCTATTAGCATTACTGAACTAAATGGACCGTCACTCATTGCTTACCCAATAAACACATCTGGACTTCCGGCAGCTATCTGTGTGCATTCGCTCAAGTAATCACCTTGACGTGCAGCTGGTTGACCGTTGATAAACACAGTGGAACTGCCAACAGCAATAGTAGCAGTATGCGGCACGCAATGGCGCCCGCCTGGCTTCAAGTGTACAGTACTTGAATCTCCTACTCTGGCAGCTGGTTGATTATTGATAAAAACGTCAGGCGATCCTGTTGCTATTGTATAAGCTGTGCAATGCACTACTCCTGGATCACCTTGTCTTGCTGCTGCTGGCATATCGTCTCCTGTGTTGTATTTATCGGAGATAATATGCGTAGTTATTGTTTACTTGCTTGTTTTATATGAGTATCTAACCAGTTTGATTCAACCGGCTGTAAGTATTTTTTATTAGCATCTTCGACAAAAATATCAGGATTATAAATGATTGGTATTCCTGTTAATTTACTAATTTGTTTAAGATAGCTTTCTTGATACAAATATGCCAACTCTTGACTTAGAAATACAGTATCATAATCAAGTAATAGCGGAACCCTAGCAAGGAAATCACCGTAGGTAATACGACTTCTAAGTCTCTGTTCCTGATATGCTAAAATATTTTGGTCGCGGCCAATTATAGCTACCTGCACGTCTAATCCCGTTGATTTTGCTATACCGATAAAGCGAGTATAATCAGGCCAAGCATCTTGGCCATTATCTCTATAAGGACAACTGATACTGGTAACATGATAGTCGTATGTCGACCAATCATAAGATTTGATCAAATCAGGATCCTTCCACAATGCAGCGAAAGGTTCCTGGTCGTGACCTATCCAGTAAGTTTTATTTAAATCATGCCAGGAGTTGACTGCCGGATGTTGTGAAAAAATCTTACTGAATAAGTGATTACCTGATCCCTGTGGACCCGTCAATATTAACAGTTTGGGCATTGGCTAGTTGTTGTAAGGCTGCTTCTGTAGTTTCAGTAATGATTCCAGTCAATTGGAAAGTCACTCTTGGATGGTGGCCTGCGTTGGCAGTCGAGTGCGGCAAATTAGCCCAATCAAAAGTAGTTACTTCGCCTGATATCCAACGATTATGATGATAATTACCGTATTCCCAAAATTGTCCAGGTTGCCAATCGGTTAGCTGTACCATAATACGCATGACACGACTGGGATCCTCGGGACACCATTTATATAACTTGTCTAAATGTAAGTTCCAGACCTCTCCAGGGTGTTGCACATGTATACGATTCATACAGTCGCCTAGACCAAAGAAGTTACTGATAGATTGTAAGCTGGTCGGCAAATTCCAATTTAAATGAGTTATTGCTGTATCAACTGCATATCCTGTACGACCTAAATCGTATTCTTCGGCTGCTAGTTCCTCCGGCGGCGCCTGTACATCCCGTCCTTTGTATCCGCGTGTGGCCCAAGTGGCCGGTTCAGCAGTATCGATAATTGTAGGCAGATCATTAATCCAGACTGGTTTAATATGTCCTAGTACTTTAACACAATCAACTGCTGGATCAAATCGCATATTGTCAAAATGATAATTGCTACGAAGTTTTGATTGTTCCCATGAGCTTTTCATAATATTTCCTTAAAATTTGTAAAAGTCAACTCTATCATATGGTCTTATCTGGAAAATCATTTGATTATATCTTAATATATTGTCAAAGTTTATTTTCCAATAATTCCGCCATGCGCCTATGTCTAAATTTAATAGACGATTAATTTCTGCTTCATATGCTGTAAAACGTAATTTGTCATCATTGATATTATCATAAGAATAATCAATGAAATCTGGAAATCTAAATCCATAAAATTCTTTCAGATGTTTAATAAATCCCGGCACGCTGAATGGCAATATAAAATGACCTTTTATTAACGGATCAAAAGTTTTTTCCGTTACAACTAATGTAGGACTGACAGCATCACCTATACGTTCTACAGTTTCTCCGTATATACTTATAAATGTATTTCTATAGTATTCGTTATGAGGAGGGCTGTATCCAGGAGATATTTCATCTGAGTCTAATTTTAGAATTTCTAGTCTTTCTAAATCCATTAGAGGAAATTCTATGTTTGAATATAGAAACAACTTTTGACTATCGTCATGGCAGTTACCTAAGTAACCTGAATTATAATAATTATTTTTTAGTATCTCTACTATACGTTTTCTATAAATTAAATTTCGATAAGGGCTATTATTATATGTTTTATTTGGAGCAACATAAATTTTATTTTTAATACGATTATGCTCGGGCACAATATAACTTAATTGACCCTTATGATACCATTTTTCTGTTTTTTCTCTAAAAGGAAATTGCGAATAATATGCTTTGGTTCTATTAAATAAAAAATCATTAAAAATGACACGAGGGTTATCTAAGGAATCTATATTAACATTAGTAATAACATAGATATTTTTATCCTCATTTAGTATTTTTTGTATTTTGTCAACTTGCAATCTATAGTTGTGAAAGATTTCAAATTTTATAAAAACGTCGTTATCATTGACTTCTACAATAGCATCAATATTGTTATTGCTCTGCTGAGCAATTTCGTGTAGATTATAATCTTGGCCATTCAGGTCAAGAAACATAGTAAGAAATAATGAATTCTTATCTTTACCGTATATTTTCAAGCTCATAGTTTATATTACTGTTACTCTTACGTCTGCTTGCTTATAGTCTTGAAAGTATTCTTCGGGAGGCTGTGCAAGTCTCAGAGTCTGAGTCAGTACACGATTGTTACCCAGTACATACTTATCGCCCCAGGCTTTGAGTATGCCAGCATTCTGTTCGGCTATGATTTTACCCATTCGCTTTAGATCAATATAATATTGATCATACTTAGGATATGTTATGTTAAAGTGTCCGCATTTGACCCACCATCCTAAGCAGGCATCATCGTCCCGATGTACTAGAACAATCGGGCAATCAGGCCAAGTCGCCTTGATATAATCAAGGTGGTATGTAAATACATGACTCTTAATAATGCGTACACCTTCGCCAGAGAATGGTCGATCAAATTCGGCTTCGTGCTGCTCTTTGGAATACATGGGCATACGCAAAATTAATTCGCCGAACTCCATGCCTGGATCAAAGTATGCACCCATGTGCATCAACTGCATTGTACCAGGTGCATCATGCCAGTATTCACGCTCAGGACTAGCATCACTACGATCAATGCTAGGACTAAAGTAAATGTTTTTACTTACGCTGCTCCATTTTGAGCCTGGAGCGCCAGCCATAAAAATATATTTCATTCTTTACTCAAGTCAATTGTTTCAAGTACTGGTAAAAATGAAGCACGAAGTTCTTCCATGTGCTTTCTTAATCCTGCAGGAGTTAATTCTGATTCTTCATAAAAAACTACATTAAGATCAGACCATTCCTGATATTCATTAGATCGCACAGCCTCACTAAATGTTTTTTGATACCAGTCTACTATTTCCTGCGGAGTTCCTTTTGGTAGTTCGATACTCCAGGCTGCATACACATTAATTCCCTTGGCTACGGTGTTTAACAAAGGTACTCTAGGATACTGACTCATTCTATGTGTGCCTGTAAAGCCGATTGGTTTGACTTTGCCGGCATCAACCAACGGCTTGGCTACTGCAATTGGCATAATACCAAATTCGGTTCCTGTCTTGCCATCAAAAGATGCTACGCTTTGTACAGCTGGTGCTGGACCATTGAATTTGATAGGTAGTACTAGATCTTTCTTACCTTGACCTTTCATCATCAAATATTCAAATGCTGTTCGATGCGCACCACCGCCTACTGCCACATTGACAGGTTTATTGGTTGTGCTAATAAGTTGAACAAATTCTTCTGGAGTATTGATCGCGCTCTTGGGACTTGCAACTAGCACCAATGGACTTTTTCCCATAGTTAATACGTCAATGAAATCATCGTACTTGAATTTCTTAACATTAGCTTCCCAGATATCATTAGTGACATATGTGCTCATGTGACTAGGCAAATTAATTGTATATCCATCTGGATCTACTGTCAAAAATTTATTTTGTGCCACTACCGAATCAGCACCGGGGGTGTTCTGCACTACATAGACAAATTTTGGATTGGTCTTTTGCACGATCTCTGCTAGTTTACGAAAAGCAATTTCGTTTCCGGCACCAGGCGTATTGCCTACAATAACAGTAACCGGTTTGGTAGGTTCCCATGCAAAGGCCAAAGCGGGAAGTAAAGCCAAAATGGCTAAAAGTTTTTTCATTGTTTTTCCTATTTTAATAAAAATGGGGCCGAAGCCCCGGTATTGATTACCAACCGTAAGCGTTGGCTACTAGTTCTTTACCCGCTGCGGCAGCAACAGTATTCTTGCAAGAAATGTCATACAGGTCTTTGCGCATTGCAACAACGATTGCTTCAATGCGAGCTTGCTCTTCTGAAGTTGTTACTAACTGTGCTAATTTACGTGCACCGATGTTAGCGTGAAAACCTTCGTCTTTAGCAATCTTAGCGTAAGCATTCGAAACAAATTCGTCTTCGATGCATTCGGCCATTTGATTCCATACAGCTTCGGCACGACCTTCAGCAACTAATTGATAAGCAGCTAAGGCAGCCGCATCGTCTTGTGCATTATACTTCTCTAATAGAGCAGCACCTTTAGCAGTTGGCTTTGCAGCTTCACGAGCAATAGCAGTAGCAACATCAACTGGCTGACCAGAAATGTGCTCAATAACTTCCTTAACTAGACGGAAGTGTACTGCTTCGTCATGTGCTTGTTGGCTTAATAGTTGTAGTTCAACTGGATCGGCGTCGGCTGGCATAGCAGCAACTTGAGCAGCAATTTCAACCATGTTCATACGCTCATTAACCATACGACCGACGAAGTGTTCAACTAATTCTTCTTGTGCGGGCTTGCTATCAAAGTAAGCCTTTACATTGTGCTGACTAGCTTTAAATAGTGCCTGGTTGTCCAAAACCAGCTTTTCTACGAATTGTTTTCCTGTTAGCATGAGTTATCCTTTCATATATAATTAGCTAATACAACAGAGACACTAAAATTTTCTGTATCTTTGTAAAATTATTTATCTTTTTGAGAAAAAATATCATGAATAGTAAGATTTTGAAGTGTATTGAAGAAAATTTGCAAGAAACCTTTAATATGGACAAATATCAGTATGTTAAGCATAAAATTAAAACAGATGCAAGATTCGATGATTTACCGTGGACTCCGGCACGTAAGAAAAAGTTTATTCAAAAACTTGAATCAACGTTTGGCGTGCCTGTCGAATTAGAAGGTACAATTGGGGATCTAGTAGAACGTACTGATATACGATACTTAAATTGTTTCTTTGGCGAAGTTTGGAAGCCACGTACAGAACAGTATCAATGGACTGGATATCGTATTGCAGAAGAAATTTGCCGTGCCAATCCCAAGAAGGTATTGGATGTGGGCTGCGGATACAATCTGTTCAAAGGACGTATTCCAAATCTAGTTGGTATTGACCCGTACAATAACTGTGCAGATTTCATGGTCGATATCTTAGATTACCGAGTAGAACCCAACTTGCACGATCATATTATTGCTTTAGGGTCGATTAACTTTAACAGTCGAGAGGACATTGAACTACGTTTTGCTGCTACAGTTAATTTGCTAGCACCGGGCGGTCGATTATGGATGCGTGTTAATCCAGGACACGATCATAAAAATGGACCATGGGTTGAAATATTTCCATGGTCCTTTGAAATAGCTTATGAATTTGCTAAAAAGTTTAATCTAACACTTGAAACATTAAAACAAGATCAAGATAGACTATTTTTCTTATTCAGTAAACCTAGCCTGTAATAATTTGCTTTTTAGCCGGCACATCGATGCCGGTTGTTGCTTTGATATAAGCAACTTTAACATCTTCTCTAGTTGGAGCAATCATAGAAATTGATGTTGCATACAAGATTACATCTTTTTCCATTTCTGCAGTAAACATGCTAGGTATTAGCATCGGCGGGCCTCCATTGGGGTTTGGCCCAATGCTAACCGGCTGTTTAATAACTAAGACACCTTCGTCAATTTTCATAATCTTTGTTACAACTTCTTCTCCGGAAGTAAGTTTGATTGTATTGATTTCACCTTCGTTAACCATGTTTATCCTTTAATAGTGGTCCAAAATTCTTCAGGTTGTGCGGCTAGGCCCTGAAAACCGCCTTGTAATAATGTTGTGCCGTTAAAAATTTGCGGCACACTACGTAATCCTTGATCTATTAAAAACTCTCTAGCATCTGGATCGTTGCCTACATTAATTGTTTTATATGCCACTCCTTTGCTTTCGAGTAATGCTTTTGCTTGATTGCAAAATGTGCAATTGTCCTTTGTATATACTGTTAATGTCATATTTTAGTTTTCCTTACATTAAATTGAATATTATTTTCTTCGAGATATCGATTGAAATATTTCATCCAAATCGGATCTTGTTTCTTACCAATCCTTTCAGTTTCTTCGTCTTTCCAAACATAATAAGTTGTACCATCGTCAGCATCCTGTACAATAAGATCGCCTTTGTCAATACATTGTTGTCGTGTATCAAACTGTCGTTGCATCGATTCTTTAAACTCCTGTATTTCATTAGCAGGAAGAGTATGAATCCATTCTACCAATGAAATAACTGGAGTACCATCAGCTTTGGTATATTCAAATTCGTGTTTGATCGACATAGATTTTATAAGGTCGGTAGTGCATCGTAATCTAACTCGTCTGACATTGCCCCTATCACATAATTTGTCGATTCTGTTTCTTGAAGAGCCGACTGCTTCTTGCTAATATCCGTATGCTTGGTGAACCAAGGTATCGGGGTAGTACGAAGTGCGGTGCCTTGATATTTAATGCCAATTTGTTTCAGTGCATCTACGGCAGTAAAATCTACAAAGTCCATCAAGATGTTGGCATTTAGCCCAATAACCGGTCCTTTCTTAAAGAGGTATACTGCCCACTCTTTTTCTTCGCGGATAACATCTTTATACATGGCATAAACTTCTTCTTCGCACTCGGCTTTGGCTTGAGCAAATCGCGGATCTTCTTTAACTACTTGATTGATGATCCAGGCAGTCCATCCTTTGTGTAGTAATTCATCTTGTAAGATAAGACTGATAATATTACCATTACCAACAAAGATACGATTCTCTACCATGGCTAAACTTGTGGCAAATGATACCATAAATCGAAATGCTTCAAGAGCATAACTGGCATTAAGTGCCAACCAAATTGCCTTGACATGTGCTTCTTCTGTAATTCCACTGATACCTAATTCTACCGCAGAATTAATGCGATGTAATTCATCATAATACTTGCCAACACTACTTGCCATGTCAACAATTTCTTTAGTGTCGTGGATCGTGTTAAACACGTCCTTGGGCACGTTATAGATGTTACGAATGATATGACTGTAGCTGCGACTATGAATGTTTGTTTCGAACATCGACCATATTAATACTAACGCCTCGAGTTCGGGTAGACTAACTACCGGAGAAAAGATTTGTACTGGGCCTCTTCCTTGCAAACTGTCTAGAGCTGTTTGTCGCAGTAGGTTACTAGTGAAGATATGCTTGACAGCATCACTAGCGTCCTTAAAGTCTGCTGCGTCTTTGGTTAGAGAGATTTCCTCAGGTACCCAAAAAAATCCTCTTTGTGTTTTTTCAAAATCAGCAATCTTATTATATTTTACCTCTTCAAACCTTTGTACGACCACTGGTCCAGCCGGATCCAAAAACATTTTTCTATTCAGATAGTCCAATTTTTTAGACAAATCATATTGCTGTCTGCTCATTTTTTTCCTTTTTCTTTCTTATGTGATATTCTTTCATCTAATAAACAATAATAATATTATTTTCTTTTCATTACAATTTACAGGCCAAACAATCCTCCTCACTTTCATCAAAGTCGATTACTTCTAACTTACCAGATTCATCAGGAGCCTCATCTGATCCTTTACTACCTTGTTTATTCACGAGGCTATAGTATAATGTCTTTCCGCCCCAATAGCACCAGTTCATTACATTCTTGGCAATCAGTGTGGTTGGAACTTTACGATCCGCAAAGTGTGCCGGATTATAAAACGTGTTGGTCGAAATACTTTGATCCACATAAGCTGAAAGCACAGCCGCAGTCTTCAAGTATGACTCACAGTCAGTTTGTTCCCACATTAATTGATAGTTCTTGCGCACTCTTGGATTTTGGTATTCAGGAACAACTTGTACAAATGATCCGGCTTTGGACTCTTTGACTGTGATCAAGCTCATGGGCATTTCAATTCCGTTGGTGCTGTTGATAACAACTGAACTGGATTCGACAGGAGCAATTGCCATCACAGTGGCATTACGTACACCATACTGTTTCATATTGCTACGCAGTGCTTCCCAGTCAAGTTCAGGAGCGAAGTCGGCTAGTTCATTAACACCCTTGGCACGTAGTTCCCACGGGAATATACCTTGTCCATAACGAGTCTTGTCACTGTGCAAACATGGGCCACGTTCTTTAGCTAGCTCGACACTGGCTTCTGTTAGATAAAATGCTTGATGCTCCATCCAGGTTTTAACTTCTGTCAATGCATCTACATCGCCATACTTGAGTCCACGCTTGGCATGCCAGTATGCCAAGTTAGTAATGCCAATACCAATGGGACGAATCTCATCATTACTTAACTTGCTTTGTATTGATAAGAAGTCTTGGTAATCTAAGATATTATTAAGACTGCGATGTAAGATACGTGCGGCGCGGCGCATATCCTCAGGATTACGGAACGCACCCCAATTCAACGACCCCAAGGTACACAAAGCAATTCTGCCTTCGACATCATCTAATCTGTCAAATGACTTAGTTGGCAGTAAGATTTCCATACAGAGATTGCTTTGATATATGGTATGAAATTCAGGATCAAATGGGCCTTGACTTTGTATATTATCAACGTTTGCTACATAGATACGCCCTGTGTCTGTACGTTCTTTGAGTACGCCCCCTTTAAATACTTCCTCGGCACTCATTGTTTTAGTACGTAAATCTTTACGCTTTTCATACTTTACATACAGCTCTTCGAATCGAGCGGTATTTTGATAAAATGCTTGGTACAAGTCTGGTACTTCATTGGGATCGAAGAATGTGATATTTTCTTTGTTTTTAAAACGACGATAAAAGAATTTAGATAAAATAACTCCGTAATCCATAAAACGGACTCGGGTTTCTTCTGTGCCTTGGTTGTTTTTAAGCACAATCAAGTCATCAAACTGATAATGCCATATAGGATAAAACACAGTGGCACTTGCATTACGAATACCACCTTGCGAACACGAACGTAGATCGCCAAACCATTTCTTTAAGAATGGAATCATGCCTGTGTGCATGATCTCGCCACCGCGTATGGGACTACCCAATGGACGCAAACGACCAACTTCTAAGCCAATGCCTGCACGTTTGGCGGCATACTTGGCCATCATCTCGCCAGAAGCAAAGATGCTATCGAGATTGTCGTCACTGCGGATAAGAACACAAGATGAAAACTGTTTAGTAGGAGTCCCAAGGCCTGCAAGCACAGGAGTGGCAAGAGTGAATAAGCCATCACTCGCCGCGTTGTAGTATTCCTTAATGTAACGCATACGAGCCGAGTTAGGCTCTTCTCGATGGAAGACTGTGGCCGCAGCCACCATGTATCTAACTTGGGGAGTTTCATAAATTTCCTTTGTAGCACGATTGCGTACTAGATATTTTTCAATTAGCTGTTCAATTGCAGCATAGCCATACTGCTCATCTTTAGAATGATCCAACATGTCGTCCATGCGATTCCAATCATCCTCCGTATACCAAGTTAACAGTTCATTTGTGTATACGCCTGCTGTCACGTTCTTGCAAACGATTTCATACAGGCGAGGAGGCTCGTAGGATCCATATACATCCTTACGTAGCATCGATAAGCGTTGCTTACCTGCCACGTACTGATAGTTTACATTGCCAATATCGGGATTTGATTCTACGTCAATTAAGTCAACTATAGCACGTAGTGTGATACCGTCGATCTCTTTGGTAGTGATACCATCATAAAAATGTGGTTGGCTTTTGATCTCAATCATTGATTGGCTAACGTCTGCTATGCCTCTGCAGACTTTGGTAATTTGTGCTTGCCACTTGTCAATGTTCAAAGGCTCACGATTACCACTTCTTTTTTGTACTTGAATTGTCATTTGTCGCTTATTGTAAAAAACTTACTAATTCTGAACTGTCGATAGTGTTCTTAACAGTGATTATTGGTGCTGAGTCGATATTTAACATCTCATCAGGAGACCAATTCAATATATATTTCCCACCGTTGACCAGGACTAAATTGTCATCATTGTTCTGAATTATTTTTAAATCTGTGTACTTAGGTTCGTCTATTAGCATTATAGTATACACTATACCCAACGCCCTTGCAAGTTCGCAATAGCCATTGTTATTCAATAATGCCCAGGGATCTGGCCAATTTCCCCAAGTAACTCTACGGTTCACAATAGGTGCACGAAACCACCACTTATTGACTGCAAGCAGTTGTTCTTCTAACGGTAGGGATTCAACCATCTTTCTGAGATTAACCCAGTCAGTCAGCCGATCTTGAAACGAAGCTTCCCACATTTAAGCAAGGTTTGATATAGAGTAGGTTAAAATTCCGGATATACCGGTATTGGTCGAAGTGTACTGCACTACTGCATTAGTTCCCGAAGTAGTAATTGATAAGGTTATGCCGGTATCGTCATTTTGTGTATAATCTTCACTGTAGTGTACCGAAGTTCCTGTTGTACCCGATACTATTAATGTACCGTGTCTGAATGAATTATTTCTTGATATAGTATAATCGACACTAAAGGCTTGAGTGTCGGTAGTGTTAACTGAACATATAGGTTGATTAGTTACATTGTTAGCTAGTGTAAATGTTCTGCCAGATACTCTTGTATAACGACCTAGTTGTAGTTGGCTAGCTGTATTTGTAACTCCGCCAGTTATTGATACGCGAGGCGAAACCAATGCATCTGCGTCTACTCGAGCAAACATATCAGATATTGATACGTTATTATCGTTACCAAATAAAATGTTAGGTGTAACTGGACTACTGGTATATTCATTTCCTACATTATAAAAAATGTTATAAGCACTGACGTTTAAATCAATAGTGCCGTAAACAATACCTTCTTCGTAGATATTATCAAACATATTTTGTACTGCACGGAATCCTGTAGGACCACCATTCACTGGGCTACCGGCGCCTAGAACAATACCTTGGAATAGTGTATTAAATACGCTGTTGCTGACTGTGACCGATTTGATTTGTTGATCGGTGCTTATGCCATATGTCAATCCTACAAATCGGCATTTGTCAAAATTAATTTGATTACAAACAAGTGTATTAGTGCTTAAGAAGCGTACACCTGCAATGTTGTCTGCTGCTAAGTCAGATATAATGTTGCTTTGTGTTAGGTAACCTTCAAAGTTAACACTATCAAAATAACATTGTGTGGCATCGGCTACTAAAAATACATCATTCTGTACTGTAGTATTGAATGTCATCGAACTGATTTCGATATTACGCGGTGGCGTGGCACCATTATTTCCGATGTTGACTCCAGTCTGTTGATCACTATCTCCAAATTCTGCAACATAAGTGCCAGCAGTTGTTAACTGAATAATTGAGCAATCTGCACCTTCTCCTACTAACTTGGCCCAGGTAGGAATAATAACTGGACTTGTAACAATGTAAGTTCCGGCTGGGAAATATAATGTGCGGCGTATGGATGTATTAGTTTCTACACAATACAATTGATAAAGTGCTCTGTTGATAGCAGCAGTATCATCGGTTGATCCATCGCCCATTGCTCCAAAATCTCGTACATCTGCAAAGTCATCTAACTTAGCCTGTACAGTTCTAACAATAGGAGTACTTGGAGTAGGACCGGTTTGAGCTGCATATCCTACTACTGTGTCAGCATAAGTGTAATTGCTGAGTACAGTAATGTCTGAAAATTCTGTAAGAATTTCAGTATTACCAATTACAGGAGCTCCTTCTGCAAGTGTTCCGTTACCGATAAAAAGTCTGCGACTATCAATTGCCCAGCCGAATTCAGCTCCAGCTAATTGTGGTAAATTTTCTTGCAGCCCTATACGCTGGGTAATTTGGGAAATCTGTACTATTGCCATGTGCCTATACCTATTAGATTAGGTATTTATGCTGTTAGATAGTACAGCTCAACTCTCTTGGTCCATTCATTGGTCCAATAGTCAAACTCGTCGCCTTCTATAACAAATTCTAAATATTCTGGTTTTGTATATGTTTGATCTTCTAACAATTTAGGCTGTACAGCCATTAAAATAACGCCGGTATTGATCTCAGTACCGTGCATTTCATTATGTGCCATTGCGTAAGCTGCAAGCTGTAAAAAGTAGTCGGTTATATACTCACGTTTTTTAACCTTGTTACTCTGCTTAAAGTCCATAATAGCAGGCTTTCCCTTCCACTGCCCAACTAGGTCAGTTGTGCCGGCATATAACCCGCTATAATAAAGTGGAACTTCTGTACCCCAAAATTCGTCTGCATGTTGTAATCCCTGCAGAATAATTTCTGCTGCCATAAACCAACTCGGGTGTGCAAATGGATTGCCTGGCAAAGGTTTCATATCATCACTTAGAACGTAACTTTCTAAGTAGGCATGCATACGTGTGCCGCGATTAGCTGCTTCTGTTGTAATAGCCTGTGCTTGCTGTTCTCCCACACGTTTTTTCCATGCGGCTAGTGCCTGGCGAGCTTCGGCAGGTTTGGTCTTGTCTAGTATTGTTGTAACGCTAGGAACTTTACTACCGTTGGGCAAGCAGTAGTGTCGCTTGCCATCAATTGTGGTTCTGTCTAAGGCTTTATATTCGTATCGTTGTGTTATCATTAGATTGTAAAACTTTCTCCGCAACCGCATCGTGCTGCTTCATTGGGATTGATAAATTCAAAGCCTTCATTTAGGCCTCGTTTGACATAGTCAACTGTCATTCCTCGAAGATAAACAATACTTTTATCGTCGACTACTACTGCGGGATCGGAATGGTATATTTTATTTTCTTTTCCCAATCCAATCATATTATCGATATACTCCAGAGAATATGCTAGACCAGAGCAGCCTGTTGTTCTAACTCCAATCTTGATTCCTACGCCACGACCACGGTTCGTTAAATTTTCTTTGATCTTTTTTATAGCAGTTTCAGTTAGTGTTATCATTTTTATATTTTGCAACAACAGATTCGTACAGTCGATAATCACCTGTTAATTCTCTAAGTAATAGATCTTTGTATGGTGACATATAAGAAATCTTCTTATACAAATCTTTTTTATACGGATCGGATTCACGTCTAAAAATTCCTTCATACCATGTAATCGAAATATCAAACTTTGCTAACAATTTATTTAATTCATCTTGACTAGATACACCATCTACATCTATAGGTATCCAGTCAATCTTATCAGCTTTATCACCAAGACGTATTGTCATTGGCATACTGTGGTCGCCAATCCAAGGAAGATTAAGCCAGAATTGTCTGCTCATTAGATCAATTAATGGTTTTTCAATTCCTTGCCAAGTTAGATCTTCGACTAATCCTTTAATGTGTCTTACATATGGATCCATAATAAAGCTAAATACGTAGTCATTGTCCCAGTCGATTGTCGACGGAGATTGTTCAACCCATCCGTTTTTTTGCAATAAAAACGAATAATAAGTTGATGCACATTTTAAGTTTCTAAGAAAAACTAAACGACCGCAAGGGGATCTTACGCATCTAGAATTATTTAGATAATACGTCACTCTCGACCCCAACTAATACGATTCCATACACGTTCGTGAAACCAAAATAATCCAACCTTAGTAAGTACTTCGACAGCACTAATACTTGCAGCAATAACTGGTTGTCCTGTTATTAACCAAGATATAATAAAAGTATCAATAGTACCGGTTACTCTCCAGCTTACAGCTTTTGCCAAACTACGTTTTGATTGGTCACTCATTTTAATCCCATTGATTCTCTAATTTTAGTGCCGCTGATCTGTGTAATGGATTCATCAAAGGTCTCTTCTCCGGATGTATATCCTACTCCACGACCCCAACCAATGTGTACAATATTAGGAACTACTTGTATTTCGTATTGTCCTTGATATAATGGATCTAAGTCTTTACGTATAAACTGTTTAACTTGTTCTACAGCAAATGGATTGCTATCGTTCCGCCCTTGTACATCACGTATTTGAATAATAACTTGCCCTGTTCGTTCTAGTAAACGTTCAAATAGTGCTCGATGTCCAGGATGCCATGGTTGCCAACGTCCTAACATCTGTACAGTTTCTTTTCGCCAATCAAATACAGGACGTCGAATATTTCGAGTAATACGTTCCACAATATATTGTGCCCAGTGTTCTGCATTTTGTTCTGTTATACGGAAATCGTATAAGTCAGGCGAAATAAAAGCTCGATTAGTATCCTCGTATCGACCTTGCTCAATAGTATCCATCCAAATGGTCCAATCAGCTTTGTAGTTGTGACGCATTTCTGGAAGAGGTGCTACAAAGTCACAGATAACATAATCTGTATTGTTTGGGCAATTATCTGCTAATTCCCGCATACGTACACTTTGACGAATACGACCAGACTCAGAAAAGTCCCAGTCATTGAACTGTTGTCTTACTGTATCTGCGTTAAACCAAGCTACTGTATGGAATTGTTTTTCTAATAGATCTTTTAATTTAATTGCTAGAGTTGTTTTACCTGAGCCAGGAAGGCCCATTATTAATATACGTTGTGTCATATAGATCCTTGGATAATTTATTCCCAAGTTTCATTGAGCTCTTTAAGTCCAATATATATTTGACTTTCTTGCCATAAAACTGGAAATTCTGTTTGTTCAAGATGATCGAATAATTGCCGACATTCTTGATGGTCGATTATTACATCTAAATAGTTATAAGGTGCTTTGGCTGATAAAGTATTTTTTACTTTAGGAGACGAAACTAAATCTAGATTTTTTATTAAATTTAATTCTTTAAAAATATAGTCGTAATCGTTAATAAAATTTTCAAAATATAAGGTTTTAATTAATCCGTATGGTCTGGTAAAATCATGACTATCTGCATACCATTTATGTTTGCAATATTGATCTTTAAAATCAGTGAGGTTGACATTGAACGGATCAATTATTATTTTTTCGTATCTTGTATATTGATTAGTGTGTTGAGCAATAAAATTTGACATTATAGCATCAAACAAATTTTTTCTTAATACTAAAATTAATCCAGTAATTCTGTCATTATCGGTTTTTAAAAAAGGATTATGTGTATGCATTGCTAGCATACCGGCTGATCTTATACAAGCTGTTACAATATGACTACCTGTACGACCTGGACTGCTTATAAGATATCTATTAATCATATTTTGATTTATAATCAGTTATTGCTGCTTTAATTGCATCTTCGGCAAGGATTGAGCAGTGGATCTTGACGGGCGGAAGTGCCAGTTCCCGGGCAATGTCGGTATTTCTAATTCCTCCAGCATCCTCAAGAGATTTTCCTTTGACCCACTCAGTGACCAAAGAACTACTGGCGATTGCTGATCCGCAGTTGTGTGAGCCGACTCTATTTGTAAAAAATACATGGGCACCATCCTCTAATTTTAAATCATATACTACAACATTTTTGTCATCACGCTCACATCCTCGTAGTTGATTATGATGTGTGATTGGAGAAATATCGATAATTTTCATGCCATTATGTATAAAATTCTGTACCTTAGGCAGTGCCTGTTCAATTTCTTCTACTGACAAAAATAATGAATCGTATCCTGCTGTTGCAAGTTGTTGACTTCTTTTTTGGACATAATCCGATTCTTCTGATCTATTTTGCATAAACTTTGGCATTTTCTTTGTATAAACTTCTATACATTTTTTCTTGCCGGGAACAATAAAATCCGGACTTGCGGGGCCTGATGTGGTTTGAATCCATATTGTTCCGGCACTCCATCTTGCCGCTACATTATTTTCTTCAAATAAATCAATATATTTTTTTTCAATACTAGTAGGTTTAGACCAATCTCGTTGTGCCATTCCTTGTTGCCACTTTTCAATATAACTAGGATCTTGCCAGTTTTTAATTGAAGCAGCACTGGAGCGTTGCTTTTTAGCTTCTGGGTCCTTACATACATATCCGGGTTGATTCTGTGGCAATACAGAATGATCAAATTCGGTGTTCCATTTTTTCATTCTTGCGCTATTTTTCTGTTTAATTTCTGTTCGATGTCTATTGTTGGTAAGAATTCTTAACTCATGTTCGGTTATTTCATATAATTCTTGCCCCACCTGTAGTTGTTGTGCTTCTACAGGATTATTATCGGCATTCCAAAATATGTGTTCTTTGGTACAAATCAACGAAAAGGTGCCGGGATTGATATTTTTCCTACTTGTTTCTCGTTGAAATGAAACTACCAACAAATCACTGATATCAACTGAATGTTTGATTATATCTCTTATTTTTTGATTAACAATGCGATTGCCATCCCAAGCCAGTACCTCATCTCCGATATTTAAATCTTTGATTTTTTTAACGCATGTTGGAGTATTAACAGGGGTATTACTAGTTAAACATCCGTAGGTCTTAAACTTTGCATCTGTAATGATCCCATCTTCGACCTTTATCTGTAGTTTCATAACATCACCGCAGGCCGGGGCTCCGACCATACCGGTAGCAACGCCCGGCTCGTCTTTAGCGAACGAACCTACGTTGCGAGGGTTTTCATAATGGTCAAGTAACTGAGGCGAATAGCTCATATAATTCCTTTAATGTTATACTGCATTTGATTCCTTTTTTACAATTTTCTTTATGGTCTATAAATTCTAAATTATGTATACTTCCAATGATTTTAGGAGGAACATTATTTTTAAATCCTTCTGTAATACTGTACTTATGGTCTAAGTGATGTCCTATCTTGCCTCTTTTCTCGTGATTTTCTAAAAGGGTCAAGTCGTTTTTAGCAGTCCAATAATATACTTTTCTACGATATTTTTTAAATTCTAAATATTGGGGGTCGTCTGGTTTCCAAAAAATACCTTTATCTATTTTAGTTTGTATCATTTTCTTAATAGATTCTTCCTTTACAATCTTACCCATTAGTTTATTAGATATTTTTTGTGTGTGTTCGATTGACATAGTTTTACCAGTCCAATATCCCCTTGCAAGATTGGCTAAACTATTTGGGTGTTTCAATGAAACTCCAAACATAGGATTATTTTCTCCTTGTTTAGCTAAACTTGCTTTTTCTTTCCAAGATGCAGAACGATTGTTTGCAGCCCATCTTCGTGAGCATAACGGACCACAGAATCTCCTGTTTATATACTTCTTAGCTAAAGAAGGCAATATAAACTTAATATTACAATTTTCACATATTTTTTCTAACATATAGAACTCTCGTTGTGTTCTATTATTTAGTCTATTACGAAAATTGTAATAATTAATGTCTGGGTGCTCCAGTGTGCGAGTTTAATTAGGTACTAATACATTCTGATAGCAGTTACATTGTGGGTTCAGCATGTTTTGATAGTGGTAACCGTAGGGTGCTACCGGTACAGCGGGCTGTACTATTACTGGCGGTGGAGTAACATATACTGGAGCAGGTGCAATATACGTAGGAGTCAAGGCACCGGCAACTATTCCGCCAACAATTGCACCACCTACAATAGCTGCACCAACACCGCAGCCATAACAACCTCCGCGATACCCACCATAATATCCGCCATGATAGTTATTAACTACAAACGGACCACGGTATCCGTTTGTCCAGGCTAATGCTGATGTTGCTGTTAATGCTAATATTAATGCTAAGATTAGTTTTTTCATGTTACACTCCTAAAGTGTGTATGTGGTATTTACACTACATTATAGCTTTTTTCATTTTTAAGGTCAACCATATCCTTAATAAATTGGTCTACAATAGCTACTGTTTTTGGGCTCATTACAACTTCGTAATGATTAATATACAGCTCTTCAAACTTCATTTCTTTTCGATGTTTCATACTGTTAACCGTTACTACTCCATCATTTGGTTGTATGATCCAAGGACTATCACCTCTTGTGGTTACTATGTTAGTCCAAGGATGCTGTATCTTAATTCGGTTAGCTGTTTTCATTGGGTCACTGGCAGGACCAATATCTCTTAATAACTTACTAAATGGTAAAAAGTATTTGGTATAGTCTGCAGATTCAGCACCACCATATGGTGTACTCATTGTAATTGCACCTAGTACTTGATCTGGAAATGTATCTGCTAGATATAGTGCATATATACCACCTAAACTATGACATACAAATACAATATCATTTAAATCGCCGACAACCTTTTTCATTGATTCAAGATTGCGGTCAAAACCATTCTGACTGTTGTACTCTATTATTGTTTCGTTAGGGTAGTTGAGATGATGCCGAATGTAATTGAAACTATCCCCGGTAGCCGAAGCACCGTGAATGTATACCAAGTTCATTATAGACCTTTTTTGTTTGTTGCTCGTTTAGCCATTGAATCAACAGTATCCTTTGCTTGATCCACTGTCATAGTATCTTCAGGTTCATCACTGCCTTTAAATACTACTTCGTCATCAGTTACATTTTGAATTAAGTTGTTTAACGGTTCTTGTTGTGATTGCAAAATTAATTGGCTACGAGTTAAACTGATTCCCATATCATTGGCTGCTTTTAAAAAGGCATTAACTGAGATAGTTTTTGTCGACCCTTCATCGTCGGCTCGCCCTAATAGGAACTGACTCAACGCAGCCAGTTCCTCAGAGTTATTAACTTGAGAAGGATTTTCAAACTCGTATAAACGCATTATCTGCTTTTTCTGTTGACGACTCTGCGACGGTTTTCCGAAACACCACGACGGTCCCGACCTAAACTGGTTGTGTTACCTAATTCGTCTGTTTCTTCTTCGCCTGGCGCAGGTGGTTCTTCACCCGAATCAAAAGAATTTAATTCTTCGTCGCCCTCCGGCGCTGCACCCATTTTGTCTGCACCGGGTACTGTCGGAGCTTGACCTGTTAATGAACCTTGAGCTTGTTCCATCTGTGTCTTGCCTTGCTGTACTGCTGCTAACAACTGTGTTAGCGCACCAGCAGCACCTTGTTGGAATTGTGTAGCTTGCTCAACGCCCATATCGTTCTTAATTGAATCTGCTAGTGCTGGTAGATCTTTAAACTGCATCGACGAAATCTCTTCCATCATCTTTTGCAAGCGATCAACCATATCCTGCGCAGCCATAACAACTTGTGCTTGCTGGATTTCACTTTCTTTAACCATACGCTTTGGTTTGAATCGCTTGCTGGTTTCAGTTTTCTGAGCAGCAATAGCAGTAACAGTCTTTTGTTCGTCTGGATTTAATGTTTGTCCGGTCTCGGCCTTTTTCATTGTCTGTTGGATCTTAGGATCTTTAGTATCAACAGGCATCATAACTTCAGCTTCTTTAAGACGTCCAACTAGACCTTGCTCTAGCATTACTAGCTTAAGATACGCTGCGTTCTTTTCGCTGTAATGGAATTCTGGGCTATTACGATGTTCACGGATTAGTCCACGAATGCGTGTCAACATAGCTCTTGATTGTGAACGGCTTAGATTATCAAACGATGCTGATTGTCCCAAGCGGTCTTCTAATATACGAGCTACTTTCTGTTTGTTTTTAAGTGCGTCTAGTTCTTGCAGTTTCATTGGAGTTAAATCCTTGTATTTGCCAGTATTTAGCCAAATTAACACATTTGGTCAAACGATTCTCTACCAGTCTTAAATTAGCTTTTTTGGTAGACAGCTTGAATCTTACTATTTCCCTACGATCAGGATCCTGTATTTGCTTTAGCATGGCTTCTCTTACTGTCACATCAGCCGACATTGCAGATTTTTCTTGATCTAATTTTTGTAAACAATTGGATAAATCCAATTGTTTGTATTTGTCTGCTATGCACCAGCTAAGTGCTAACCTTAGCGAACTAAAAGTTCTGGAATTATGAAGTTTTTTATCAACAGCATATGATCCGTTGATATTCTTAGCAATTACGTATTGTTCAAAAACGTGATACTTACCATCTGCTTGGAATATCATATTTTCTTTGAGCTGATCTAACTCAGGCTCAACAATGCGTTCTAAACGCTGTATTAATTGATCTTGTTTCATTTAATAATATAATGTGTTACTAGCCAGCCAATTACGCTGCCTAAGGCAACAATTATACCCAACCCCCAACTGATTATCTGATCGTTGCGCTTGTTCACTACTGTCTGCACCATGCTTTTGATTTCGGAAACCATAGCATTAGTTTTATCTGTTTTATCGTCAAGAGATTCTAGTTTTTCTTCAAGATAACGATAACGCTCTGCGCATAATTCGACGTGAGCTTCGAGACTTTTCTTCTCGATATCTGTAGTATCAACCATCCGTATTCCTTTCATCACTTATTTAGTACTTTGAACCATATATTAGTATTATCACCTTCGGTGATTAAAACTGTAGATGCAATGAAATGTTCATTTAAACCAGTAATCATGGGCACAGAATTACAATCGTGCTGTAAAAAACCTACAGGATCATTGTTTTTTTCGACTGTTTCGGGATTTATAACGTCAAATTCAAATGTCCATTGCTGTGCATCTTTATTGTATTCTGGAATAGATATATTTTCCGGAAGTGTGCGCATAGAAATTATTTGATTAACAGTTTCCCAATTACTCTGTTGACTGCGGGATTTCACCCAACTTGAATCATCAACGATTCGTTGTCCAGATTCGTCGTAATATGGAACACGAGATTTGTGCGAACGATTTCTAACGCCCGTGGCTGTTATATCAAATAAAGTAGTACATTTGATTCTTACAGTCATTTTATCAACTTGATTTGGCTATTAAAACTTAGTATAAATCTATCATTTTTACCACGATATGGCAATGCCGAATGATCAATCCAACTGGGAAACACAATCATCATACCGGATATAGCATTGATATCTACATTATTGTCGGACGTGGCCCAGGCTGTTCCGGCATCAGAATAGTTGGGGGTTATAGGATTATAGAATCTATTAATACCGCTTTTTGTTTCTATGTCCATGTCACCGCAGTCAAGATAATATATTCCAGACCATGAAGAATTGGGATGTATGTGATTGTCGTGGTAGCCGCCGTCTCTGGTTATATGGCACCAGGATTCGTGTAAGTCAACAGATACGGTTAACCCAGCGGGCCATTCCTGTGCATTGGCATGTCTTGCAGCTTTGAGTACAGAATCTTTGACCCAGTCTGCCCATGCCGAAACTGAAGCATTGGGGATATTAACAAAGTTAAATCCGCTTTCATACAGCCCTTGTTTGACTGAATTACTAACATGGCTTACGTATTTCTTTGCTTCTAGATCTCTACAAACCTGTTTTAATTCAGTTTGATGTGCGGTGTGTTCGTCCCAGACAAATACGTACATTTGCACTGGCCATAATGATAGTGGTTGCATAATGTACGTATTTAACGGTCAAAAAAAACCCCGAAATAAATCGGGGTTCTTGTTTGTTATAAAGCTAACAATTAAGCTAGTTTCATACCTTCGTTTGATGCTACTGTTGTACCAGAAACGTCAACACCTGTAACAGTACCGTTGCTCGAAGTAACTTGAACGTTACCAAGAGCTTGTAGAGCTGTTTGTAGAGTTGTGCTTGTCCATTCAGCTTGTGGATACAATGCATAGCTGATCTGACCACTTGCATCGCCTTCTACTTGGTAGATAGCGATAGTTGCTGTTGTTTGTACAGCTTGGTTGATGTACTTAACAACTCCAGGGTAGAATACTGAACCTGTGATGTTACCTAGTTCGTTACGTAGATCAATAGCTTGTGCTGAACCGTTCTTAACTAAGACTTTGAAAAAGTCTAATTTAGGACCTTGTGGTTGTACCAAAGCAAAGCTCGAACCGATATTACCTGTTTGTGCACCGTTGTTAATGTCTAACGCAAATACTGGTTGTGCATCACCATTTGCTGGTGGAAAATATGCCATTTTTAAATCTCCTATTAAGTGGGATCATGTTGTCCCTACACTTATTTAGTCAATTTGTCTAAAATGGCTCCGTTCAGGTTAATTCAGGATTATTTTTAGCAAAGTTTGCTTGGCTAAAACGCATACGATCTACAAACTTCATACCAGGTCCTACATAGCCTTCGTGTCCAGGTTCATTGTTAATCGTGGCCTGCACATCGTGTCCTTGTGCGTCCAACTGTCGAACTAGTTCATTTTTAAGTTCGCTTAGATCAATAAACGCTTTAAAAATAGCAGCAAGACCTTGTTTATTTTCATTGGCCCATTGGAAAATTCTTGGAGATTTAACGGGCTCACGTCCTTGTACCCATTGACCAAAACCACCTATTAGGTTATCATAACTGCCGCTACGTACACGACTGTTGATATAGGCTTTAATTAGTGCTGGCAAATTGCTGATTTTTCTATCTCGTAGCGCAGCAGGATTAAATGCTTGATCCATTTGTGCGCCGTATGTCTGCACAAGTCTATTAAGATCTTGCACTATGTTAGCATCAAGTTCGATCTCTCGAGACTCTTTAAGACTTGGATCCAATATCAGCATTTCAGGAGGAGGTGTTAGTGCTGCTGCACGAATAGGCTCTGGTGCTGCACCTGGCGCAGCAATGCTGGTATGTATTGCCACTGCCGCAGTACTTTTTGCAATCTTCTTACCCAGATCACTGTCAGCTGCAACACGATATTCCACTGTGTTAGGAGTAAACACATAGCTATCGCCTGCACGAGCAGGACGATCGCTATACAACAAATCGCCTTGAATATATCCACGAAAGTCTTGTGGCACTGAACGACGCAGTAATGGGAACAGCTTACGGTAGATATTAATCAGTTCTGTACGTTCTCCTCCGCGCATATTCATGATCTTTTCAATTTGATCTATGCTGGTGGCTAATCCATCGTATCCTTTGGCTAAGAATCCTGACTTGTCAGTCAATATAAAATCGCCGTTAGGTTTACGACCAAATATAATAGCAGGTTTGCCATCCCATTTAACTGTGGTAGTGGCCATTGGGTTTTTAGCAGCCGAAGTAATACCCTGTAGTGCTTGCGTGATTGCCTGACTTGGACGTTGGTCAAACAACATATCTTCTGGGTGTTCGATACGCACACCTTCAGTTAAGTTAGTCTGTTCTACAATGACCTGCATGCCACGATTAACAATACGATCACGAAGGCGAGCCATAAAACTAATTTCATTATATTCTTCATATGGGTTAGCACTTTCGTAAATGCCGTCATCAAAAGGTACACCCTCACGTTCCATGTGTGTTTTAAAGTCGGCAATCTTAGCTGCACGTTTAGGATCCGCCTCCAAGGCTTTTAGTATAGATTCTACACTTGACAAATCTTTAACAGTTGCACCAGGATTTAGCAACATCTTAGCAACTTGCCCGGGATCATCAGTGATCATTTCGTTGGTATCGCGATTCATAATACCGGTATTTTGATTTAGTTTATAACCCATGGCTTTGGCCATACTGTTCATCATAATGTTGCGTAGGGCACCTTTGTACTTGCTTGCAGGATCACTGCTTAATACAAACTGTGTCCACTTGGGTTTGTTGCTAAACATAAAATCTGTTTGTACAAAACCATTGGCAGGATTTCCATCGATAGCTGTAAAGAAGTGTACAGCAGTGCCAGATTTCTTAATATAACGTGCTGGATCTACCTTATGTTGGCGGCACCAATTGGTCAATTGAGCAACTAATTGATCTTTTGATATTTCGTTAGCATCAACGGATAGATCTAAGTCTCCCGAATCGGCTTTACGTCCAGTAGAGCCTAACCATTTAACTGGCAAGTTGTCGTGTTCGTGTTTTTCTTCAGTAAAATCTAAACCTGTAACATCTTCTACCCAGGCAATTGTAGGGGCAATTTCAGCTTGCTTGATGCGGCGTGTCAGTGGTTGTCCGGTTGAGTCTTTAAAGACATTACCGCCTTCTAATAAATTCATCTTAATTCGTATCCAAACATTGTTAGTATTGTGTCAGCATATGGGTCGCCGGTCTTTTTCAGCTGCGTAGTCTTACCACCAATTTTAGTAAAATATTGATGCAAAACTTCTGTACGTTGATATGGTAAAACTACTCCCAATGGTGCCAATGCCTTAGTCATTGCTTGAGGAGTTACAGGTTGATCTTGTTGTTGCTGTTTTTGTTGATCGGCTTGTTTTTGTTGTGTAGCTTGATTAGGTGTAGACGGCCCAGGATCATTTTGTCCACCTGGAGCAGAAGCATTGGCAGCAGGAATATCTGTTCTTGCAGCTACTACAGCTTCTGACATTAGTTCATGAATCTGCATCTGTTCTTCTCACTGTGCGTGTAAACTTTTTAGGGTCTCTATCTCTAATTGCATTTAGTAATTTTCTTACTAAATTATCAGCTTGATCTGCAGGGTACGATTCTTCAATCTGCTCTATTAATCTTATAGCACTGGCTATTACATTAGTAGCACGACTTTCAACAATATAACGACGATCTCGTTCTTGGAAACGTTCTTCATAAATTGAATCTAATTCTTCCAAAATGCTACGTGTTTTTTTCTGCATGATCAGGGTCTCTTTTATTATTTATTAAACTATCAACCAATCCCACATACATCGTTACATATTACTAATCTCCCTTCTTGAAATGTCGAAATATCCCAAGATCTCACTACGCTATCAAACCATTGCATACATTCCTCTAGGCTATACTCTACAGCATTGTTTTTTTGAATCATCTCACTGAATTGTTTATTTGCTGCCTGATGATAGTTGCCATGTCCATATGTTTTTGGAGAGAAACCTAAAAAGCAACAGGGAAAAACATCGCCAGTACTGGAAATATAAATGCTTTTGTCTTTTTGTACTCGACAACTAATAGACTTAATTGTCTTATTTTTTGTCATAGATTGCAATAGAACGTCGTTGGATGTACGCCTTTTCCAAAGTAAATTAAACTCAGTGAATTGTGGTTTTCCTATTACATGTGACAAATTTTGATCTTTGTCGTACACCGGTGAATCCCTTCTTTGTGAGTCGACTAGTTGAAAACTTGAAAATCCTAATTCATTGCTAAGATTTTTTGCTCGATCCCGTTGATGTTCGTTAAAATCAAAATTAATCATTTTCCAATTAGCATGTCCGCCGGCATTTATAAAAATTTGTGCATTTTTAATCACGGTCGAATATACAGTATTCAACCTATATAAACTATGCGTATCCTCGAGTCCGTCGATACAAAAAGAAACTTCCACTCTTAGGCGAGCAAGATCCTCCCAAAATTTACGAGGTCTAGCACCTGCATTGGTACTGATATTAATAAACAAATTTGTGTTTTGTGATCTAAAATATTGAATAATATCTATAGTATCTGGATTCATTACGGCATCGCCAAAATTACCATTAATGAATATTTCGTCAAGTTGAGATATAAATCCTGGTGTAAATATTTTTTCTGCTTCGGCTAAAGTCATATCATGTTCGATATAGCCATCATTGTAGGGATATCCGTGAAAGTTTCTTGGACACATCGGGCACGATGCATTGCATCTACTAGATATTTCTAAGTGTACTTTTTTAATATCTTCAATTTTGTACATTTATTTTATTTGACCTAATAACTGTTTAAGTTTGTTACTGTTTATTTCGGCGGTTATTTTAGGAGAATCTTTGTCATCTTCGGTGGTTTTAACATAGCTTCTGGTTTTAATAGTATCTAGCATACTGGGTTTTGGAGGACCACCGTAACCGTTGCTATCATCAATGCCCGGGTCACTGATACGCATAGTTTCAATATTGTAATCTAAATCTACTTTGTTGCCAACGCCTTGACTGCTACGACTTTTCATACATTGCATTTGATACTTACCGCGCTCACGCATTGCTCTACTGGTAAAGATACCAAACACAAAGTCAGCTGTGTTAATCTTACTGATGCCGCCTGCAATATGACTGTGATCAAACTCAATTTCTTCTACAGCTGATCTATTCAATTGCGACGCTGTTACTAACAACACATTTAGTTCAATGGCCAAGTTACGTAATTCTTCTGCCGAATACTTGTCTTTGATAAACTGATCGTTGGGATTGACTTTTACTGTAACTGGCATAATTAAATCCAGATAATCAATCATAACAAAATCAATCTTGGTACCAGTCTGTATCTCATATTCTTTAATAAAACTTCGTATATCATTTACATTGCTCTGCGCAGGCAAGCTCTTAATGCGGTATGATCCCGACTTCTTACCAGCCATCCTAACTTTAAGTTCAGTTGTATCCATATCCTTGCGGATATCTTTTGTGCTCATGTCTGTCAACATGGCCGCGGTGCGTAATGTACAAAGCTCTTCACTTAGTTCTAATGTAATATATACACCAGACAATCCCTGCTGTAACCAGTTCAATGCCAGGTTCATCATTACCAATGATTTACCAGAACCAGACCCACCTGCAAAAATGTTTAGTTCGCCACGGCTAAATCCACCATATAAGATACGATCCATTTGTGGCCAACCTGTTGAAACTTGCCCACCTTTATTAAAGTATTTGTTAAGTGTTTCTTTTGGGTTGGCCCAAAAGTCTGTGCCCAGGTCTTTGGTTAGACTGATCTGTACAGCATCTTTGATCAACTTCTCAACTGGTTCGTATTCGCCCTTTTCTAATAGATCAGCTGATTTTAGTATTGCACGTTCTAGCTCTTGTCTACGTGTAAATCCTTCAAATTCTTCTAAAAACCAATCAAAGTGTCCTTCATTTAATTCAGATATTTCTTGTAGTTTAATTCCTGTTGTAGCTGAAATCTGCATGCGATCGGGCATGGTCTTATAATCGTTACAATGAGTCATAATAAACTCTGCTGCTGGTCTTAGACTGCGATCAAAGTTTTCCGGATTGTAAATGTTTTGCACACGCACATAGCTTGCTGCATCTTGCAGCATCATTTCTAAAAACAACTTTTGTACTTCTACTCTGTATTCTTTTAGCATAGTAATCCACAATTTTTCATTTTTGGCAGCAGTGATCGTTCAAAGAAATATTGATTACCCGCAGGACCATGATGCCCCGACTCACCCCATGTATCAAAATCTGCCGGCCTGTGAACACCATGATTCACTCCGTGATACCCATCTTTAAATAATATGCACCGTGGATGAGATTTGCAATATGGTAAGAGAAAATCACTAGGTGCCCAAATATTGTTTTCGTCTAGGTCTTTTCCTAAATTAACAATTATGTAATTGGCATTGATACTATCAAGCCATTTAGTTAACAAAAATATATCACGTAGAGCTTCTGTTTCGACCCAGGAACGATCGTTATGTAATACTTTTAATCGATCATTACCAAAATTACCCAAGCATACAAGCCCGCGATGACTTGAAATATCCTTAGGTGTGAGCTGCCAATTAGCAGTATCGATTTGATTTCCTAGATACTGTGTGTTTCTATTATTATCAAATACTGTAATACGTTCCAAGGGCGGGATACCAATGATTACTAAATCATTTGCCCAATCAATTTGATCGCTTTGTGTGATTAACAAATGATATACAGTATCAAGGCTGTTGGCTGGCCTTGAGCAATTGACAATAGTTGGTATTTTTGCATATGTAGCAGTCAACCCCCAGAAACTTTCAGTCGGACTAACACACATGTCTGGTGTAGTATAGCTATCGCCAAATACCCATAGTTTATGATATTGCTTTGACAATTTGTCGTTTCCTTAATTCAATTTTAATCTTATTAGTTTCTCTAGCCTGCATAATAGTTAGTAGTGCACCTAGTCGGCCGTATTTAACTACAGCATCATTTAAATCTTTACATCCTTCCCAGGCTGGCATACTAACCGCCCAACCTAATTCTATCGCACGGTCTACTAACCCCATTCCGGCACGATCTTGATCAGGTACTACTGTTATTTCTCGCCCTAAGCTGCGTATCAATCTGGCTTGTGCATCGTTTACAGTACTGTGCATAACTGCAAGTCCATCAATACATAGTGCATCAAATATACCTTCTGTTACGATCACATGCTGCCAATTGGATTTTTGTAAATCTGTTCCAAAGACATACCCTGGCTGCATATCGTTTATATACTTAGGTATTTTATTATCTAGAAATCTTTTGGTATGCCCTACAATAACATTATTGTATGTGAACGGAATTATAATATGCGGACGATCATACCAGGCTACCCCATCATAATGTTCCAAGGTCATAAATGGATAATCTAAAGGAACTTGTCTTGATTTAAGATAATCGATAATATCACAATGGGTTTCATTGTCTAATAGTATTGATGCTGCTGGAAGATCCTGTTGTTCGAAGTTGATACCTACTATTACATCAGACAATTGCTTACGATCATTCAATAGCCCTTCCATCGAACGATGCCTCAGACTTTCTAAATTAACACGTTCTATTTCTTCAGATGGAACACCTAACCAAGTTAATAACTTACGTGCTTTTACTGAAAGATTACGTCCTAATACAAAGCTGGCTGTAAAATTACAATTAAAACAATGATAGCTCCAACCATCGGCATTAACTTTGAGTCCGCCACGCATACGACGATCTTGACTGTCACCATTATGGACGCAACAAGGTGCATTAAAACTGATCCAACCGGAAGCAGTTTGTTTGCGTTTACCTGTTATGTATTGGACAATATCTAGCATCAAGCTAGTATAACACGTTCTATCTCTGGAATCAAATGATTTTTAATCGTTTCGTGACCAAGTTCGTTAGGGTGACGGTTAGGTGCCAATAAGGATCGATCATTATTGACGAACAAAGATATACTACGGTCTGGCCAAATTAAGTTACTGGCATTCATTACTGTTGGCGGATTAAGTGAGCAAAATTGTAAAACATTCTTTGAAAGTGTGTTGTGTTGTCCTTCGAAAAACAAAACACTTTGTTGATAGGTTAGTGTTGCACTCTGTTTACACGAAGTTAGTACTGTGTGCATCTTAACCATATCGACCCATTCCTTAGATATATTTCCGGATCCGTTATGTACCCATGCAGAGTGTACAAAACGATTCCATTCTGGATCATTACCATAAGATTTATGATTAGGATTATAAAAAGTATATCGACTGGCGTCAGTATGTCCTACTATTATAAGGCATTCAGCAGGATCAAGTTGTTCGTGCTCTAACCACCAAAGGTATGTCCAGATGGCACTTTGTTGGCTTCCTCCTGGGATACCAAAGTTTTCCACAGGAACTCCATAGTGTTTACCTAATAGTCCCAGGAAGCAATGGCTTTCTCTGTAAGGAATGTTTTCCATTAATATAGGATGGGCATATTCGTGATCGACCAATGCTGGATCAAGGAGTTCATCTCCCCACATCCAGCTGTCGCCGAAACCTACAATCTTTTTGAATTTCATCGATAAGTTACAAGAGATACGTTAGGTACATTACCTACATTGCTGATATTAGCATAGGCATTCCACTGCAATCTAATATAAGGATGATATCCCTCCACATTAATTCCGAAACGAGCTATACTATTTGCAAAGGTTAAGTTGCCGACAATATTACCGGTTGATAAATCTTGGAAGTCGACATTATACCATTCTACTGTATTCAAAGAAGCATCTGCTGCACCTTGAACTTGTAAATTGCCAGTGTACAATACATTATCAATTTGGAATGTAGTTAATGGTGCACCGTCTGTTGTCAATGTGCTACTATAAAATGTTGATACATTGCTACCCGAGTTAGGAGTTTGTGCATTAGGTATAGTCAATATTCCACTTTCGGTAAAGGCAGGAAATACCGAATTGACAATATTAATATCTCCTCTAGCACCTGCATTGGAGTCGGTGAATACAGCTTGATTTAACACTCCGGAACTTACTTCTATACTATAGCTGGCAGGTTGTGCTTGCATATAAGTGGTTTCTTCTGCAGTAATAGTAACTTTAGCTCGACCCAGTGGAATACTCAACGGAACTAACTCTTTAGCAAACAACAGATCTTCTCCGTTTTGACTGATAATACGGAAAGTAAACGTTGCACCAGAAATGTTTACCGGCTTCTGATCTTGGTTTTGAAATTGGAATAGTATAACATTATCTACTCCAAGGTTTAATTGTAGCTGTTTTGAGTACACTGGATCCCACCTCGCATTAAAATAGTTTCCACTGGTGTCTATCAATAAAACCGTTTGAATTTGTTGGTATAAATAGGCAGTGGTGGCGTACATTAGAAATCTCCTTTAATATTTATGGGTAACAATATAATACAACAACTATCTGAGAAGTATCCGTTTATGTCTTTGTGTGTTTATGCCAACGTAGAATACGTGGGTATTATACAGAATCAAGACGATACAATTACCACCATATATGATTTTGGCAATATCATTGACAATGATCTTAAATTGCTGTTTATTGAACTGGCAAATATCTGGTGGTGGGAAAGCAATCGTAGCATCCCAATTAACATATTTCTAAAGAAAGAATGGGAGCCATTTCGCGAGTACAGACGCACCTTTGCCAACAAGGATCTTTCAATACTATGCGGACCAGTATGTAGCCTGTCTGAATTAACTACCAGAAAAACCAAGAGAAAATCTATTACTCTTGTGAGGAAAGTGGGGTAGAGCTTAGTAGATTCATATGCAATTGTACTAACATTGCATATCCAATTGCGTGGCTTTTCTTAAATGTGTATCCACGGCTGGTATCACCATCCCACACACTGGCAAAAACCTCAGCCCAGGGACGATTCTGTAAATGGGCTTTACCAGGACGAATAATAGATATAAATGCTGCCATACGCTGTATACTGTCAGGCTTCATTGTTCGCAATAATTCTGTATAGTTACCTACATGTACTAACTGTTTGGCCCATTCAGAATCTAGACACAATCTAGTCCAATCAGTTTCTTGTGCTAATAATGATTCATAATGCTCTGGACTTTCAATTAGTTTATAAACATGCATGTTTAGAAAATCCAGCTTGATATATCCTCTCTGGTCGGCTTCGGTATAGTCTATTGCTGCGCATCGATTAACAGGATCATACGGAATCTTATTAACGTACACTCCACTATTATGATTTCTAACTTGACCATCAACTGTTTGCCGTGCAGAGACACATTGTATCAAATCCATAACTGCATTCCTATCTGGAAAATCTAAATCAATATCAGCGTGAAAATTCATTTATAATTTTGTCCAAATATGACATCGAGTCCAGCACAGGTGCAAATCTGATAATATTTTCAAAGTTTTGTCTAACATATTTTTCGTACTGTTCGCCGGTGAATATCTCAGGATGATTGTTTGCCCAGCTAATAGCTTCTACTAATTTTTGATATCTAAGTCTATGATCCTTGATGCTATCATATGATTGTAACTGTTCAGGCAGCAGATTCCAAGCGGTATAGAATCCTAATTGATTATATTGGGCATTGACATTTGATCCCCCAACGGGCCACGGCATTGCACCATACATTAAACATTTGATAATTTTTTCATTCATAGTAAGATCATCGTTGGCCCAGGATGATTCGGGCCATACTATACAACGATACTCAAAATATTCCGGTAAGGGAAAGTAACCAGGAAGAACGATTCCATATTCTCCATTTACCCCAACATGTTTTAAATCATTATAATAGGATGTTGTTGCAGTTCTATCAATTTGATCTTGATATAGATTTTCTACGAATTCCCTAAACTCGTAATCTTCTGGAGATTCAAAATAAGCATATGCGGTCTCATGTACTTTATTGCTTACTCTTGACAAGATGTGCAAGTTAGGAATCTGCGCCCTAACTTGCTCTACAAAGAAATGTCTCCAACTTCTGTTCTCTCCATTAATTAATGCTATATTTTTATTTTTGGGAGTATTTTTATGTTGGCTTAGATAATATGACTGAGGATAGATAAAATCTAAACTCATATGCCTACTATGAGACATGATTACTGCCGCCGGTGTCCAGATCAATTTCTTTTTGAGAGGATGATCGTCGGTTACATGGCTTTGCGACAACAAGAAAGCATTAGGAAGATCAATATTATCTTTAATAACTTCAGTACCAATTGTATATGATTCTAAGTTGTTACACAACAATATTAGATCGTATGGACTATAATCGTTGACCTCTTCAGGCATATTAGCTACTAAGATATTAATATTATTATCTGGGCTGTATTGATTAAACATTATAGTATGTTCGGAATCTAAGGAAGTACTTAGACTCTGATAATACGAGTTTAATCTTGTGAATATATCCATTGCTGCACATTCGGGTGTATCTATATTAATTTTCATTATTTGAAATCTCTAAACAACCATTGGTATTGATACGTCTAGCAGGTGCACCTCCGTAGGTACCAACTATATTAATATTTTTAGTGACTAATGCATTAGGCAGTATGTTTACTCCTGGTACAGAAATAGTTACATTGTCCTTGATTGTAGAATTAGTTTGAAGCAAAGTATTAGCTGCCAGATTAACTGACCCGCATATAATTGATCCCGGTAATAATACACACCTGTCATCTAATACTATGTTATGCCCAGAATGACAATTTGGTGCAATAAACGTGTGTTTTCCTAATCTTCCCTTAAAAACTGATGCCATTGGAAATACAATAGATCCTGGCCCCAAACAGTTTTCATCAACTACATATGATCGACTGTGTATGTAAACAGGCGAATGTAATCCTGAATTGTCAAGCCAATCTAGCACTTGCTTACGGAATGATAGAACTCCTAGAATACCTACTAGGTATTGATACATATGAGAATTATTATCTTGCTGAACTTCTTCAAATCTAATTGAACTAACCGGGAGATTTTCCTGTTTAAGAAAATCTAATAGATCTGTAGAGACTGCGCCTAACCCTATTATGCGAACAGGTAAATTATTGGAGTTGATCAACATAATCTTTCAATTTGGCTCGACTTATTTTGTTATTAAACATCGGGATTTCATCTAATCTTATAATACGATTAGGGTAGTATTCGACGGGCAAATTAGCAGTACAATAATCTTTGAGTTCTTTCTCAGTTATCGAACCAGAGTATACGATCCCGATTCTGTCTCCTTTATTGTTTTTGCCGTCATTATACACAACCAGTTCAGTCGTACCGGTTAGTTTTTCTAAATGACTTTCTAACTCTGCCGGATATATTGTTTTACCTTGTCGTTTAATAATGTCTTTTTTACGTGATTTAAACCATAAAAATCCGTCTTGATCCAACTCGCCGACATCACCGGTTGCTACCCATCTACCGTCGGTAAACCATTTAGGCGAAACAAATATTTCGTTATCCTCTCCAAACTTTACAGTTGAAGGATCAATTTTACCTACTGCACCATCTCGATGATCTAACAAGGTACCTACACTAACAGTTGCACCTTCAGTTAATCCGTAATCTGCTAATAAATTAATACCAAATTTATTTCTAAAATCTCGACATAGTTCTGCGCTAACTAGATCGCCTCCGACCATGATGAATCTGAATCGACTATGAAAAGTGTCTGAACCCTTGATCATAATTCTGGCTAAGTTCGGTACAGCGCAGACCCATGTACAGCCATGCCGATTGATATCTTCAATTACATTTTTATAGTCGGCAGAATCCGGGATATAGTATGAACTACCAGTTTCAATTGCACTAAAAATTTTAATAAGCCCAAACCCTCTATGATAAGGAAGCATGTTATATAAACAATCTGAAGCTGTAATTTGAGTTTTTGTTAACAGAGATTTACTGTATCCAAGAATTTCTTCTGAATTAAACTTAACTGCTTTAGCAGTTCCGGAAGTTCCGTTAGATATAAGAACCATTGTATTATCAGTCGGTGTAGGATACAAGACAGGATCTACTTTATAGCTCAATACTTCGTGTTGTTTGATTAAAATTTTATTACTATTAACTACTAAACTTTCATCAAATGTTAACAAATGATCAATATCTAATCTATCAATTAAATCCGGGGATACTCTGAGTAGAGCCGAATCGAACATAATAATATTATGGCATTGTAAAGCAGCCAAAAATAACACATGAGATTCTACACAGTTGGGCATTGCTAGCGCAAGATTCCCTGTTGGGGCTACCTTCTTTAAGAAATATGCCCAAGACATGAATGATCTAAAAACATCATCGTAGGTCAACAACACTTGTTTAGTCTTTACAAGTATACTATCTTTGTGTTCGATAAACGGCTGAGAGTTGAACATTACCATCCTGCCTGGTCAAGCATATCTTTGACATAGTCTACATCTTCGAGATAATCTTTAAACTTTTTCTGCCAGAAGTCTGTGTCAATGAAGGGCCATATCATTGATACTTGTTCGGTACCGATTCGATTTAGGAATTCCTTGCCCGATGTGCTGTTGTATAATACCCAACTACTTATCCTGCCAGTTACAATAGCAAAACATAATGTGTTATCGTTTCCGTAACGTAGATAGTCGTGTGCAGGATTTCCTGTTTCCTGAGACCATCGAATGCCGGTTTCAATTGATCTATGTAGTGCATCCAGTGGGTTTTCTACACGTAAATGTTCCTGCAGATACTCACCGTAAACGCTGTCCTTGCACCAATAGTCAATCTTTTTATTATTTTTAAGTAGCCAGCGAGTAAACTGCGGAACATTAATAGCACGTATGCTAACACAGTATTGTCCAAATTTAGAAAATGCTCTATAATAAGGACTATGAGCAAAGTCGTCAAATGTCTTATTCTTACCTGCACCCTGTGACATTTCGTAAAATTGTATATAGGCCCTAAGACCTATTTGTATACCTGTTTCGTTTTGACTTTGATATCTTTTCTTTTGCTCGCACACATGCACCATCAATGTGCTTTCTTTAGCATAGGATTTTTTACAATATTGACATTCAAATTTCATTTCTTAACTTCATTACCGTGGTCCTTGATATATTGATCAAGTTCCTTTTTGGTTGTCATATTAGCCAGCATAGTAAGATCGTTGTCCTTCATATTAGGAAATAAATCAGCTAATTGCTTTTTAAGTGAGCCGGTGCCTGCTTCTTTCTTCTTTGGGGCAATCCATTGATGCCTATGTGCGCCCATCCCAGGACTAACTGCGGTAGCACATAGCCATTGTAATTTAGGATGCCGACTAAGACCAAAGAAGTGTTTATTCAAATAATGATTGCAACTCTGTACATAATACTCTTGCAATTCTCGAGACCCCCGAACACTGGATCCCCATCGTATCATTAGAAAGTTGCTGAACTTTTTGAGTTCTTCTGCGGTAAGTTCGTTGTAAAAATCTCGATTCTTTAGATCGAACTGACGCATTTCATTGGCAATATTAAGTTTGTCGGTTGTCATATTCGTTTATTTTTACATATTCATTGATAAAGTCTGATGCTAATAGATATCTTTCTTCTGAAATTTCAACTTGTAAAAATTTAATCAAATCTGTCAATAACATCTCTGGATTCATTATACACGAGATGTCTAAGTTAAGCAATCTTTCTGTTGCGATTGGTAAATTATACTGCCAAGTTTCCAAATAATTACGATTTATCTTTAGGATTCCATCAATAAATGATTGAGGCATATTGTCAATATTGGGGTCAAATTCTGGTCCTCCTGGTGGACAGAATATCTTATACCAACGAGGTTTCCAAAAAGCTCGCATTACTTTTTTAATAAAGTTTTGCTCTTGAACATCTTTCCATTCTTCGCTAGACACAGTAATGTAAATAATTTTAGCATCTGCATATGTTTCGATAACTGGTGCTAAATTTCTCATATGACCTACTATTACTGTATCTTCAGATTGAGCAATTGTAGACAAAAATTCTTGAAATCCTTCCCATTCGGCTTCTAAAAAACCTTCGCCGGTACTAGTATTTTTAACATCGTACTGTACAAATCCATTTGGAGTACCGTGCAAGCTACCGTTTTTTAAAATTTTATTAGCTTTGTTATGAAGTATAAGTGATATTAAACTTGCTAAAAATTTTCCGCCAGTGGCACATGGATATGCTACAATAATCATTCGTTGTCCTCCGACGGAACTCCGTTACTGTGTCGATCACGTGTAGCATCTACATCCTGCATCTGCCGTTGTTCTTGCAAGGTACGTTCGTTGAAAAACTTGCGAGGATTGCCGCACATTGCACAACGACTATCGCCACAGGTCATGCCAGATACTTTGTGATAGCGATGTGGGTTATCGTAGTCCCCCACTTGGTCGGCACTGCTTATATTAAAAGCATGCGCCTGACGTATGCCCATTTGTCTAACAATGTGGGCCATCTTACGTGCAATACGCTTTGAATGTTTGTAGCGATCTATTTCTTTACTCATTTAATTCTCGCGGCTACCTGATTAATAATCTCTCTGATGCGTACAATGTCTTTCCCCATACGTCTGATAGTTGCAGCTTGATCCTCTATTTGTTGCTCCAAAGACGAAATTCTTGAGTTTTTACGAGCATCATTTTTATCTACAATATTAGCTACTATCTTTGGTACGTGGTTTGAATTGTTTTCGTATTGTTTCATATTACCATGCCTTTGAATAAATATTGTTGCAAGTCACGATGCTGCTAACATCCACTTGCACTAACAGTTTATAAGAACTATCAGCTATGTATTTACAAAACAAATACCCCATATACTACTATAACATAGTCACCAGGCTTTGGCGTAATCGACGATCTCACAATTGCGGCTAATATCTTTGACGAAATAAACACATTCTGGTTTAGGGCTATCGTCTAAAGGTACTGCTATCATCTGTCCATTTTTTAATTTTGGTGCATACCAAGATACGTCGTGATAAACGTCTACTATTTCAATATCCGGAAATGTGGGACTAAAACTACTTAGCGGATTAAACTGAAATACTTTGAACCCGCGATCATTTATACTGGTTAATGGCAGAACTTCCAAGTCTCCCGAATCGGGTTCGCCAATTAATATACGCCAATCCATTGGCATCTTAATAGTGTGATCGCCAATTTGCAGCACAAGTGCCGGACTATTAAAACTTTCTAAAAAGATTAACGGTATATAGTGATAGTCCGGATTGCTAGGATCGCTATTATCGAGTATAGCAAAACGCATATCCTCAACTTCTTCTGGTAGCGTATCTAAATCGTAAGCCTGGTTTTGATCTAATTGTAGTATTCTCATATGTTAATTATACAGTAATCAGTAGGTAAGGTCAATCTTTCCATGTAAGTTTTTCAACTGTATGCGGATAATTGGCTTCCTTATAGAATGCTTTACGTTTAGTTAAATGCCGTTTAGCGAACTTACAGGTACTGGTTATATCCCAAATCTGTACAAAGTCTTTGTCTTCGGCTTTGCGAATACCTCGTCCGATACTTTGTATCACACGGGTAAAGCTCTTCCCAGACTCCAACATAACCAAATTAAATATGCGAGGAATATTAATACCGACAGCAGCAACACCGTATGTGGCGATAATGACCTTGTTAGTTGCTGTAGCAATTTCGTCGTACTCTTCCTTTCTATCTGCTGCTTTGGTCGCACCAGACACAAACACCACATCGGGCCGATCCGATAACAAACTAAACAATTCACTCATATATGTTTGTAATATCTTACCTGTTTCAATACGATCTACCAGGATAAGGGTATTGCCCGAGTCTTTGATTTTATCTACTATCTTAGCAATGTACGCTACACGGTCAGTATTGGTCACAAGATACTTTAGTTCGCTTTGGTAATCTTTATACTCTACATAGTCCTGAAGCTGCACAATGTTCACATGACATTGTGCCAGTACTCCTTGCGCTTGCAGTTCGTGTGCTTTAAGTCTACCAACAACAGGTCCTAGACTGACATGTAATGCTTGGAATTCAAAATCTTCTTTGGGTACAGTACCGGTTAGTCCCCAACGAATTGGTATATGTGCCATTACGCCGGTCAATAGTGTCTTGAGTGCATCAGCTTTGGCCATATGGCAATTGGATACTACTGCACCTTCTACAATATAATTGTGATCATTTTCTATATGTAAATTATATACTTCTTGTGGCTTGTTTATCTCAGTTCTTTTTATCAATTTCATACAATGCCTTTATTTTTTTTGCTGTATTATCATCAAATTTTGTATAATCAATTTCTACCAATTGACTTTGTAACCATTGTTTATCAACTATTATTATTTTATAGTTGTAAGTTTTTGCCCATTCAGATAATGCCGACATTTTTGATTGAAATTGTTCCCCGGTACACAATTCTCTTGGTTTAACTTCTATAAGTTGTTTGTTTGTATGATCTATAAAATCAACTATGTATATTTTTGTAACTCCATTAAATGTATATTCAATTCTTAATTTTTCATATTCGGCAGATTGATTAATGTACTGGTACAATGCCTCCCAACTTGATCTATATTTCTTACCATTAAATGTTGAATCCCAATGAGTATTTCTGTTATTACTGTTAGGGGTAAATTCCCCAAGTAGTATTTTTTTCTTCATTAAATCTGATCTAATCTTTTTGGCATCATCCGACATTTTAACGCCGTACATTCCATTATTCGTGCCAGAATTTTTTTTACTAATTTTATCTTTAACTGTTTGAGACCTTGGGCCCAACGTGCCAATATTTTGTCCTTTGGTCCCAGCGTTCCACGACGTGCCTGTGTTGAGATTTTGTTTGATAATACTACCATATTTTTTCTGCACAGATTTGCCGCCAATTGATGCTAATTCAGATTTTATTTCTGTTTCAGTAATAGTACCATTTACAAGTTTATCTATATTGTCAACCCATAAATCAGTCTTTTTATTCATAACTCGTTTTTTGAACTTTTCAAACTTATTACCCTGCAATGTTTCACCATTTGACAATGTTAATGTATTACACGAGTAGTCAATTACTCTAATAGATTGGTTATGTTCTACCAGCTTAGTATTCAATAATTCTACCCATTTATTATATTGTATTTTCATAAATACCTTTGCTTTAGTTATATGTATTTATGTTTTATTTATTATTTCATGGCTAATAGTTAATTCATCTGCTCGACACCAGCCTAAATTAGTTAAGAATTTATGATTTCCTGTAACTTGTATTTTAATACCATTATCAAATTCTAATTCATACATTTTTTCACTGTGCAAATCAGTAAGATTTTTATGTTGTTTAATTACAGTATCTACTTTGAATTCTTTTGTAGTTTCAGAATAGTTAATAACTTTATCACCTTGTTGCATATCTTTAATTGCTTTGTAACCAGTAGTAGTTAATACCTTACTATCACCAGAAAAACATTCATCCACCATGACCAAGACCACGTCTTCAAGAAAATCACCAATGGTACAATCAGCTGCTCCCGATTTAGTATTCTTTAACAATATATTCAGACTTTGCCATGTACAGATAGTGTGTTGTCGTCCCCACTCCTTGCGATCGCCAAAGTAAACACCAACATCCAATCCCAAGTTACTATAGTCTGTTTCTGTTTGCGTAACTAAACTTTTGTTGGGCACAATAACAATCGACCGCCCGTAATGTCCAGCTTGCCAACTCAATGCTGCGGTGATAAGTGTTTTACCTGCGCCTGTGGCAATCTCTTGAAGACTTTGTGGATTACGCAAGAACTCGTTGATGATTTCTACTTGATAATCTCTCAGTACTACCGGTTGTCCTTCCCGTTCATGTCCTTTAGGCCATGTTCGGTCACTGAACGTATCCTCGGCCATTAAGGCGAATTCAAATGCAGTTGAATAGGTTCTGCGATCATCTAGATCGATGTCGTAGCCATCTGCATCTAATAAGGGTATGATTTCTGGCAACAAGTTTACATAACTACTGCCACCTAACTGGAAAAACTGTATACATCCGTCCCACCGCCCTAGTCTAACTGCCGGTAAGTATCTAGCTGCCGGATTCATATATTTGAATTTTTTAACTAGAGAACGACGAGTATCAAGATCTAATCCTTCGATCTTAATATTGACTTCATCTAATACTGTAATGCAACATTGTTTCATTGTAGATATACCTTTGTTACTAATTGATTATTTTTTATTTCGTTGAGCAATTCTCGTTGTGGTTTTCTCTCGTCTAGCTCAGCTACTACCAATCGATAAGGCAATAATTGCGGATCACTGAATTTAGTATATCCTCGGCTATTAAAAAATTCTTTGTGTAAATTATAATATGATTTCATATTTTCTATTAGCAAAGACATTTCATCTTCAGTATCTTCATAAAATCTGACTACAAAATCTGCCGAAAAATGACGAAAGGGTTTAAAAGCATCGTCTGATATATATCTATCATTATCTTTAGTAAGATCTTCTAAAGTTTTTCCAATTTCTGCATAATTTATACACACACTACCCCATGAAGGGTTTAATTTTCCAAAATTTTCAATTAAACCTGGAGGTAAAGTTTCAGTCTTAGGAAGTCCAAACCAAGTGCATACAAATCGAGGTTTCGTTCCTCTTGCTACTGATTCGCACCGATGTACTGCTAAGTTTAATTCCGCTAATGCTTTCTTTACTTCCAATGGAGCACGAAGCCAATAGTGATGATTTTGTTGATTAAGTAAACCGTGATATTTTTCAAATATGTTATGCAAATAATTTAAGGTGTCTTGATCATTTATATCGTTAACCGATCTGAAAATAATATGCTCGTGCAAATTAATTACTTCAATACAACGATTAATTGTATTTATTGCGCGAGATGATTCGATTAATTCAGAATCAAACCCATAAAATCTGTCAGGATGATCTAAATTATAAAAATTTCGTAGTGTCATACGTTCTAACCATAAATGTGTTAATGGCGTATCAAGCAATCGAAATTTAAGATTAATATTATTTGACAATTCTATATGTAAATGTGTATAGTCCATTATATATTATACATTTTTTTTGTAGGATAGTCAAAAAAATAGGCACCGAAGTGCCTATTAACAGTATGCCGGGAGGAGCTAAAGTGGCACGCTGCGGGCAGTTGTGCTACCCGGAAAAACCAAAAACCTCGTCGTATAGATCCAGCAGGTCGTCGTCACTGAGATCACTAAATTCGCTTGCACTGATATCATGCAGATCTTCTAACTCGTTGCACCAAATCGCTAACAGCCGATCTTTAATAAGTTTACGCATGATACATCCCCTACTACAGTAATTTATACGCCCTTGCGAGCGTATAAGAATATTTTACGCTGGCTTCATGCAAGTCATTTGTGCCATTGCCTTCCATTTTGCTGGGAAGCTCTTGCGCAGGTCTGCTACTTTGATCGCCATACGCAGACTCATTTCGCGGAACTTGACTTTGTGCTCAGTCATAAAATCGATGATCTCGTCTTGCGTTTCTTGCTCAAAGTCGTAATCTGCAAACAATAGACCGTCGTCGGCAATCTGTTTGATACGCAAGATTTTGTCACGCATTGTGTCCAGTGTCAAATCCAAGTAGTGGCAACGCGACTGTAGCGCATCCAAGTGATCGCGCAGTTTTTGCGATTTCATCTTGTCAAACTTAAGGTTCGTAATAAAAATCACTGAACCGTTGAAGTTAAAGCTATCTGGGATGCCTTCACGACGCAGTACGCTGCTGTCGGCAAGCCACGAAATCTTACGCTTTTTGCCAGAGTCCAGTGCACCTTTCAGCAGGTTAAGTGCAACATCGTCAAGCAAGATGCTGTCGCAGTCATCAAATACTAAGACACAGTTCTTGTCGCTGTACTTGTACAAAGTTTGATACAGGCCGATAGGTGTAGCAGAACCTTTTACAACTTCTGTACGCAGACGTTTACCTGCAATTTTATCAAACATTTGGCTTTGCTCGATGATTTTCTCAACACCAAAGCTCTTGCCTACGCCCGGCGGGCCCGAAACAATCATAGCACGGATGTCATTACTGACAGCTGCCTTAGTCATTTCGTCGAGGATTTCAAAACGCTCGCGAATACGAGCAATAATTTCTTCGTCTGTCTCGTGCGAAACAGGCTCTTTAGTTTCTACATGCATGGTGGCATCACCACCGATGATTTCAATATCTTCGATACTGTCGACTTTGACGCGAACTACGCCAAATTCGTCGCCGAAAAAACCTTTACTATCTACTGTAACATAGCCGCCTTTTGCACCGGTTGTAAAATCTTTCATTAAGGCAAAAGTTTCGTTGTGTACGGGTTTATTGCGATAAACGCCGTTTCGAATAAGGACTCGGGTCATGTACTGCTCCTGTTTTGCTAGTGTATATACATTATAGCCGAAATACCATTAGTGGTCTACCACTATTTGACTGTTGTTTTTATGCAACAGCGTTGGGAACAAACTTGGATTCACGTTCCAAGTGATACACAACAGCATCAAACACCAAAGTCACTGAATACGCAGTACCCTCAGGAATCACCAGAGTGGTTTTAAGGATATTGAAATGATGCTGAGTAGCAGGGTATACGTCAAACATGTCGCGACTGTCGTTATATTTTGGGATCACACGACGAAAAAACGTGGGTTTGGTGATTTGGTAAGGTTCGGTAGTGATATTCATTTAGTGTTCCGTTTTGTTAGCATACAAGTATTATAGCCGAAATGCCGTTTCTGGTCTAACTAAATTCTGTGGTATTTTAGCCACAAAAAAGCCCCTGTTGGGGCTTTTTAATTGTTGTGATAAAAACTATAGTTAGTCAACTGATCCGGCCATAATATTTAAAGTTGCAGTTAAAGTGCCGCCGTCTTCGATTGTTCTGCACCATTGTCCTTCTGGTAAAACTCCGTTTATCATATCTGCTGTAGGGATTGATGGCGAAGCTACACCGTTAACAAAAACGTTGCTTAAAGGATCGGCAATAACTAAATTACCTACTGTAGTAGCATATATAGGGCCGTAAAAATTAGCTAATCCAAATAATCCTTGTTCGATTGATGGATAAGTTAAGCCAGGTAATGCAGCACCGTAATCAGCAACAGTACGGCTCATCCATACTTGTCCGCCGGAAACTGTTATTTGTAATTGTTTAGAACCAGCATAGGTTACATCTTCTGTAAAAGAAAACAATGCTGTTTCGCTAAACGATCCTGGAGTAAAACTAGCTGGCGGGGGTGCTTCTGGATTAGGTGGCACATATCCGTTAGGAACAACACCATTAAATATTTCAGTTCCGTCGAGTGTAGCTACTACTGTAACAGTAGCGTTTCCGTAGGCCTGGCCAAATTGTATAAATGTTCTTGCGGTCATTAAAGTCTCCGATCTATGTTATTTAGCTATATTATTTCAAATCAAATCTATTAGATTCGTCCTTTAAGGGATTCTATTAGAAAATCTTCTTTACGCATCCAAATATGCACAGTTCTAGCCGGAGGAACGTAGCCCCGTTCCAGTGGATCTCGTGTGCGGAAAGAAGTATAATGAGCCGTTTTTAGCCATAGGATTCCACCATTGAAAATGCATCTTTTTGGTAGCCAAGCAAACTTTAACTGCCAGTTAAGTTTTTCTACATAATCGTTTCGATGCATATTTGCGTCCAATGGCATTAGTGTTGTGCAAAGCTCATTAAACTCTTATCAATCCAAGGAAGTAATAGATCCGGCTGGGATAAAAATCCACGACGATTAACAGATTCTGCTGCACTTTTAGGTAATAAACCTTTGTCTGCTAAATCGTACCAACGTGTTGTTTTTGGGTCCATCGGAGGATGTTTACTTTTATATACAATTGCATGTAACCAAGGATCATTGGGATGTTTTAAGAAAAACCCAGCCGAGCAATCAAATCCAGAAACAGCTAATACATGTATTAGTGATACCATAGTCCAATGATGGTAGCATAAATCTGGCTGTACAAATGCCTGTACATTAAATTCAATGTTGGTAGTTTGTGGGACAATAATAACTGCCATACCGTTATCACTTATTAGGTTCCACCAGTTAGCCAATGTTTTAAATGGATCAATAACATATTGAAAACTATCGTGACACCATAAAACATCATAGGTGTGTTTATGCAATGCAACAGGTAGATCAAAATCTTGACAAGAATATTGTATATTTGGATATTGCTTTGCTATCGCAAGTTGAGGTATTTGATCAACCCCTAGACATTTAATGTTCAATGGTCTGGGATTATCCTCTCTAGTAGTACGTGTTGCCCACCATTCAAGATCAAGACCATCACCGCAACCCATATCAATTAGTGTGCCAATACTTTCCATAAATTCATCATACTCATATAACCAATTAAGAGTATATAAACTATGTTGGTGGCTGTCGTGTGGTGATTTAAAAGAACTCATATTTGTACATCTTCCATTCCAGCTGTGCGCAATCTAACAATATGGCCCATTTGCCATTGCTTAGTTTCCAAACCTTTCATGATACCTAGCCAGCGGTTACGTAACAATGCCACTTCGTTGATGATAGTTTCAAAATCAATTACTTCGTCCTCACCGTCGACATACTTTTCGGCATCTCTGCTAGTTAGTGCTCTAGCATATCCTTCTAAATATTTTTGAAAATGCCGCCGACGAATTTTGCGTAATTGTATATTTAAATAATTAAGCACCGCTTCAATTTCTTGAAGTTGATTAAAGCGATGTTCTGTTACGCCCGGCAGTTCTTTAATGTTTCGTTCGACTATGCCGCCGATTCGACATTCAGCCTTGGCAGATACCAGCTCTTGTTCATAATGTTGAATAAAGTCTGGAATCCGGCCAAGATCTGTTACTACCTGATTATACCACATGTTTAATAATCTTCGTCTTCGTCGTCGCTATCATAATCGTCATCAAACACACTTTCGGCATCGCTATCATCGTGTTCTTCGTGATCAGCAAGATAAGCACTAAGAGCTTTCTTGATTTCTGAATCTCCCCTAAACGAGTCTCGAATATTATCAGCATCGTAATTACTGTCTATTAACAGGTTAACTAATGCATCGGCTGCTTCAACTCTGTCTAAGGTTCCAATATAGCGTTTAAGTTCTTCCCATACTGCTGCTGCTAAATCCACTGACATATTACTCATCTCCTTCTGTATCCGGTGTACTTATTGCCACTGGCTGTTTTCCAAAATCTAACATAACTTTATCTAAACAACCATCTTCATTTGATTCCCAAGCCTTGCGGAACTGTTTGATAATTTCTCCGTCACTGGTAGTAAATGCAAGACGATTGCCATCCTTCTTTAGTAGTCCATTCTTTTCGGCTAGGTCAACAAGTCCCGAGTATGGATTCATTCCTGTTTCGTAAGGAATCTTAACTTGTACACTTTCAAAAGGTTTAGCATAACGTGTTTTCATAACCTTACAAGCGGCACGAATGCCCATAACATCCGAGATCTTATTGCCATCTTCATCTTCTTTCAGCTTGAGCTTACGCATAGCAACAACAATAGAGCTTGCATAGATAAAGCCTTGGCCACCTGATATCTTGTCATCTGGATCAAACATGTCTTGACTTGCGTATGTGTGGTTAGTACAGACCATGCCAACGTTATAGCTGCCAAACATGTTTACGCAGTTACGAACCAGTGCTGTAAGTGCTTTAGGCTTACGACCTAAATCGCCTTTCATTTCGCCTGCTTCAAACTGGTTAACATCTGTAGGTGTTAGTAGCATGCCCAGCGAGTCAATAACAAATAAGACTTTTGGACGCTCACCATCTGGTAATGCCTTGTAGTCACTCATAAACGTAGCAATAGTTTTTGCTACATCGTCGATCATGGCCATTGATAGTTTAAGCAGTTTGTCTGGGCTTGTATCTACACCTAATGCCTGCATCCAAGATTCGTCGAGTGCGTTTTCGCTATCAACCAGCACAACAAAGATACCTTGTTCCTGTGCGTTCTTGATAATGTTACCGGAACAAAAGTAACTTTTACCCGCACCGGATTCGCCAGCAAATACAGTTACCTTGCCAAGCGGAACACCTTTGTTAAAGTCTCCGGAGATAAGATAGTTTAGTGCATAGTTTCCTGTTGAGATCCAATCAGTTGGATCATTGAAGCCGATAGATAATCCATCAATGGATTTAGTAAGGTCCTTGCGGAATTTTGAAAAATCATATGGTTTACTTGCCATTATATTCCTTTAATTTCAATTCTATTCAAGTATCGATATTTTGATACTTTATGTTTATACGATTCGATGTCATCGACTATACCAAGTGGAATTTTACCATGTCCTAAAAATTTGTCGGTTGGGTCAATGTTATTAGATCTTAACCATTCTATAAATTTTACATTTTTAAAAATATCAAATTCGCTAGACCGTAAAAAGCATTCACCACTATAATAATGCAGATTCCTGAAGTTTACATAGTCGATTGGTAAACCATCTTTGTATAAGTCAAGAAATTCTTTTCCGAGTTCTACATATTGTAAAAAAAGTGTGCCTGGTTCTGATTTAAATTTAAAAAAATCATAATCCTCTTTTTCAAGAGGATATCGTCTATATTGATCTTTATTAAAACTTATATAAAGGCATGGCGATGAGATCTTTTTAGACTCGCATCTATGCGTAAAAAAATTTAAATTTCGTATAGCACTTTTTAGTTCTGGCGGTGCAATTCTAAATAGTCTTGTTGGGGAATTAAATGGACCGTTAAGTTGCTCAAACTTTGAATGTAAGTAATTAAAGTATGATTGCGGTTGTTCTAGTATGTTTTGCTTTATATCAATAAATCCTTTCATATAACTATTAATAGTCGTACAACTATCTAACAGTATTAGAGAAGATTCCTCTAACGACAGCATTTCTGCAAATGCTTCTTGTTGATTAAACTCACAATTATCTAAACACCACTGCAACTCATTGATCCATTTATTAATAAACGAGTTGTTGTGAAGATTAACGGTGAATGATTCTTCACCGTTAATTCCCAAAAAGACTATTAATTCCATTAAGACTTTTGCTGACGGGCGCGAATCTTTGCTAAAATATCTTCAGCACTTTGTGTAGGTTTAGCTGCTGGGAGTTGGACTGGAGCACTTGCTACTGGCTCGTCTGGATCAAAAGGAAGATCTTCGTCTACTACAGGAGCTGCCTTGGCTGCTGCTGGTGCTGCTACCTCTGCAGGTGCGGAACCTGCTGGCGCTTGTACACCTGCTGGGCGGAAATAAGCTCCCCAACGCTCTGTGTCATATGGTTGACCATCTACTGATGCTTCAAACATTTCTTTCATAACACGAAGTTCAACATCAGTTGGCTTCTTTGGCAAGAACGAGGAAAGATCAAACAGGCCGTGTTGATCAACTGCTGCTTGTTCAGCTTCGGTAAGTGCAGACTCTTTACGAGCCCATTTTGAAGTGTTGTAGTCAGCGTAGCCGCCCTTGCTGGTTTTGCTGATACGGAAATCCAACCCACGCAACAAGTCTGTTGGCAATTCCTCAAGTTCTGGATCCATCAATGCTGACTTGATGGTATTGAAAATCTGCGGGCCGATGATAAATCGACGAATTGGATTCTCTGGTGTTTTATCCTCAGAGATTGGATTTTCACGTACAAAACCTTGGAAAATGTAGCTGCGCTTTTTCCAATACTTACGCCCCATGTCTTCGAGACTCTTGTCTTTGAACCAAGTACGAACTTCTGCCAGAATTGGGCAGGCGTCGCCCCACATTTCTACGCAGGGTACTTGTACCTGTACTTGCTTGGTGTCCATTTCACCTTTGATTCCGTTGAATGGCAAACGGATCATTGCACGTTCGGCCCAGAAAAAAGTGTTTTTGGTATTACCGTCTGGTAAGAATCTAAGTGTTGCACTCGATCCTTCATCCATATTCCAGTGTGGGTAAATTGCGTTGTCGCCGCCCGATTGACCGCCTTTGTTTGTCTCTGCGGCTGCGAGACGTGCGCGGATTTCTGCTAATGATGCCATGATATAAGTTGCCTTTTAAAGTTGATTTAAGTTGTTTTAAAATATACATACAAACGTATACTAACACTGAGTATACGTGAAAGTATTTATGAAAGCAACAATAAAAGGTAAAATTATCTGAGTAGTTGTGCCAACTTGAGAACATGCTCAACGCTTTCGCTAGACATGTTGCTTTGGCGTGTCATCATAACACCATCGGTGTCTAGTGCTTCGTCAGTGGGTTCTTGTTCGTGCGGCTGCTGATCCGATGCGGCTTGTTCTGGTGGCGCATCTAGTTGTTCGGGTATTTCAATACCTAGTTCTTCTAAGCGATTCATCACACGCGGATCTTCCCATATGTTAGCATCTGGGTTTTCGTCTGCTAACTCACCTAAGATATCAAACAGTTTGTCGTCGCCGACTAAATCATACAGTTGTTCGACTGCATTTGTAGCATCTGCACCAACTGGTAAAGGTTTGGTCATTAATTCTTTGAGTTTTTCTTCTTCACCACGATTATCAGGTAACGCCCAAGTTCCTTCGGTTACATCATTAGCCCAGCTTTCGAATTCATCTGCTTCATTCATTTTGGCGTCGCCAGCAGATAAGCGTGCTAAGATAGGCATAGCTTCTTCAATTCTTGGATCTAAATTCTGCTCAATAAACATAGTGCGAATAGAATCGGTTAATTGATTACTTGGAGTTACTTCTGCCGGATCATAACACTCTAATTCACGATGGTAACCACGTTGACTGATCATGCGTTTGGCTTTGGCCTTTAGATCTGCATAATGACGTACTGCTGTTTCTACTACACGATCGGCATGTCCGGAATACTGTTTATTACGAGCGGCTCGAACAAACTTGGCCAAAGTTGACATTTCGCTTACTATTTCGTTAATGTGCTGTCCAAATGCATCGTAAGGATTGCCGCCTTCGCTAACATGTCTGGCTAACATTTTTCCATGCATGGTACTACGACTTGGAACTTTAAAACGCTCACCGTCGGCAGTTTCAACAAATATACTTTCAATATTGCGATAACGCTTGTCGCCTTCGCCCAATGGACGATCGTGTTTGATTACTAATTTAACCTGTTTGGGTTGATCGCTATAGCTGAATTTTTTATTACCGTAGTAACCTTCAAATAGACCTTCTTTGATGGCTGCTATACCCTGCATGGTATATTTTAATTTGGATAGATCTTTAATTTGGAAAGATAATAAATTACGTACTGCAAATTGTTTAAGCTGCTCTAAGAAACTATACCAATCTTTTTTATCAGTACCTTCCATTGTACGACCTAAGTTATCACCGAAGAAAACCTGCAGATCTTGATCTTTACCTATTAGTACTACTACTGTGCCATAATTTTTATTAGCTGTTTTCCAGTCAAAACTAAACAGTTCTGCATCAGCAGGATTGTCTACTTCCTTGCCAAGAGAATCTAATATTTCAGGATCAAAGTCTCTGGTAACTAACAGGTCATAAAGGGCGGTTTGTGGTGAATTCTGCATAGTATGTATTTATGTTACATAGTCATGATGAACGGAAGTGGTTCAACCATGGTATCTTGGTGATCACGCATTTGTTCGTTCAAATCACTATGGTAACTTTGTAGCAATTGCAGCATACGTACTACCAACAATGCAGCCATAATTAAATCATCTGTTTCGCCTGGTTTAGCAGCATATCCTGCTCCAAACGCAACAAAGTTTTTTAATTCTGATACCAAACTCTTACTACCTATTTTCATACGGCTACTTTCAAGTAAATGCTTTAGTTTTGCACAGGCAGCCAATTTGGGTTTATTACTGGTATTGAATCCTTTACGATATCTACGTGATCCACCACCGCCGGGTTCGCTTAAGAAATAACCCTGTATGTTTTCTTCACCATATTCTGCAATTGAGATTAGTGCTGCTTCCCCGATAGTATTATTCTCAACAGAGAAATAAACACTTTTGGGATCCTTAACTATGTCGTTGATATGTCTAATTATATCAGCTAAAATTCTAATCTGTGTAGGAATATCGGATTTATTATGACGCCATTCGGCTACCTGTTCTGTAGTATTAGCTTCAAATACCTGTATAGCAGCAGGGTCTCCTCCTGTACCTAAGCTGGGATCTAACCCAACACAGTATATTTTACCTGCTTCGGGTTTTTTGTACCAACGTACTTCGCCAGTTTTATAGAGTGGATCTCGTCCTTCTAAGTCAATTAAGATAGTAGGAGCAATGAGTGTTTCGTCTGCAATAATAAATTCGCAATCCATTTCTCGACGGAAACGATCTACACCTAATGCTGCACGTTGTTGATTGGCCCAGGTCTCATCTCTGTCGGGATGTTCATTCCAAAAACTACGATATGCTTTAAATCCGTTTTGTCCAATGGGGGTAGGGTTACCAAACTCATCGAAGCATTTGTTAGCACCTTTCCACAGTAGCGCAAATTGATCTTCGTCACTGTTTGGTGTACTGGTAATAATTGCTTTACCGCCTGTTGCCAGTGTGGGGCTAATACTAGTCCAAAACTCCGTGGCAATAGTAGGACGTACAAATCCAAACTCGTCGCAATTTTTTGTAATAAAATGATTACCTACAACAAATCTATGATACTCATCATCAACTTCGACGATGTCGTACACTGAGGTGGCACCAGACTCAATTATTGATATAATTTTTTCTTGACCATGCACAGTATCAATGCAATCACCAATTACCAAATCTTTTAATTGAATTTTTTGATTACAAATAAAAAAATAATGATTTGCTGTTGCAGAAACTGTTTTTCCAGATGAAACAGTTATTGTATATGTGACTTTGTTGTCTACCGACGTAATACCTCGAAAATCTTTCCATCCCGCCGGCGTCAAGATTTCGTAATCAGTGTTTTCAGCAAACATAGTATCTCCATAATATCTGTGTCTTGTGTGCGTTGCCAAACATAATATGTGATCATTCCTCGATTTTTATAGAGTGACCTTGCCTTGTTATAGTCATATTGCAATACATCTATTGCTGTTCTACCTTTTCCTCGTGGAGGTTTCCAGTCTCTCCATTCGTTCTCGCTCAGCCCCGGGTCTGCATGCCATGCAGATGATTGGTATTCTATTACCATTGCTAATTCAGGGATTGTAAGATCATAAAAATAATAATTTCCGCTGTCTATATCTTTTATTCCATACTCTGTCAAATCAAAGTAGTAATGTATAGCATTATCGTCTAAGAATTCTAATATTGGTTTTAATATTTTTTTAGATAGTTTACTTGCTCCGCCGGAACCAGATACATTATTAGCAATAAGTTTTTCTTTTTGCTTGATATGTGCGTGTTGTTCAATTGTTAGTCCGTTTGGTAATACTGTGGTTAACCGATAATCTGCTTGCCTACGATATCCGTTCCTACCAAACTCATCTACACGGCTCAAATGCGTAGCACGAGTCTTTTGTCCTTTCTTTTTATACCCACTCAATCCATCAGAATCAACTTGTTTTAGTATTTGTCTAGCCTGTATTTGGCTTGCTTCGTAACGAGTGAGTCCAGTCTCTGGATCAACCTGTTGTAATCCGTGTTTGATGTTTTCTTTGCGTTTAATGCAGATGCGTTGAATATCTGGGTATTCTTCAACTGCCAGACCCAGTACATTGGTAATGTAATTGTCTTTGATCATGCTCAGACGCTCACCGCTAATGGGGCAAACCACATAATCGTAACCTTCAATTGTGTTGAGTGCATACAAGTGTTGATTTCTTTTTTTATTTCTTTTTATAAATTCTATAATTTGTTTTCGCATAAACTTATTTATAACAAATGCAAACTCGTCAATCGATAACTACAAAAGGATTATATAATCTAATGTATAAATCTTTAAGAGTTATTTCTTCTTCAACTAAAGTATGTTTATTTCGAATATTCACTGTAGTTGTCTCTCCATCTAAACAATAAAGTAACGAGATACTCATACCTCGACCAGTGTTTTCAGTTGTAGTGGCTGAAACAATACGCGAGCCGTTGTCAAATTCAATCGATCCTTTGTTATAGTTTGTAGCACCGGCACGTATATGATCGGGTACACTTTCATAAGCATAACGAATACGCTGCATAATTTCTTGTGAGCCAGTATACTTGTGTGCTGCTACAAGAATTGTGCTGTCGGGCACAAACATTGCATACCATAACAGGTATCCAGCAGCACTAGTTGACTTACCTGTTTGTCTAGGCATCATTGATATACTATAACGATATTTGTGATACACATCAATTAGACGTTTTTGGTAGTCAAACGGATGATACAACATACGACCCTTAGTAGGGTGTTGTATGTAGAAGAAATTGTCCATAAAGTATTGTGGACCATTCTCGGGATCAGCACAGCGAGCAAATTCCTCCATTTGCTGATCTGTGTACAGCATCTTTTGGTGTGCTGGTTTGATTAATACTGCTTCTAATGCCATTATTTTACATCCACCGAACGTTGCCGTGTACAGACAAATATGTAATAATTTTCTTGAACAGTAGGTTTACCGTCGGTAAAGCTCAACGGAAAACTATATTCATACCATTGTACATCAAACCCTGCACGTACTAATAAGCTGATCCACATCTTACGACCCATAATACTATAGTGATTGTTATTTTCTTCGTGATTGCCTTCGCAGTCGGGTGCAGGAACTTCTATATATAATACGCCACGAGGTCTTAATACACGATTGTATTCTAACATAGTGAGGTAAGGGAAAGGACTATGCTCTAAGCTGTGGCGACTAAACAGCAGGTCAATGGACTCATCCTTATCAGCAAGGAAGTTCATATCTGCGTGTTTAACGTGATGCCCTTTGTTGGCACATATTTGTAAATCTTCTGTGTTTAATCCCAGACCAACGACATTAGTATAGTCTCGACTTTTCATTTCGTCAAGGAAATATCCAGGGCCGCTGCCCAAATCGATAATTTTTGCATCTTTGGCAATATTTAAAGGATCAATAAACTTTTTAACAACATCGGCAGTGATGTCTTTGTGAAAGGCACTATCACCTTCCATATAAGTTTGGCTAAGGACGTGATCGTAATAGAACTTTAATTTAAGGGCTGTGCTCATTGTATCTCCAGTGACGTATTTAACTGTAGATTTTTCAGTTGGAGGATTCTTCAATGTAATAACCACAATGCGGATTATTTAAAAAGAATTTAGGTTCACTTGGATAGATTCGACAACCTTCGTATCGTGTGTCATAGATCGTACATTTGTGAATAACTTCTGGATTTTGATCGTAGTACTGACACCATTCCCAGGTGTAGTTAACAGCATCCAAATAAACTTTGAATCGGCAACAAGCACTATTGCATCCGTTTTCCGGAGTACAACTACCCTTTATAACAGGATTGATCCAAATGATATCTGACACATTATACCCACGCTATGTAGGTTAAATTAAATGCAGAAGTTGTAATACCTGGGCCGTTAGTGTTTTGGAATTGTATACCCAGAGTATTAGCTGTGGTTGGATATGCTGCTGTTAGCCAAACACCTGTGTTTAGATCACCTGCTGGCGTAACAATAACTTTATGGCTTGTAGTTAGCCCTGTAATTGTCACAGTGAAATCATATGATGTAGTATTTTTAGGTATAGTTTGAGCAGGAACATTTACCTGTCCCATTAAGAATGTACCAGCTGTACCGGTAGAATTGGTTGTAATATTAGAAGCTGATCCTATTAGATTACCGTGGAATGTAGAATTGACATTGCCTGCGGTAATATTACCAGTAGCACTTACTTGTCCGGTTGTTAAAATATTACCGCCAGTGATATTGCCAGTTGCTGATATTAGGCCACCTGTTGAGATATTACCTGTGGTAGATATTAAACCACTGCTTAATAAATTACCGCTATTGACATTACCAGTCACTGACACACTGGTCAACGTACCCACTGATGTTATGTTAGGCTGTGCATTAGTTGTGACTGTGGCAGCAGTACCCGATGATGCTGCGTATGTAGCATTGGCCACAGTGCCTGTGACATTACCGCCGGTTATCGAACTTAATGCCGATCCATTACCTAATATATAACTGCCAGTGACATTACCGGCAGCTGATACTATGCCAGCTGTTTTAATATTGCCACCAGTGACATTACCTGTAAATGTAGGTGCGTCCGACACAGCAATATTGACTGTCTTAGCCGACGCATTACCTAAAATAATTAGATTGTTACCATTGGTAATACTAAATGTGTCAGATCCGTTGTTAGCAGAAATAGCAACACCATTGGCATTGACTACTCCAAATGCATTAAGACCTGTTAGTTGGCTACCATTACCTAATATATAACTGCCAGTGATGTTGCCAGTAGCACTGACTGTTGTGCCCAATACTGTGCCTGCGGTACGCAGGTTGCCAGCATCAATGTTGCCTGTTATAACAGCACGACCTGCTGTGTTTAAGTTTCCTGCTGCTACGTTGCCTGTGGTACTTAATAGTCCCGTTGTTAGTAAATTACCACCATTGATATTGCCAGTTATGCTTAGTAAAGTACTGACAATAGCAATACTGGCGTTTAGATTAGGGGTAAAAATATTTCCCAGAGCAGATACTGAACCTCCGGTTATAATATTAGCACCGGTAACATTACCAGAAGTACTAACACCACCATCAATTACAGAAGAAGCAGTGACTAAATTACCGGCTGTTATATTGCCAGTTGCAGTAATATTACTGGTACGTACTCCACCCGATATAACATTACCAGTGACACTTACTACACCAGTGGTGTTTAAGTTTTGTCCAATGACGTTGCCCTGTGCCGATACTTGATTTTGAGCCAGTAGATAGCTACCAATGACATTGCCTACTGCACTTACCGTTGAACCAGATGTCACATTGACAGCTGAAATATTATTACCAACAATATTACCCGTAACCGATAATCCAGCATCGGTGATTGTAGCACGGTTATATGTGGTAGAAGAGTTGGTGCCACCTGTTATAAATCTAATAGCTTTTGTTGGTGTTTGCGTACCGATAACAAGATTACCGCCATTGACATACAGGTATCCATCGTTAGGACCAGTGGCTGCATAATCACTGTTATTATAGATATTGGAATTGATACCCATATCTATATAGAAGTCGCCGTCGTCGCCGTTATTGGCTACTGCTACAAAATCAGCACTGGCATTAGCACCTCGATAGTGATTCTGTAGGACATATTGAACGTAATTGTCTTGTCTTGCATCACCTTGCAATAAGGCATTTACATATGCTACATTAGGATCTGCATACTGACTGCCAATCTCAACGCCTCCGGAGATATTGGCTACATTAGCAAATAAATTACCAGTGTAAGTACCTATGCTGTTGCCAATAGTCATATCCCAGGTATTAGCATAAGCACCTGTGGTTTGATACAACATACCTGCCCAGTATCCATTGGCCACATTACCTGTGATCAATCCTGAATTATTGATGTCAGACCATTGACTTGCATTATTAGCAACATAAACAACTTTACCAGATACTACACTTGGTATTACATTGCTAACATTGCCTGTGATTACCAAATTAGCCACAGTCAGTGTATTAAACGATGGACTCGAACTGGGTGCGATATCTTGTGGTAAAGTTAAGGTAACTGCACCATTTGCGGCAGTAGTTAAACCATTGACATAAACTTGATTGGTAGTACCGGCTACTGTGGTCACACCATAGTTGGTTATAGTGATATTGCCAGTGGCACTGGTATTAGTTGGACTAACGTATATGCCTGCACCAGCAGTTACACTTGATACTACTGTAGTAGGGCTATAAGCTGTGTTTTGGAAACTGCCGTCTTGGAATATGATACCTAAGTTAGCTGTACCACCAGTTGACACATTAGGAAAGTTGATACCATAGGCATTAAACCCTGTGACAGTTTTAATCACATTTGACCCAACAGGGGTCAACTGTATGTTAGCGTATGTTCCTACGCTGACATTGCTGGTAAATGCTTCAGCTGCTGCAAAGTTTAGTCGTGCAATAGATGCGGCATAACCATTGCCAGTCCAACCTTGACTGGTAATGCGTGTCATTAAGTCATCTTTTTGCAGTGGTGCAGGACTATCTACTGTGCCACGTGCAGCACGACCTGCTATAGCTACATAACTATTTTGTGCACCATTGGCACCAAATGCATCAAACGATACACGGGCTGGTTGATTATCTTGTCCGGTTGCCTGTAATAGAGTACCGGTAAAGTTTCTTGCCTGTTGATTTCCTGAACTTGACCCGATGATATTAAGTGCAGCTTCTGTCCCGGCTATGTTGCCAGGAACATTGATGATAGTTTTTCCTGAGCGATCAACTTGGAATGCGATACCTACTCCGCCAGTAGAATTCACGGTCACAGGACGATTTAATTCTACATAACCAGAATCACTTAATAAACCTATCAATATATTTGCAGTAGGATTTATAGTGGCAATAGTGTCATCGTAAATAGTAAAATCACCAAAGCTGAGTCCGTTGCCACCGGCAAATATCATATTACCATCTAATGCATAGATCTCTTGATTGCTACCGATTCCTTGATCAATTATGTTTATATTACCGGCACCTAACCATAGACCAGTATAACGATGACCAGCTTCGCCTAGGCCGGCAATGTTATTACCAGTAGGAAGTACATTACCCGCAGTTAGAATATTTGCATTAGTGCCGGGCGATAGTTCGATATCAAAATTGGCGGGTGTAGAAAAAACGATTCCGGGATTAGCACCGCCGACACTAGTATAAGGAGTTAAAACTGCACCAGTTGATGTAAAGGATAATGCCGGTAAGTTTACGATACCAAACCCATCCGGTGCAAGATCAATATTACCGTTGACGTCGTGTCCGTGTATAGTTTGATCTATAACATAGAGATTGCCAATATCGCCGGGAAGATTTGTCAGTTGACTGCCATCACCAACAAAGTAAGATGATGTAGTAGTTCCTGCTACTGTAATGCCAGTGCCAGATACAACAACTGAACTGGTGCCGCCAAATTGTCCATTACCTGCGTTGTATTGAATTGCGTTAGTTGGGCCGCCAGGAACACTATTGCCAGATATTCCACTACCTACTAAAATACCACCAGGAGTATTACCATCACTGACATAGATAGCGTTAGTTAAAGGATCATACCAAAGACGATCCAG
>Ga0214172_1000061_pt1 | contig 58886 bp, 46 predicted proteins | sample TroBogEpilimnion_29_FD_153010 | JGI IMG/M metagenome (GOLD analysis project Ga0214172, IMG submission 153010) | Freshwater microbial communities from Trout Bog Lake, WI - 12JUL2007 epilimnion | ecosystem: Environmental > Aquatic > Freshwater > Lake > Epilimnion/Euphotic zone | place: Trout Bog...
TCAGGAATTTGACCACCCGTTCCCGCAAGTCCAGCGCATATGCCTTCACGCCCCCAAGCTTATCAGACTATGTGCCAATGTCTATATGAATTGCTATAGAGGAACAACCAGCTTGGGTGGCTGCTGCACCGGCATGCAACAAACGTCGAGAACTTCATAGAGGCTGACCCTGCAGGCGGTTAGTAACAACGAGCCGGTCACCTTGAAGAAAGTGACCGGCTGGAAAGAGTAGCTATATTAGCCGATGAAAGCTGCGTGCACGGCTTTTACCGCCGACTCACCTTTTGCGAGATCGATGACGACGGAGATCTTGATTTCACTTGTGGAAATCATGTCAATGTTCACGCCTTCGTTTGCGAGCGTTTCAAATAATTTCCCCGCGACGCCCGTGTGCGATTTCATGCCGACCCCGACGATGGACAGTTTGCCAATCTTTTCGGAGGTGATGACTTCACGGTAGCCAACTTCGTTTTTCAAGCCCTCAATGACCTTCTGCGCCTTGAGTAAATCCGGTTTGTCGGCCGTGAAGGAAATATCTGTCGAAGGCGTGCCCGCTCCGTGGCTGATATTCTGAATGATCATGTCTACGTTGACGGTTGCATCGCCAAGTGCCTTAAAAATTTTCGCGGCCACACCGGGTTTGTCCGGCACGCCGACGAGCGTGACTTTGGCCTGATTTTTGTCGAGCGCAACGCCGCGCACGACGACGCCTTCCATGCTTTTCGTTTCTTCTTTCACAATAGTTCCGGGGTTGTCATTGAGGCTGGAGCGGACCTCGAATACGACTCCAAATTTCTTCGCAAATTCCACCGAGCGGCTTTGCATCACCTTGGCCCCGAGGCTGGCGAGTTCAAGCATTTCGTCGTAGGAAATCTCTGAGAGTTTTTTCGCCGTGGGTACAATGCGCGGGTCGGTGGTGTAAACGCCGTCCACGTCCGTGTAAATTTGGCAGAGGTCGGCCTTGAGCGCCGCGGCAAGCGCAATCGCTGTCAGATCCGAACCGCCGCGCCCCAGCGTCGTGATTTGACCGGTCGCGGTCTCGCCTTGAAATCCGGCGACGATAACGACATTGCCCGCATTCAGTGCGGTGTGAACCTGCTTGGGCGTGATGTTGTGAATCTTGGCTTTCGTGTGCACCCCGTCGGTGACGATGCCCGCCTGCGCGCCGGTCATGGAAACAGCTGGAATCCCGATCGTGTGGAGCGCAATCGCAGTGAGCGCAATGGTTTGTTGTTCGCCCGTGGCCAGCAGCATGTCCATTTCCCGTTCGCTGGGCAGCGGCGCGATGTCTTTCGCCAGTTTAATCAAGCCATCCGTCACGCCACTCATCGCCGAGACGACAACAACGACCTGATCGCCGCGTTTGCGGTATTCCGCCACGCGCTGGGCAACATTCTTGATGCGGTCGGTGTTGCCAACCGATGTGCCGCCGTATTTCTGAACAATCAATGCCATACAAATTTTTTAGAGCTGTGCCGAGATTCCTCCCGGGAGCTCAAACGGAAAGGGAAGCATAGTCAGGGCGCAGGCGTTTGAAAAGTCGGAACTGAATGGGGGTCTGGTTTCGCGTGCCGGGGCAAGGGTCCGATTCGGTGCTTGATCCGTTACGCAATGGTGTAACGGGGTTGCCCAGATTAATAGCATCAACCAAAAACATTTTTTGCGTGTTCGCAGAACGTGAATTACGGTTGGAATGTGAGGCCGGCAAAAAGCTGGCCCGTAATAAAGGAGAAAGGATGGATATGACAAATGAAGCCAACATGGGGAAACTGGTGACCGATCTCAAAACCCTGTCCCACGATGCGGAAGCGGTGCTCCAGGCAACCGCCGGTCAGGCGGGCGAGAAAATGACGGAGTTGCGGGGTCGCTTGGCGAACACCCTTGAATCGGCCAAGGCCACTTACCGGCGGATCGAGGAAAGGACCGTCGCGGGCGCAAAGGTTGCAGACAAAACCATCCGTGAACATCCGTATGAATCCATCGGTGTCGCATTCGGCGTGGGCTTGTTGATGGGTGTGCTTGTCGGTCGCCGTTGATCATGGACGAAACGTCACAGCCGGACAGCGGGTTGCTGGAGACCGTCAGGCGTCTGTTCCAGACGCTGCATGACGTGGCGGTAAACCGCATTGAACTTTTCTTGATTGAATTGAAGGAGGAGCGCGTGCGATTGTTCGATGCGCTGCTGCTGGCGGCAACGGCGATCGTAGGCGCGGTGATGATGCTCGTTATGATCACTCTGACGGTGCTGGTCGTGTTCTGGGACACGTATCGCTGGCTGGTATTGGTGCTATTGACGGTTGCGTATGCCGTGGGGGCCGCGGTGGCGTTTATCAAATTACGTTCCCGTTTGCAGCACTGGCAGGCCTATGCCGCGTCGCTTGACGAAATTAAAAAGGATTGTGCATGTTTCAAAAAGCCGAACTAGAGCGTCTGCGCGCGCAGAAGGCATTGCTGGTGCTGCAAAGCGACACCCACCGGTTGCTGCTGGCTGCCGACTGGCAGCGACTGCGCACGCCGGGATACTGGCTGAACGCGGCCGGCGGCTTGGTGCGCCGCCATCCGATCTGGATGGCGGCGCTGTCCGCGGCGGCGGGTGTTCTGTTGGTCAAAGGCAGGCGCAAATCCGGCTCGGTCATGGACGGAATCGGCAGTCTTGGCAAGTGGATCTCGCTTGCTTCCTCGATTTGGAAACGGCTGCACCCGGAGAAATCCGGGGAATGATTTTAGCGGTAAGACACGGCAGCGTTGGGCACGTGGGGATCATGGAATAAATACGAATTTTCCAGGTTTCGCCCGTCGCCCGTTAAATTTCCTCTTTAGCTTTGTGCCTTCCCCCTTTAACTTGCGCGGCCATGAAAGTCCGTTGCTGGCTGCTATTGCTGCTTGCCGTCGCGTTGTCCGCGGCGGCAGGGCGGGCGGCATTTATCAATGGCCATAGCTACCAACCCCTCGCGGACTGGGCGGACCAGAACGGTTTTCACACTATCTCCCGGCGCAGCGATGAAATTGTTCTGACCAATCGCACGACGCGGCTGGTGTTGGACCGGGATTCGCGTACGGCGCAGATTAATGGTGTGAACGTGGCGCTGGCGTTCCCCGTGGCGGCGGACAAGGGCCAGTTCGCCATTGCGCAACTGGATTTGGCCAGGACTGTCGAGCCGCTGGTCTTTGCGCCGAGGTTCACGAGCCGAAAGATTTCCACAATCGTGCTGGACCCCGGTCACGGCGGTAAAGATCCCGGCAACCGAGTGGCCGGCCGCAACGAGAAGGCCGCCACGCTGGCGCTAGCGGATGAGCTGCGCGACCAGCTTGCCGTTGCCGGTTTCAAGGTCATCCTCACGCGCACGAAGGATAAGTTCGTGGAGCTGCCGGTGCGGCCGGATATCGCCAACCGCGCGAACGCGGACTTGTTTGTGAGCCTGCATTTTAACGCCACGGAGTCAGGCAAAACAGAGGTGAGCGGGCCGGAGACGTACTGCATCACGCCGGTCGGCGCGAGTTCCAGCAACGCGCAGGGCGAGGGCGCGAACTACGGCGCGACGCCCGCCAATGTGTGCGAGAAGAAAAGTCTGCTGCTCGCGTTTGCAGTGCAGCGCTCTCTCGTTAAAAATCTGGACGTGACGGATCGTAGTGTGCGGCGTGCGCGGTTCGCGGTGTTGCGGGAGGCGGAGATGCCGGCGATTCTTGTGGAGAGCGGCTATATGACGCATCCGACAGAGGGTAAAAAGATTTTTGATGCCGCCTACCGCAAGCAGCTGGCGGCGGCTATTGTGAAAGGGATTTTGAATTATCAGCGGCTGACCGCGACAGCCCAGGAGTCGGCGACCACCAACTCCATGGCAAAAGTTTCCAAACGAAAAAAATCATGAGTATTGCAACCAGGACTGGGGACAACGGCACGACGGCATTAATGTATGGCCGGCGCGTTGCCAAAAACCATGCGCGGGTGGAAGCCTACGGCACGGTGGATGAATTGAATACCGCGCTCGGTCTGGCGCGCGCGACGGCGGATCATGACTTTGTGAGCACCAGCCTGCTGGCCATCCAGCTTGACCTCGTGACGCTAATGGGCGAATTGGCGGTGGCCAATGATGATCTGGAGCGCTATGTCAAAGGGGGCTTCTCACTCGTCATGCCGGTGATGACGGCAAAACTTGACGCGCTGGTGAAGGAAATTGAAGCGCAACAGGTGAGTTTCAAGGGCTGGGCAACGCCGGGGGCCTCCCTGCATTCCGCCGCATTGGACATGGCGCGCACAGTCTGCCGCCGTGCGGAACGCCGGGTCTGCGATTTGCAGACCGCCGGCGACCTCAAGAACGAGGAGATCATCATTTTCCTCAACCGGCTGTCCGACCTGCTCTGGCTGTTCGCGCGCTGGGTGGAAACGCAACTGGACAAAACCAGGCCGACAGCCTGAGGCGGGCGCTATCCCCAATCTTTGCCGACAAGTCTTATTGAATTAAAGTGGTCCGTGGCTTAGAAGGTGAGGTGCCACCGCACTGCCGTGATTTCACCTGTTAGCATCTTCAAGCCATTCCTGCTACTCCTGGATCACGATGGGGTTTTTGGCTAATTCCTCACCCATCTTGCCAGTCTCGTCCGGTGAGAAAGACCAAGGCGCGCGGTGATGCAATTGCCTTACGCAGTTCTGTTTTTTCAGCGCTCCACGCCTTTACCGTGGTTGGCCCTTTCATTCCTGACTTCCCCGTTCGAGTTTTTGTCCATGGACTTTGCCTGTAGCTGGTTCATCCGCTTCACGAACAGAAAGTAAACGCCCGGCCCGAAGCAGAGCAGCATCACGGATATGCCGGTGGCGATGCCCCAAAACGTGCCCGCGGGGGCGCAGCAATCGTCGCGGCGGCGTACAATGACGTGGCTGGGTACAGCGATGATGAGTTCCAGAATGCTCCCGCGCAGCAGCCAGCGGGTGAGCCGTTTGAGGAGCGTGACTTCCTCGTCGGCTTGGGCGTAGTGGCGAAAAACCGCCGCCCACACGATCCAGAAAAGGGATAGGGTGATGGCGACGGATCCCATAAAATGCCAGCCGCTGCTGTTCGGGATGGGTGGTACCGGGTTGATGTAATCGATCATGCCCCATCCACCATCTTTGAAGACGGCACAGAGCAGCGATAGGACGCCGGCAAAGCAGAGATTCGCCAAAAAAAAGGCCGTGACCAGGATGGGGACTTTTAGCGGCCGGCGCGCCAGCAGGCGGCGTTGCGAAATGTGAATGGGTAGCAGGAGCAGCAGGCCTTGGCCGGCGATCAGTACAGCGAGCCAAAGCCAGTATTGCCAGTTGACATAGAGCTTCAGGATGTCGTTGAGCGGCAGGTTGCGCTGGGTACCCCAGCCCTCAAAGGCCGCTGCGACGACGGGCACGGTGAGCAGCAGCAACGTGCTGGCGTAGAGGCATACGGTGAAGAGAGCCCAGCGTTTCATGCGGCTAATCTGGTGGGCAAAAGATGTCTGAGCGAGTAAAATCGTGGTTCGGTCCTGCGGTTAAAAGTTGATTTCCTGCGGCAATGGTTTTTAATTCCGCAACTGATTTTTTTTGACATGAACATCCACGAATACCAAGCCAAACAGTTGCTCGCGCAATATGGCGTCAACGTTCCGTATGAGATTCCCGCCAAGTCGCTCGCCGAGGTGCGACCGGCGGCGGAGAAAATCGCCGCTAGCGGCAGTACCAAGGTTGTCGTCAAATCGCAGATTCATGCGGGCGGACGCGGCAAGGGCACGTTCAAATCCGGCTTCCAGGGCGGCGTCAAAGTCGCCGGCTCCGTGGATGAAGCCGTGGTGTTTGCCGAGCAGATGCTGGGCCAGACCCTCGTCACCAAGCAAACCGGCGCGGACGGCCGTCTGGTACAAACGCTGCTGCTCGCCGCCGGCGCGAAGATCAAAAAGGAGTTTTACCTCGCGGTGCTGCTGGATCGGGCGACCTCCCGTCCGCTCATCATGGCCAGCACCGAAGGCGGCATGGACATTGAGGAAGTGGCGGAGAAGCATCCGGAAAAGATTTTCAAGGAACAGATTGATCCCGCCGTCGGCATCATGCCCTATCAGGCGCGCAAGATTTCCGCTGCGCTCGGCCTTAAGGGTGATCTTTTCAATGCTGGCGTAAAGCTGATCACCGGCGTTTATAACACCTGGTGGGAATGCGACGCGGCGATGGTGGAACTCAATCCCCTGGCCGTGGTGGAACTCGCCGAGGGCAAGGAAACAGTCATGGCCCTGGATGCCAAAATTTCTCTAGATGACAACGCGCTCTATCGCCACAAGAATATTATGGAGATGCGCGATCTGAACGAGGAAGCGCCGCTGGAAATCGAGGCGTCAAAATTTGCGCTGAACTATATCAAGCTCGACGGCAGCATCGCATGCCTGGTGAACGGGGCGGGCTTGGCGATGTCCACCATGGATATCATTCAGCATTTCGGCGGCAACCCCGCAAACTTTCTGGATGTGGGCGGCGGGGCGAGCAAGGAGCAGGTCACGGCGGCGTTCAAGATCATCTTGAGCGACCCGCACGTGAAGGGCATTCTGGTGAATATTTTCGGCGGGATTATGGATTGCAATGTCATCGCCACCGGCATCGTCGCGGCGGTGAAGGAAACAGGCCTGAAACTGCCGCTCGTGGTGCGGCTCGAAGGGAACAACGTCGACGCTGGTAAAAAAACGTTGGCTGAATCCGGTGTCGCCATTATTAACGGTGATTCTATGTCTGACGCGGCGCAGAAGATTGTCGCGGCAGTCGGCAAATAACGAGCGTATTAAATTCAAAAGCGGCTGCCAGCAATGGCAGCCGCTTTTTTCATAAAATCTTCAGCCACACTGTTTTTAAATACGCCGGCTCGGCTCGGCTGATCGGAAAATCCGGTGGCTGTGGCACGTAATGTCGTTTGAGAATTTTACGCTGCGCTCCCCGCACGGACGTTTCGATGGTCGCCAGAAAATCCTCCGGTGGCCAGTCGGCCGCATTCGTCGACGCCAGCAGCACGCCGCCGGGCTTGAGGACGGGCAGGGCGACGGTCACGAGCTGACCATAATCCTTTTCTGCGCGGAAGGTGCCATTTTCCTTCGATTGTGAGAAGGTCGGCGGGTCGAGCACGATAACGTCGAACGCGCGGCCTTTCTTCGCCAGCCGCCGCAGCCAGTCGAACGTGTCGCCGTAAATGAACTCGTGCGTCGCCGGGTCGAGGTCGTTCAGTGTGAAATTGCGGCTGCCCCATGCGAGGTATTTTTTGGACAGATCCAGGCTCGTCGTCCGCGCGCCCGCCTTGGCTGCGCACACGGAAAAGCCGCAGGTGTAGGCAAAGGTGTTTAGAATTTCCCAAGTCCCCTTTTCCATGGGCGCGCCCGCCTTAGCTGGGGGGGGAGATAATTGAAAATCTGCCGCGATGTGGCCGGTCAACAAGCGTCGCCGGTTATCACGCTGGTCGAGAAACAGGCCTACGGAATAGCCTTCGCTGAAACTCATCTCATAGCGGACGCCGTTCTCCAATATTTCAAAGTGTTCCGGCGCGGCGTCGCCGAAGGCAAGTTGTGGCGAGGCGTTGGCCGTGGTGGTGCGACGGACTTGACGCGAAAGGATTTTGTGATACGCCCCGCGCGCGGAAAAGACCTTGGCAAGCCGCGATAGTTCGGCATTTTGCGCTGCACTTAACGCCGCTTCGGCTTGCGAGAGCAGGAAGTCGCCGAGCTTTTCCACGAACCAGCCCGGCCAGCCATCGCTCGCGCCGTGAATCACGCGCAAGGCATTCGTCGCTTCTGCGTCAACGACAGCGGTCCGGAGGGCGCGCCGTGCTTCGATGTTAAAATCCACTGGCGCAAAATACGTGACCAGTTTGTTTGTGGCCGGATGGGTGAACGCAATTTCCGCCGCATGCAGATAAACGCGCGCGGCGGTCGTGCCGCCGTAAAGCGAATCGCCGAGTATCGGGAAACCATTTTCGGCCGCGTGGACGCGGATTTGGTGCGTGCGGCCGGTGAAGGGCTCGGCGTTGACCATTTTCAAACCCGCACTGGTGATCGTAAATGGGGCATTCGCAATGGGCGTGAATTTGGTCTCTGCCATTTCTCCGCCGGGCCGGCTGGAGTAGGTCTCACCGACACGGGCCAGGGTGGTCTTGACCGTGATTTCTTTTTTGGGAACGGCGCGGTCGGTGAGCAGGATGTATTTTTTGTGAACCCGGCGGTCGGTGAATTGTTCTGTGAGTGATTTATTGGCGAGCGGCGTTTTGCCGAAGACGAGGATGCCGCTGGTTTCTTTGTCGAGCCGGTGCAGGATGGCGAGGGTGGCCCAGCGCGTTTCGCGATGGTGGAGCCAGTCGTAAATGCCTTCCCCTGCGTAGGGTGACGGCGCGTGTGTGTTCCAGCCGGCGGGTTTGTGAACCACCAGCAGATGCTCGTCCTCAAATATCACGCACGGAACCATGCGCCATGAAACCATTTTCCGTTGCACGAATGAAGCCAGAAACGGTCAGACTCACAACCCGCACCACACGGACGAAACTTATTTACATCCGAAGCGAACCAATCCGCGATAAGGTGGGCGTGGACGGATAAACATAATGGCGAAAGCAGTCAGCAAGAATGGAAACGAAAAAGCATACAACGGAATATCTGCCCATGGCGGGCGTTCTCCAGTCGGCCAGTCAACCGGCCCTTCATCGCACATGCCGGCAACGTCGTCGAAATCAAAGCCGTAGTGTTGCATGAACCAGACGTCATAACACAGAAACCACAAGGCAAAAAAAAGGCCGGCGGCAAACACTAAAGCAATTTTTCGCCCAAGGCTCATGGGGTGAATCACCCTTTCTTTTTATACATCTGCTCGGGCGTGAGCAGTTGTGCCTCGGTGGTCTGGAACGTCTCGCCCCGGCCCTCGATGGAGCGGAAGAAGCAGGAGTTGTAACCTTCGTGGCAGGCGGGGCCTTTTTGTTCCACCTGAATGAGCAGGCAGTCGCCGTCGCAGTCGAATGCGATGTCCTTGACGGTTTGCGTATTGCCGCTTTCCTCGCCCTTCATCCAGTATTTCTGACGCGAGCGGCTCCAGAAATGCGTCTTGCCGGTGGTAACCGTGCTTTCGAGCGACGCCCGGTTCATCCATGCCATCATCACGACGCGGCCGGTCTTTTGTTCCTGGATGATTGCAGGAATCAATCCCTGTGCATCAAACTTTAACTTGTCGTAAAAACTCATGCCCGCATTTCAGCAGAAACTCTTTCGCAGCACAAAGCGGAATTTGCCCGTTTCACTGCAGCTTTTGTTTTTGCAATGGCGTCGGAGCCAGAAGCAGCTTCGATTCTATCGGGTCAACATTTGTGGTCATGACATCGCTGGGTATCGCCGGAGGCGGGACAGCTTTGAGGATCTGCGGTGATAAAGTGGCATCCGTATTCGTGGTTGGATGCTCGTGGTCGGCGAGCGAGCGGATCAGCCGGCTTTTTAAATCTAAAAATGCCGTGTTCGTCACCGCTGCCAAATGCATCCGTGCCTCGTCGTAAAAACCGGCGGCGGTCTTCACGCGCGCCAGATGCAGTTCCACGCCCTGCCGCTCGGCGTCGGTGTGCGCGACTTGCAGCGCGTTGGTCCAGGACGCCAGCGCATCGTTCGTGCGGAGGGGCTTGATGCCGTAATAGCTTTCCGCATAGTCCGTCGCGAGGACGAAATTATCCGGCGCCAGACGCATCGCCTGGCGGTAAAGCCCCAGCGCCTTGTCGAAGACGCCTTGTTCATCAAGGTGGTAAAACTCCCGTGCATCTTTGCGGAAGAGATAAACCGTTGTGGCAAAATTCTGGTAATACACCGGCTCGTCGGGCTTGAGTTGGATGGCCTGGGCATAATATTCGAACGCCTTCGTCACCGGACTATGCTCGCCATAGTAATTCGCGAGATTGTTCCAGACGGCGGGGTTTTTCGGATCCAACTCCTTGGAGTTTTCATATTGCAGTTGTGCGCCTTCCTCGTCGCCGATGTCGTTGAGGAAACTGCCGTAGGCCAGGCTGCCATGTGCGTTCTCGGGATGGCGGAGGAGAAAATGATCGTAGTCGCTACGCACGCGGTCCAGACGCGTTTTGATGCGCAGGTTCAGGGCCGTCGAAGCCGCCGCCTTGTTGGTGTTGGAGGATGAATCAAAATCGTGGAGCCACTGGTTGACTTCATCCTGTGCCGCGTCATCGGCCATCATCACCTCGCGCAACTCGCGTTCCGCCGGGTCGGCCGCGACCTCGATGGCCACGCCGGTTTGCTGCTGGATGACATTGCTCACGGCCAGCGGCTGGTTGGTAGCCAGCAGCGCGCCCAAAAGTCCGAGGGTGAGTTCGTTCACGGGGTTAAGGTAGCATTGTTGATATCAAAAGACAGAATTACCAATGGGGCAGACTGGGCTGGCTGGCAACCCGTGGAAAGGTGCAAACCCGTGAAACCGCAACGAGTGACGCCTGAATTTAACTGGCACATTGTCATCGGTTTTCGCATTTCGCGTTTCAATCATCCCTCACTTCACCCAATCATGCGGCGCGAATTCCAAAACATAATAGGTTGCCGGGCTCGTCCCCGCATTGCGCAGACCGTGCTCCTCATTGGAAGCCTCAAAGATGATGCCTCCCTCCTTAACCAAGTTCGTTACGCTGTTTTGCATCGCTTCAAGTGTGCTTTCCTTAATGATCATCAATTCCTCATCGGCATGATGATGCGGCGGATGCGGCGAGGCGCCTGGGTTGAGCGTCGTGATGTATCACTCGAGATGAGCGAGTGCCGGCGTGGGCGCATCAAATACGGACCGCCGTTCACCGGCTTTCGTCGGTACGACCTTGAGTGCGCCCCAGTTGAAGATGCAGGAGTGCATGACGGGCTTGGTCACGGACTCCGCCAAGGCCAGGCCCGCGACGGCGAAGCAGATGGTGATACCAGCCACCACCAAATCTCGACGGGTAATCATGCTCTATTCCCACTGGAAACGAAAATGAAGTCAAGTGGACAATGCAGCGTTAAAGTCGCGATTGGGACGAGTCCATCATCCATACCCCGTCGCGGAAGCGCTATGAGCTATAGCTGGAGGTGCCTCTGTTGAAGCCGGGGACGCGGAATGGTTTAAGGCGTTTTCCCGGCTGGCTTTTCGTCGTTGAATAGGGCCTTCAGTTCTTTGCCAATGAGCAGCTTGAGCGGGCGGGTCCGGAGGAATGTCTGGGCAGCCTCATCGGGTTTTCCGGCACTCACGATGATGGCTAGGTCGGCGGAGACTTTTTTTCGGTTGTCGTCGGTGGTCTGGACGTGGAGTAGGTCAATGACCGGTTCCTTCCAGCGCCCGGTTTCGTAGACCATCGTCCGTCCGGAGCTGACCACTCGCACTCCGAAGTCCAGGGCTGCATCATCGGGCGAGCAGGCTTCAACCCGAAACTCCCGCTGCTGCATGATTTGTGCGAGGTTTTGATTCAAATGCTCGGTGGAGATACCGCTAACCCATTCGAGGGGGCCTGAGGGGGCGACCCCACCCTTGCGATAGCGCCGGGACTCGAAGCTCGCCAAGGTCATCGTGGCGGCAAAGCATCCGCCTTGGGCGTTGCCGACCAGGGTGCTGCTGTTGCCCCAAGTCAGGATGGCCACGCTGTACAATGTACACCACCCCGTGACGCCCAGCCCGACGAGCTGCCACGACTTGACCCGGCTGAGGAAAGGGGCTGAACGAGTTACATCCATAATATAATCAGCCGATTAAGCAAATCGCGGGCCATTGGCGAACCGGTCGCAACCGAATACCCCAAATGAGCGCCCAAAAGCGCATCTGACTTGAGGGGCTGGTTGGGCAAGGTGCGAAAAATGTTTTTTGCCAGTTTGTTTTTCTGCCATGGATAGTGAGTTGGCAGTTTAAAAACTCACTGATTTGCAACCCGAGCAGAAAATGAATAAAACCGGCCTGAATGGTCTGTTTCCACTCTGTACTCGCCTATTCGCCTTTGTGTTTAATTCAATCCCTCGGCCGTTTGACGACGACTTCAACCTCTGCCTTATTCTTGGCAATCTGGTTCGCGGGCAGATAGCCGCGCCAAAAGACGTTTGGGTAAACCACCGCGCCGCGCCCTAGGATGCTGCCGGGATTCAGCACAGCGTTGCAACCGACTTCCGCACCGTCGCCCAGCAGTGCGCCAAACTTGCGCAGTCCTGTGTCCTGCGGACCGCTAGCCCCAGCGACCTCGATGGTGCCGGGGAATAGTTTGACGTTGGAAATCTTCACGCCCGCGCCGAGGTGCGCCTTGTGACCGAGGATGGAATCGCCGACGTAATTGTAATGAGGCACCTGCGCGCCGTTGAACAGGAGTGCGTTCTTGAGTTCGCTGGCGTTGCCCACCACGCAGTTGTCGCCGAGGAGGACATTCTCGCGGAGATAGGCGTTGTGACGGATCTGACAGTTTCGGCCAATGATGGCAGGGCCTTTGATCATCGCGCCGGGTTCCACCACCGTGCCGGCGCCGATGAGGACATGGTCCCCGATACTCGCGCCAGGAAAACGTTTGGGCGGTAGCTGTTTCGGTGCGTTGGCCAGTAGATAGGTTTCGATTTTCTTGAGCGCGTCCCAGGCAAACGCACATCCGTCAAAAAGGGCGGCGTGTTCTGTTTGCGTGAGGTCGAACAGGTTTTCAGCTTTGAACATGGTGAAAAATTAAAGGAAATGTCTGCCTCGGCAAAGGGAAATGGCGCGAGTCTATTTGTGGGGCAGGCAGTGTCTATTATGTGGGCGGCGCGCGGTCGGTATGAGCGGTTTCGCTTGAATATGTGCTGGCAGAAATGCGTGGCTGACGGGTGTGTGTTGGCTTGGCTTATGCTGTTAATAACCCTATAGTCGGTGGTGCCAGTTAACCAAACGCAATTGCATGGGTCTAAAATTTCAATTTAATTTCGCCGGGGCTGATTTCAGCCGGCCGAGTTCGCCTTACCGGAAGTGGCTGCGCATCATCCTGATCTCGCTGGCGGTGGTGCTGTCGGGACTGGCCTATTGGGCCTTTATTCACCATTTGACCAGTGGCCGGCGGCCTGTGGTGAAGCATGTGGCTCCAGCCGTTGCTCCCGTGGTTCGCGCGGCACCGGCAGCACCTGCAACTCCTGTGGCACTTGCTTCTGCGGCACCGGTTGCTGCTGCGCATGAGGATGTCAAACCACCGGCATCGCCCATGCTTAAAAAAATGGCGGATGCGAGCTTGTTGGCCGTTGGAAATTACCTCATTCGGAAAGCGAATGAGTCGCCAACACCATCCGTGACTCCGGTGACCCCGGCCCTCACCAGCCAGCCGGATCCAGTGGCTGTACCCGCAGTTGTCGCGGTACCGGTCGTCCCGGTCGCTCAGGTCGTGCCCGAGCCGGTTCCCGTTCGTCCGTACCGTGTGCATACTGATCAGGAGCGGCTTTTGATGGCGGGCGAGACGGCCTTTGACAACGTGATGGACATGGCTAATAAGTATCCGGACGCTTACGGATTTCAAGCGGGCGATTTTCTTTCGGATGCCCAGCTGGGGGAACCAATGCAAATATATACCATTGAAGAATCCGCTCGGGCGAATTATCAGTCTGGGCAACCGGTCAAACCGCTCCTCAAACCAGTCAAGCAATGGGTGTTTCCCGTCACGATGGGCGACCGTTTTTGCTGCATGGTCGAGGTATGGCAAAACGGCCGCGAATATGTTCCCGGCAAGGGCAATAAGTCGTTGGCGATGGCGTGGGCTAAAATCGTTCAAAAATGGCCGGCGGAAGACGGTTATCACCCCCTTTTGCTGGTCAATGCCGATATCCCCGGCTATTACTTCACGGTGCCGGAATTGCCGCAGCAAAACATTACGGACACCATTGAGATGTTTTACTTTCACCCCCGCACCTCACCTGCGGACGTGATACTGGCAAGCTGGCGCTAAACGTGCGGCCGGCAGAATCGCAGCAAGGCGATTTTTAACTGAGTTATGTGTTGGTCTGAGGTTGCCCCCGGGGAATGGGTGCGAAACAGCCGGTCAAAAGCGAATCGATTTGAGCGATGGCTCCGTCTGCTTTCAGTGGCACGCCAGCAGATAGCCTCTGAACTTCTCGTAATCCGCGTTCATGAGGTCAAAGTCTTCGGGCAGTTGGATCGCTGCCGTCATGGCGGGCGGTACGTCCGGCGCAAAGCCAATGGTCTTTTCAATTTCCTCCGGAAACTTCGCCGGATTCGCCGTCTCCAGAATCACCGCCGGCAGGCCGTTGAGCGATTCGGTGGTCAGCCAATCTTGAAACCCGCGCCAGGCCACGGCGCCGTGCGCTTCGAGCAGCAATTGGTATTGATTCCAGACTTCGCGGATGGTTGCGCGCGTGCGATCGTCGGAAACCGAACTGGAAAACAAATCCCGGCGCATCGCAGCGAGATTGGGCGTTTGATGGATCCGTCCCGTCTCATCCATGCGCCCGCCATAAAGCGCCACCAAGCGCGCGAGGTTGCTTGGATGTCCCACGTTCATCGCGTTCGAGACCGAGTTCCGCGAGGGCACAACCTTTTCGTAGTGGCCGCTGGCCAGAAATTTGGGGAAGGCATCGTTGTCGTTGACCGACGCAATGATTTTTTTCACCGGCAAACCCATTTGCTTCGCCACCATCGCGCCCATCATGTCGCCGAAATTTCCGCTCGGCACCGAGAAGACAATTTCCTCGCCCGGCAGCGCGAGGCGTGAGGCCGCGTAGAAATAATAAACGCTTTGTGGTAACAGGCGGCCGATGTTAATGGAGTTCGCGGACGACAGCGGCAGGTGTTTGAGTTCGGGATCAGCGAAGGCCTGTTTCACCATCGCCTGGCAATCGTCGAACTTCCCGTCAATCGCCACTGTGCGGACGTTGCCGGCGAGCGTCGTCATCAGCTTGCGTTGGCTCATGCTGATTTCATCCATTGGGAATAGCACGATCACGCGGATGCCGGGAACATTGTGAAAGGCGTGCGCCACCGCCGCGCCCGTGTCGCCGCTCGTCGCCGTAAGAATTGTCAGCTGCTTGCCGTCTTCCTGCAAAAATCGTCCCATGAGCCGCGCCATCATGCGTGCGGCAAAATCTTTGAAGGATGCCGTCGGACCTTGATCCAGTCGCATCACGACCACGCGGTCATAAACGGTTTCCAGTGGGATTTCGAAATTGTAAGCGTCGCGGCAAATGCCGGCGAGCACGTCGGCGGGCAGGATTCCATCGGTATATTTCGACAATACGCGAAACGCAATTTCGTGATACGGTAATTGCGTGAACCCCGCGATTTCTTCCGGTGTGAGGGTGGGGAATTTTTCGGGAAAATAAAGTCCGCGGTCCGGCGCCTGTCCGCGCAAAAAAGCCTCGCGCAGGTTGACGGCGGGCGATTGTCCGTTGGTGCTACTAAAAAGAAGCGCGCTCATTTTACTGGAAACTCTCCACGCGGATCATCACCGGCTTGCCCTTGACTGTGGGCAGTGTCGCGATTTTTTTCAGCGCCTTCAGCACCGCCCCGTTGGTCGCGTAGTGCAACATGAAGATAAGGGGTACGCTTTCCCCTTCATGTCCTTCCGGCTGGATCACCGACGAAATGCCGATACTCGAGCTGCCAAAGATGGTCGCAATTTTGGCCAGCACACCGGGTTTGTCCACGACATTGAGGCGGACGAAGTATTGCGAAACGACATCGGCGATGGGGGCGACAGCCCCGGAACATTCATGCGGTACAAACGGCGGCAACCGATGCTTCGTGCCGAATTTCAAATCCAGCGCGGCGTCGGCTAGATCGCTCAAGACGGCGCTGGCCGTTGCGTCCTTGCCCGCGCCGCGTCCGTAAAACAGGGCGTCTCCCACGATGTCGCCGCGCACAAACACGGCGTTGAACACGCCATTCACGCTGGCAAGCACGTGGGCGTTGGGCACGAGGGTTGGATAAACGGAAACCTGCACGCGACCGCCGTCCGCCATTTGTTTCACCATGCCAAGCAACTTGATGGTATAGCCGAGTTCGCCGGCATATTTGATGTCCAAGGCACTGATGTGGCGGATGCCTTCAACGTGGATTTTCTTCGGGTTTACCCAGAAGCCGTGCGCGAGTGAGGCGAGAATGCCAATCTTGTGCGCGGCGTCGTGCCCGTCAATGTCGAGATCCGGCGGCGTCTCGGCGTAGCCCAGTTGTTGTGCATCGGCCAGCACAGCCCCAAAGTCCGCGCCTTCCAGCTTCATGCGCGTGAGGATGTAATTGCACGTGCCGTTGACTATGCCGTAAAGCGCAGTAATCCGGTTGCCCACAAAACCTTCGCGCAGCGACTTAATGATGGGAATGCCGCCGGCGACGCTCGCCTCGTAATAAAGATTAGTGCCGTATTTTTTGGCGGCGGCAAACAGTTCTTCGCCGTGTGCGGAAAGCAGCGCTTTGTTCGCGGTGACAACGGGCTTGCCGAGTTTGAGCGAAGTCAAAACGACTTCGCGTGCTATGGTCGTGCCGCCAATGAGTTCGGCAACGAGTTCCACTTCGGGATCACAGACGACTTCGCGCCAATCCGTCGTGAGTAGGCCCCGCGGGATTTTGGCGGCGCGATCTTTTTTTAGGTCACGGACCGCGACGCGGACAATTTGCAGGCCCACGCCGAGGCGCGAGGCCATGAGCGCGCCGTTGCGCTGGAGCGCGTCAAAGACGCCGCTGCCGACGGTTCCACCACCGATGATTCCGAGTTTTACCTGCTGCATAAATGAACGCACAGCTTGCCGCGAAACGGGACGGGGGACAACTTCAAAGAATGAGGAAGGACGAATGCTGGAAATTCAGGTTGCTACAAAATGCGCGCCCAGCAAATGCCCAATGCTTTCCAGCGCGGCCGTTTCTTCCGGCGTATATTCGTGTTCGCGGCACGTGCCGATACCCAGGGTTCCCACGATTGTCTCGCCGGCCCGTATCGGCACACAGAGGGCGCCGCCGACGCCCGTCTGTTTTGCGCCGGGGCGGGCAACGCCGCTGGTGTCCGTCTGCAAATTGCAAATCGTCACCGGACGGTTATGTGCAACGACCTGACCGGCAATGCCTTTGCCGACGGGGATGGTTTTAACGATGTCCAGCAGCGGTGGCGGCAGGCCGATCTGGGCGACGAGGTGGAGCAGTTGCGTCGATTCCTCAAGTCGGTGAATGGTGCCGGTTTCAGAATGAAACTGGACCAGTGTATCCCTTAGGATTTTTTCCAGGTCAACGGTGTTCATCACTGCGCCGTATTCCCTGCGCGGTAGTGGAGCACCTTCAACTTTTCCAAAGTCACCAGTCCGCCGCAGAGCATTTTTTCCAGTTCCGGCAGAAAGGCATTGATCTTCTCCTCGCTGTCCACGATTTCGATAACGAGCGGGAGGTCCATGGAAAGTCGCAAAATCTTCGCCGTGTGCAAGTGGCTGGCTTTGCCAAAACCCATCGGCCCGCGTAGCACCGTCGCGCCGGCGAGGTGATGTTCGCGCGCCCGGAGCACGATAGCTTCGTAGAGCGGCAGGTTTTCCCAGCGGTCGCTTTCGCCAAGAAAAATTCGCAGGAGGAGAGCGTCAGTTGGGATTTGCATATTAATTTCCTTTCACGGAATGAAACATTGCACCCACCGTGTAGCCCAGCCACACGGCCACAAAGCACAATACCACAGACAATAAAACATAGCCACCGGCGTAAAACCATTCGCGATCCTGCGCCAGCCGGAGCGTTTGCAGGCTGAACGAGGAGAAGGTGGTATACCCGCCGCAGATGCCGATCATCAGAAACTGGCGCACGCCGGGCGAAATCAGTCCCCGGCCCTCGGGGTCAGCATAGGCCGCAAACACCCCGATGAGCAATGATCCAGTGACGTTAATGGTGAGTGTGCCCCACGGGAAAGTCGCGCCACAGCGCGCCGAGATCAGTCCGTCTAGACCGAATCGGGCCACGCTGCCAAGTGCGCCGCCGAGTGCCACCCAAAGATACGCGAGCATAAATTCGTCGGCATCTTGTCTCTGCCGAGGCATCAGTGCAACCGAAATGGTGCAGGTATCCCGTTTCAAGTTTAGTTGATAGTTTCAGCTTGGCCCTCATCCGGGTCTGAACGAGCCGTTGCAAGGTGTGAAGTTTGGCGGGTTTCAGAAATAAAACATTAATTATAAACATGTTACGACTTAATGATGAACGGTTCGCGCAACTTCCACGTCTGATACTTGTTAGATTAAACAACGATCACTATTTAAAAAACGTTTATGAAAATGCATTTTGCCTCTAAAACCCTGATTGCTTTGGCCGTCGCCATTGCCGCCGCCGCCGGTTACGAAAGCCTGGCCAATGAGCAGCCGATGCCGCCCCCTGCAACTGGCAGCGCCTTGCCTGAAAACATCCCGCCCGGTACGCCGGTGTCGGAAGTATATAAACTCGCTCAGGCGGGGGTGGATGCATCCGTCATCCAGAGTTATATCGCCAATTGCCCGGGCGCTTTCAATCTGGACGCGGACAAGATCATTTCCCTGACCGACGCCGGCGTTTCTTCCGACATGGTGAACGCCATGAGTGCCCACGACAAAGCCTTTTTATCCTCGCTGCCCACGAGTGTGCCTGCCGAGAACCCCACTCCACCGGCCCCGGCTCCAGCCCCCACTGTCAGTCCCGACAATTCGCCGCCGCCCGTCGCCGCCCCGTCCACGGAAATGACGGTGAACAATTTTTACGACACGCTTACGCCCTACGGCCAGTGGGTTGAGGTGGCGGGCTATGGCCGCTGCTGGCGGCCGACCGCAGTGGTTTATGACGCGACGTGGCAGCCGTATTGTGATCGCGGCCGGTGGGTCTACACGGATTGCGGCTGGTATTGGAACTCGGATTATTCCTGGGGCGTGACGTTTCACTATGGTCGGTGGTTCAACCATCCCGGTTACGGCTGGTGCTGGTGGCCGGACACCGTCTGGGCGCCGTCGTGGGTGACGTGGCGTTCTTCGGGTGACTATTGCGGCTGGGCGCCGCTGCCGCCGTACTCGGCTTATCAACCGGGCATCGGCTTCACCTATCGCGGCGGCAATGTGTCTGTCGGTTTTGATTTCGGGCTCGCCGTGGATTGTTTCACATTCGTGTCCATCGGACATTTCTGCGAATCCCATCCGCGCTATTACGCGGTGCCGCGGCATGAGGTAGCTCAGATCTACCACCAGACCACGATTATCAATAATTACAATTCCCATAATCACACTATCGTGAATAACGGGGTTCCCGTCGCTACCATCGGCGTGGCAGCGCATCGTTCGATTCAGCCGGTGAGTGTCGGCACGATCGCGAATGCCAATCGCCACGGCTGGCGTGGCCAGGCCGGGATGCCTGCCACCCGCCCGTATGGCGCGGGCTCTTCGGAGGGTTCCCCTGGGCGTCAAATGAATAGCCCGAGTGGTCATCGCGACGTCACCCCATCGCCCTATGGCGCTAGTCAGCATTCGCCAGCGGCGCAATATCCAGCCAGCCAGCACGGTCAAAATGAACCCGTCTTGACGCACGGAAATAGACTGTATACTCCGGCCCAGTCGGCCCCAAACCCGATGGCTCCGGCTAATAATGCCGCGCCCGCCCACATCCCGGCTCACGCTGGCGGATTTGGCGGCAGCGGCGGGAATCCTCAATCGTCGCACCCTTATGTCGCGCCCAGCGCTACCGTCTCAGCGCCGGTAAACAATATGGTGTCTGCACCTGTCAACCAGCGTGCTCCGGCGCATGCGGAGTATCACGAGCCCGCGCGGCCGATGACCCCGCCCCCGGCTTACTCCGCGCCGGCGGCGATTAACCATTCCCAGCCGGTCGAGCCGCGCCAGAACTACAGCCAGCCGTCGCACAATAACTCCCCGAGCGCGCCGCCGGTTTCGGCACCGGTGCCAAGTCAGGGTGGATCGCGCAATAGCGAGCAGGGCGGATCTCGCCATGACGACGGCCGGAATCAAAACGGGCAGTCGCAAAACCATTGAAACGGTGGTTTCTTCTCAACGCCGCGACGATTCAGTCGCGGCGTTTTTTCTTTTGCCCGCCTGTGCTCGCTGGCAACCTGTTGGTGTGGGCATTTCCCGGCAACAATTCGAGCAGATGCAGCAGCGTCTCGGCGGAAAAAAACCGCGCGCGGCCCTGCTGCCCGATGCTCCGCGCCTCGGGTTTCGCGGCGTGTCTCAAGTCATCCTCGGTATTGATCCGTCCGTGCGGGGCACGGGTTACGGCGTCATCCGCGTGGAAAAATCCGCGCCGGTCGCCCTTGCGCAGGGCACGATTGCCTGTCCCAAAGAGTGGGAACGCTCGCGCTGTCTGGCCCGCATTGCGCAGACCCTCCGCGACGTGGTGCGCGACTATCAGCCGACGGTTTGCGTCGTGGAAGGCCTTTTCTTTGCGCAAAATCTGAAGACGGCCATTATCATGGGCGAGGCGCGCGGTGCGGCGATGGCAACGGTGGCGGAAAGTGGGATTGAGATTTTTGAGATCGCCACCCGCAAGGTGAAACTGGCGATTGTCGGTTACGGCGCAGCCCAAAAAATCGCCGTGGCCAAGATGGTGCAGCGGATGCTGAACCTCCCCGAATTGCCGGCGCCCGACGCGGCGGATGCGCTCGCGCTCGCGCTCGCTCACGCACAGGAAAATTCGCGGGTTAATTTTAACCTGCCCAAAAAAATATGAATTCTGCCTTCTGTCTTCTGCCCTTCTATGATTACTTTTCTCCACGGTAAACTCGTCGAGGCCCTGCCGACGCAGGTCGTCGTAGACGTCAACGGCATCGGTTATGAAGTGCTGATTCCGCTGTCGTCATTCGATAAAATCCCCGCCCCGGGCGGCGACGTAAAATTGCTCACGCAGCTCATTGTACGCGAGGATGCGCATATTCTTTATGGCTTCGCCACGGCCGTGGAGCGCGATTTATTTCGAATGCTCATTAATAATGTCAGTGGTATTGGCCCGAAAACGGCGCTGAACATTCTAAGCGGCATGAACGCGGTGGCGTTTCGCGGCGCGGTCGCCAATGGCGACGTAAAATCGCTTTCCCAAATTTCCGGCGTTGGCAAAAAAACGGCCGAGCGGATCATCGTGGAATTGCGGGATAAAATTGGCGCGGCGGGCGCGTTGGAAGCCGCCAGCGCGAAACAGTCGCTGTCGTCCAACGACCAGAAAATGAACGACGCCACGCTGGCTCTCATGGCGCTGGGCTTCAAGCAGGTGGACGCGCACGACGCGGTGCGCGCCGCCCAGACGATGCTTGGAGCGCAGGCTTCGTTGGAACAACTCGTGCGCGCCTGTTTAAAAAAGGGCGCATGACAACCGCCCCTAATCCACCCGCCACCAGCAGTAAACGCCAGTCCGGCGTGGTGATTCCGCACGCGCCCAAGTGGCATCAGCGGCTGTTGGCGGCGCTGATCTACGGCGTGGCGCAATCCTTGACGGCAACGTTGCGGTTCAAGCTGGAGGATTTGTCAGGCTATTTTTCCGACACGCCGCAGGAGAAGATTATTTTTGCCATCTGGCACAACCGGCTGGCGCTGGCGCTGATCCTCTATCGCCGTTACGTCGCGCGCCGCGACCGTGAGCGCCGGTTGGTCGCGCTGGTCAGCGCCAGCAAAGATGGCGGCTTGCTGACGGGAATTTTGGAAATGTTCAAAGTGCAGCCCGTGCGCGGTTCCTCCTCGCGGCGCGGCGCCCAGGCGTTTCGTGAACTGGTGGCATGGGGACGGCGGGGACACGACCTTGCACTCACGCCGGACGGCCCGCGCGGCCCGTGCTACACCGTGCAGGAAGGCGTGATTTCCACCGCGCAAATGACCGGCATGCCCATCGTCCCGGTGACGTACCATCTCAGTTGGAAAATCCGCGTGAAAAGTTGGGACCGGTTTCAGATTCCCCTGCCGTTCGCGGTCTGCACCGTGACCATGGGGCAGGCCCTGCGCGTGCCGCGCGATACGGACGAGGCTGGTCGCGAAAAACTGCGGCTCCAATTGGAGGCGGATCTGCGCTCCATCACGCGGGATTGAAAAATGATCGCTCGCGTCAGTCTGGAAATTGCCCTGCGCAAGGAGTTTGATTACTCGATTCCGCCGGAACTGGTCGGCCAAATTGATGTCGGCAGCCGCGTGCAGGTGCCGTTTGGCCCGCGCAAAATTCTCGGGGTGGTGACCGCCGTCGCCGAGGAATCCGGCCACGCCCATCTCAAGCCCATTCTCAAGGTCATTGGCGCCCAGACGCTCGTCACCCCCAAGGTTTTAAAGCTCGCGCGGTGGATTGGCGAATATTATTGCTGCGCGCCGGAGATCGCTTTGAAATCCGTATTGCCTGAAGCCGTGCGCAAGGAGGACGCGGCCTGGCGCGAACGCTTGTTTGTCCGGGCGCTGGCCGTGAGCGGGGAATTCCCCAAGCTGCCCAAACGTCAGCAGGAGGTTTGGCAGATCCTTGAGCAACGGCGCGAACTGCCGCTGGCGGAATTGCTGGCGCTGACCAAAACCACCGCCGCCACCGTCCGCAAGCTGGAAGACCGTGGCCTCGTCTCTCTCACCTCTGAAATTTCCGAGCGTGATCCGTATGCGCGCGAAACGATTCTGGCCACCCAGCCGTTGGTGGTGAATCCCGCGCAGGCCGCCGCCCTCGAGACAATCAAGATGGCGATGGGTGGCGCCAATGCGGCTGGCCCAATGCGGGAAGCTGAGAAAAAAGCCGTGCTGCCAGAGCGCCCCGCTTCCGCCTTCCTGTTGCATGGTGTCACCGGCAGCGGCAAGACGGAAGTGTATCTCCAGGCCATCGCGCACGCGCTGGAGCAGGGGAAGGGCGCAATTGTTCTCGTGCCGGAAATAGCGCTCACGCCGCAGACGGTCGAGCGGTTTAAGGCGCGGTTCAGTTCGGGGAAATTGCAGACGCTCGTGGCCGTTTTGCATTCGCATTTGAGCGCCGGTGAGCGCCACGATGAATGGCACAAGATTCGTCAGGGCCGCGCCCGCATCGTCATCGGCGCCCGCTCGGCGATTTTTGCGCCGGTCGAACCGCTCGGCCTCATCATCGTGGACGAGGAACACGAGCACACTTACAAGCAGGAGGAGGCCCCGCGGTACCACGCGCGCGACGTGGCCGTCATGCGCGGGCAGATGGAGCATGCGGTGGTCGTGCTCGGCTCGGCCACCCCCTCCATGGAGAGTTATTCCAATTGTAAAAAAGGGAAATTCACGCTGCTGAATTTGCCCGAGCGGGTGGATGACCAGAAGATGCCGCACGTCCGTGTCGTGGATATGCGGCAGGCCATGTGCAAGGACAAGGGGCCGCCGCTGTTTTCGCCGCAGCTTAAAGAGGCCATCACGCAGCGGCTGGAGCGCAAGGAGCAGACGATTTTGTTTTTAAATCGGCGCGGCTATTCCACGTCGCTGATGTGTCCGCAGTGCGGTTATGTGGCGAACTGCCCCAATTGCAGCGTGTCGCTGACCTATCATCGCATCGAGCAAAAACTGGCCTGCCACATCTGCGGCCATAACCAAAAAGTTCCCGCCGTCTGTCCGGAACCCAAGTGCAAAAATCCGGCGATCCGTTTCGCCGGCACCGGCACGCAGAAAGTCGAGGAGGTGCTCGCCAAGCTGTTTCCCCAGGCGCGGGTCAAGCGCATGGACGCCGACACCATGAAGCGCAAGGACGACTACCGCAAGGTCCTGGGCGATTTCCGTGTTGGCAAAATTGACATTCTGGTCGGCACGCAGATGATCGCCAAGGGGTTGCATTTCCCCAACGTTACGCTCGTGGGCATCATCTACGCGGATTCCGCGCTGCACCAGCCGGATTTCCGCGCGGGCGAGCGCACCTTCCAGTTGCTCACGCAGGTCGCCGGCCGAGCCGGTCGCGGCGATGTCGAGGGCGAGGTATTTGTGCAGGCCTTTACGCCGTTTCACCCGGCCATCCAATTTGCGCGGCGGCATGATTTCGTGGGCTTTTATGACCAGGAAATTGAATTCCGCGAACAACTCAAATACCCGCCGGCTAGCCGTGTCGCGCTCCTCACGCTCAAGGGCCGCAATGAGGAAAAAGTAAAATTCTCTGCCGACCATCTGAAACGTGATTTGGAGAAAAAGTTGACACCGTCTTCGTCCGAGGGGGCGTATGTCCCAGCGAATTTATTTGAAAAGACCGGGACCGGTTCGCCAGGCGTCTCTCCCACCCCCAAAACCAAAAACCCTTTCAGTGATTTGATCATCGCCGGTCCCGCGCCCGCGCCGTTGTTGCGTGCGGAAAATTTTTACCGCTATCAGATCATGCTCCGCACCCGTGCCATGAGCGCGCTTAGCCGCGAGCTGGCGCAGCTTCTCCGGACGCTCGCCCTGCCGGAAGACGTTTCGCTGGCCGTGGACATTGACCCCGTGAGCTTGAGTTGAGAACCCCGTCCCGCTCCGCAGGCTGGCATTAATCCCAAGGCTGCTGCCGCCAAAACCGATCGCGCTTCGGAGTTCGGGCTAAATCCTCCGATGTTCTTTTGTATTTTGAGTGGGTTTGTGGGACAACACTTTATTAGCGGGAATCCGGATTGACGGCATGATTCAGCTTCAGCGTGTTTTCCTGTCGCACCGGGCGCGCTGTATCTCGGTGCCAAAAGTCCGGTTTGTTTCCGCTTTTCCTTGGCCCAATAATGGGGTAGTTATCCTTTATGAATAATTTTCTCGTTCCTATCGTGGTGGAGCAGACGGCGCGCGGCGAGCGCAGCTGGGACATCTACTCGCGGCTGCTGGTGGATCGCATTATTTTCCTCGGCACGCCGGTGGATGATAACGTCGCCAATGTCATCGTCGCGCAGTTGCTGTTTTTGCAGATGGCCGATCCGAAGAAGGACATCCATTTTTACATCAACTCCCCCGGCGGCAGCGTGTCGGCGGGACTCGCCATCTATGACACGATGCAATACATGACCTGCGATGTGAATACCTATTGCATCGGCCAGGCGGCCAGCATGGGTGCGGTGCTGTTGTGTGCCGGCACCAAGGGCAAGCGGTTCGCCCTGCCGAACTCCAATATCATGATCCATCAGGTGCTCGGCGGTGCCGAAGGCCAGGCCAGCGACGTGGAAATCCGCGTCAAGCACATGCTCAAACTGAAAAACACCCTGAACGGCATTCTCTCCAAACACACCGGCCAGACCATCGCGCAGGTGGAGAAAGATTGCGACCGCGATAATTTCATGAGCGCCGACGAAGCGAAGAAATACGGGCTTGTGGACTTGGTGGTGCAGTCGCGCAAGGAAGTTCCCGCCACCGAAAAAGTGTGAGCTTGTTGTTCGAGGTTTGAGCGCCATGCGGCTGGGGGGAACCCCCGGCCGTATTTTGCTTGAGCCGGCCGCTATTTCTTCGTTTTCCCCAACCCCCAGATGAGCCACGCAGCCAGCGCCAGCAGCAGCACCAGCCACCACAGATAACGCAATTCCCGCGCGGCGAGTTCCACGAACTTGAGTGCCGCCGGAAAGAGCCAGACCAGCGCCACCATCACCGCCAGCAGTACCAACAGCTTCAGCAAGGCAATCAGGCGCGGGCTCATGATTAATTGGCGGGGGCGGCCGCGGCGCGCTGTTTCTGCAGGTCCGCCAGTGGAAGCAGCATGTTCACGCCGCCGCCATTGGCTCCGCCCACCACCATCGGGGCTTTGCCGTCCCATTTTTCCACGATCTGCAAATCAATGAACGCCGGCGTCTGCTTGAGCGCTTCGCCGCGGATCTTGATGGATTCCGCGTCGCCCTTGGCTTTGATGACCACAGTGTCGGCTTCGATCTGGGCCTTGACCTGCGTAAATTTGGCTTTGGCGGCTTCCTGCTCCTGCACCATCTTGGCTTCAATGGCGGTTTCCAGTTCGTGGGAAAGGTCAATGTTTTGGATGACCACGTCCTCTACGATCAGGAGCGAACCAATTTTCTGCCGCACCCCGGCGAGCGCCTTGGTCTTGATGTCCTCGCGGTTCTTGACGATCTGTTCCGCGCTCTGCATGGCGGTGACTTCCTTCAGGGCTTCCTGCACGCGCGGCGCGATTAGGTTGTCGAACGGATCGCCGGCGTAACCTTGATAAATCTGGACGATGGAGGATTCCGGCACGCGGAACAAGACGCGCAATTCCGTCTTGACCTGCTGCAAATCCGAGGAGTAGCAGTCCACCGACAAGTCGCGCGTCTGCTGGCGGATGGTGACCGGCACGATGGTGGTGATGAAGGGCGTCTTGAAGCCAAAGCCCTCCGGCTTGAACACCGGCGAAACTTTGCCGAGCGTCACCTCCACGCCGCGAAAGCCCGGATCTACCACATAGCTGCTGTTGGCCATGGCGAGAACGAGGACAAAGATGACCAGGGCGACACCGACAAGTTTGGCGACAGTTTGAGGTTACATAAAATAATTTGCGACCGTGAGCATTTATCACGCGGCTGGCTCGCGCAAGGTAAAACCAATTACCGGCGCGACACAAACGCGTTGCCCTTGATGTAAAATCGCAGCCGGCGCTTCGCCCAGTGCCCGGCGTAATCCACACCGATGCGGGCGCGTTTGACGATGGTGATTTTTTCCGCCGCCTCGGGTGCGGTGATAAACAGGTCGTCGCTCAATAAATCGTGCGCGTTCAGGCGGCGGTCAATGTCCATGGCGCGGCAAAGTAACCCCGGACCCTGCGTCCGTCCGGCCAGATGCTTCACGGGCTCCACGGCGCGCAGCAGCACGGCGGATCCGTGGCCGGCGCATTCGGTCACGACATTCATGCAGTGGTGGACGCCGTAGATTAAATAGACGTAGGCACGGCCGGGCGGGCCGAACAGGGTTTGGGTGCGAGCCGTCAGGCCTTTGGACGAATGTGCGGCGCGGTCGTGTGCCCCGAGATACGCTTCCACTTCCACAATTTTGCCGATGCGCTCAATGTCGCCGGACCTGTGGACCAGCCATTTTCCCAGCAGTTCCTGCGCGACAAGCTGGGTGTCGCGGTCGTAGAAGGGACGCGGCAGTTTGGTCACGACGGCAGATTGGCGTAATTCGTGGTTTGACAGAAGGCAAAATGTCCGCAGAATGATCGCCCGTTTGGTTGCCAGCGTAGCTCAGTTGGTTAGAGCGTGGGACTCATAAGCCCGAGGTCAGTGGTTCGATTCCACTCGCTGGCACCATTTTTTGGTTTCGGGCGCTTGGCGCAGTGGTAGCGCTGCTCCTTTACACGGAGAAGGTCGGGGGTTCGAATCCCTCAGTGCCCACCATTTTTAAAAAATCAAAAACGGCTAACATCAAGGCGCTCGGTTCCTGTAAAAAAGTTAAAGCGGGGTCTTCTGTTTTTTTTCTGTTTGAGGTGCTCGCCCGTGTTTCAACCTGTGGCGGATCTCAAATTTAAAAATTATTTTCAGCGGCAAACGGTAACGTCACTCGACTCGGCCGGGCGATTGGGCAGATTAAATTCATTGACTTCAACCGCCAAAAACCTATGCTCCGCGTTCCTAAAATTTATGCGGGAACTGCCAGTGCAGTTGTCACCCGCCCCCGGAAGGAAGTGAGTGTAATGACAGAGATTAAACTGAAAAAAGGCGAACCTGTTGAACGTGCGTTGCGTCGGCTGAAGAAAAAAGTCGACCGCGAAGGCACGCTAAAGATCGTGCGCGCCCGCCGGCAATTTGAAAAGCCGTCGGCCGTCCGCCGTCGCAAGGAAAAGGTTTCCCGCTTCTCCGCCATGCTCGCCGCGCGCCACGCCGACGACTAGGCCGTGATTTGCATTTCCCACGCCGGGCGTGTCCGCTAGGATGCGTCCGGCTTTTTGTTTGTCCCCAGACCAAAGCCGGGGAGCCTGAAAAAAATGTATTCCTTTTCAACCTGCTGGAATTCTGCCCGCCACACCGATGGCCGTGCGATGCTGCGCGAAATTCGCGACCTCGGCTTTGACTATGCTGAGTTGAGCCATGGCATCCGCATCAGCCTCCTGCCGGGGATCTTTGAGGCGGTGAAAGCGGGCGAAATTAAAATTTCCAGCGTCCATAATTTTTGTCCGCTGCCCGTCGGTGTCGAAAAGCCCGCGCCGAACCTCTACGAATTTTCCTCCGATCGCGAAACGGATCGCCGGCTCGCGCTCAAGCACACGCTCAACACGTTCGACTTTGCGGTGAAGGTCGGCGCGCCGCTCGTCGTCCTCCACTTCGGCAGCATGGACTTGAAGGATTACACGGGCAAACTCAAGGAGCTCCTCGAGCGCGGGGAAAAGGGCTCGCCCAAATTCCTGAAAGTCGTCGCCGAGGCCACCGCCGCCCGCGAGGCCAAAAAAAAGAAATTCTACGACCGCTCCCGCGATATGTTGCGCGAGCTGGTGGGCGAGGCGAAATATCGCGGACTCAAACTGGGGATCGAAATCCGCGAGGCGGTTGAGGAACTGCCGGTCGAATCTGACTTCAAATCCCTGCTGACTGAATTCCCCGCACCCGTGTTTTACTGGCACGATGTGGGTCATGCCCAGATCAAGGCCGACCTCGGCTTCATCAATCACGCGGAGCATCTGGCGTCGCTGAGTGACCGGCTGGCCGGCTTTCATATTCATGATGTGAAGTTTCCCGCGCGCGACCACTTTCCGCCCGGCGGCGGCGATATTGATTTTGCCGCGCTCGCGCCGTTCGTCAAACCCGGGCACATCAAGGTGTTTGAACTCAGCCCCAAGGTCCCGCTCGACTCCGTCACCCGCAGTATTGCCCATTTGAAACGCATCTGGGGCGGGGAGTGAATCTTGTGACGGCCAATTGGCCATAGACGAGTCGATTGGCACAAACGCGCGCAAACCGTAAATCCTAAATGACACCGGATTCACCCAGAACGATCGCCGGCGGCATCGTGGCCCGCCTGCAAGGCGCGGGGTTCGCCGCCTTCTGGGTCGGCGGTTGCGTGCGCGACTTTTTGCTCGGCCGCGAGCCGCAGGACTTCGACATCGCCACGGACGCCACGCCAGCGCAGGTGGAGACGCTTTTTGATAAAACCATTCCCGTCGGTAAGAAATTTGGCGTCCTCATTGTGGTCGCCGGCGGCCACCAGTTTCAGGTCGCCACCTTCCGCGCTGAGGCGGATTATCACGATGGCCGCCGTCCGGAGACGGTCGTTTTCGCCAACGCCGAGGCCGATGCATCGCGCCGCGATTTCACCGTGAACGGGCTGTTCTACAATCCGCTCACCCAACAAATTCACGACTGGGTCGGCGGCGAAAAAGATTTGCGCGCCAAACTCATCCGCACCATCGGCGCGCCGGAAGAGCGCTTTGGCGAGGATCATCTGCGGCTGCTCCGCGCCGTGCGCTTTGCTGCGCGGCTGGGGTTCGAGATTGAGTCGCAGACGTTCGCGGCCATCCAATCGCTCGCCCCGAAAATAAAACTCATCAGCGCCGAGCGCGTGCGGGAGGAGCTGGTAAAATTGTTCGCCCCGATGAGTTGGCGTTCAAGCTTTAGCTTGTCCCAGAACACGCTAAAGCGTGAACTCCAACAGCCCGCCGCGCGCGGCCTGATTCTGCTGCGCGATAGCGGTCTGCTGGAACCCCTCCTGCCGGAACTGGCCGCGACGATTCATTGCGAGCAGTCACCGGAGTTTCATCCCGAGGGCAGCGTGTTCAATCATCTTGTCCGGATGCTGGACCAAATGCCGGCGGACGCGTCTGAATCATTGCCCTGGGCGGTGCTGCTGCACGATATCGCCAAGCCGGTGACGGCGGAACGTGACGCGGCGACGGGCAGTATCCATTTCTACGGCCACGAAAAAGTCGGCGCGGACATGGCGGAAATCATTTTGCAGCGGCTGAAATTTCCGAACCGGCCGATGGAAGAAATCGTGGCCTGCGTCCGCAATCACATGCAGTTTAAAGACGTGAAACAGATGCGCAAGGCGACGCTGCGGCGCCTTCTGTTGCGCGCGACGTTTCCCCTGGAACTGGAATTGCACCGACTGGATTGTCTTGGCGCGCACGGCAATCTGGAACATTACCATTTTTTGGTGGCGCAGGCGGAGGAATTAAAACACCAGCCGCAAATCCGCCCGCCGTTGCTGACGGGCAATGATTTGATCGCGCTGGGCCTGCAATCGGGCAAATCACTGGGCGCCATGCTGGCGGAAATCCGCGAGCTGCAACTGGCGGATGAATTAAAGACGCCGGACGAGGCGCGTGCCTGGGTGAAACTGCAAAACGAAAAGCGCCCGTCGGCCAGCGGCAATTAACCAGCCGCCGTCTGGGAGCACGCCCGTTCTCGGGCACTGCAATAGCCAAGGTCACCGACACTCAAACTTTTTAACCGCGGCCCGGGCAAAGCCGTTCTATTCAATTCAGTATTTTAGGGGTGCGTAATCAATCGACCGGATTTCAATGTCGCCGCCTTCGCTCTGGATGCCGATGTAGCCCGATTGGACCGTGCATTCGGTCACCTCATTCAGGAACTTGCTGTTCTGAAACGACTCCACCTTGTTGCCCACGCAGATGGTTTCCGCCTTGTTCCATTCGCCCACGGGCACTTCCACGGAGTCGCCTCGCAGCGGCACCGGCGTGTTTTTATCCAGGCCCTTGTGCTCTTTGGCCTCGGCGCCTTCCATCAAAAATAAATCGCCCTGGCGCGTGTGTTTGCCCTGCACCTGGATGCACTGCGGCCAGACTTTGTCGGGCAATTGCAGGTGGACGAGGATGCCCGTGTTGTCGGCCTTGGGCGCGACTTTGGTGAAGCGCCAGATGACGGTGAGAAAATAATTGCTGTAAACCTGCGTCGTGCGGAGATAGCCGGTGGGTTTGCCTGTGCAGTGAATGAGGCCGTTGGTCACACTCCAGGTTTTCAGCGGGTCGGCGTTGTCCTTCATGCAAAACGTCCAGCCGGAAAAATCTTTCTGGTTGAACAGCGCCACGGACATTTCATGGGTGCGCGGCGGGTAAGCTAAATCCCCATCCTGTGCGGGGCAGGGTTGTACCAGCGTCAGCGCGAGAAGAATCAGTGCCACGGTTAGCTTCATGCGGCGAGAATTGTCCGGCCCCGCCCGCAAGTCAAGCGCGCGGCGCTAGCAGTTTTTCCACGCGTGCCAACACCAGCGCCGGCGACAGGCCGCGCAAACACTCGTCGGTTTTCTCAAAGGTGCACTCGGATTTCAAACAGGGCGCGCAGGGGAGATCCAGGCGCATCACCTGGTTGAGCTGGCCGTAAGGGCCGGTGCGCTCCGGCGCGGTCGGGCCGAAGAGCGCAAGGAGCGGCTTGCCCAGCGCGGCGGCCACGTGCATCGGCCCCGTGTCGTTCGTCACCATCAGATCGCCGCGGCGCACCCACTCGACCATTTCGGGAAGGGTGGTGGCACCGCATAAATTCAGGCAGCGTCCCGGGGCGGCCTGCGCGATGCGTTCCCCCAGCGGTTGGTCGCCTTTGTCGCCCAGAATGGCAAAGCGCACCGCGGCGTTTTTTGCGGCCAGCGCCCGGACGAGTTCGGCAAAGGAGGTGGCGGGCCACCGTTTGTTTTTCCACCGCGCCCCGGGCTGGAGCAGGATCAGTGTGGCGTTTTCCGCCGGCCATTTCCGTTGGATGTCTGCGGCCATCTGTGGGCGCTCGGGCAGCCAGGTGAAATGCGGGTGGACGGGGACGCCCAGCGGCGGCAGCACCGAGAGATACCAGTCCACGGCGTGCGTGTGGAAGCTTTTGCGGGGAACCGCAAGGTCGTAAAAGCCGCGCGCGCCTTCACGGACTTCGTCCAGGCCGGCGAGAAAGGTGCCGCGCGCCAGCCACGCAAACGCCCCGCTGCGCAGCAGACATTGCAGGTCAATGACCAGATCGAAATGTTGTTCGCGGAGCCAGCGGATGCTGCGGAGCATCTCCGGCCAGTGCTGCGGCTTGCCCCAGCGTTTGCGCTCGAAGCGGACGATGCCGGTCAGATCCGGATCCCCTTCCAGAAGCGGCGCCAGCCCCGAATCAATCCACCAGTAAATTTCCGCCTGGGGATGCTGTAGCTTCAGCAAACGCAGCACGGGCAACGCTTGAATGACGTCGCCCAGCGAACTGGGTTTGAGAATGAGAATCTTCAATGGTAGAAACGTCGGGAATCAATCCCCGCGCGCGTGTTTGGAAAGGGTCACGAGAATTGAAATAAATTCGGTGGTTTCTTTAAGCAAAAGTTCGAGACCATGCTTGGGGACAATTTCTTCGGCTGTCAACAGTTCCAGCCAATAACCCATTCTGCATGCTGCATGCAGCGTGCTACCTTTTCCTTCTACCTCCCATACGACAGCCGTTCCGCCAGTCGTTCGGGCAGGCCGGCGTCGCGGATTTTGCGCTGTGCCGTCTCGATGTCGTAATCCAGCCGGCGGAGCTCAATCGTGCTGGCGTCCATGTCATACAGCACGTAGGCACATTTGGGATTGTTGTCGCGCGGCTGGCCCACGGCGCCCACGTTGATGAAATATTTCTTGGACGGATCCACTTTGAATTTGGAATACGTTCCGCCGCGTACCACGGTGTCGCGCATGAAGGCGACCGGGACGTGCGTGTGGCCAAAGAAACACATCTGCGTGTTCTGATACGGAAAACTGGCGGCCGCGGCGAGCTTGTCAAAGACGTAGCCCCAGCGGTCGGGTGCGTCCAGCGTGGCGTGCACCATCGTGAAATTCGCCGCCATGCGCGAGTATTTTAAATCCCGCAGCCATTGCTTGTCCTCGACCGTGAGCTGGTTGCGGGTCCAGTGGACCGCCTCGGCCGCGTGCGGATTGAACCCGTCGAGCGCGTCCTCGGTGGAGCAGTATTCGTCGTGGTTGCCCTTGACGCAGGGGATGTTCATCTCCCGGATGATCTGCAGGCATTCCTTGGGGTTGGCGTTGTAGCCCACCACGTCGCCCAGGCACACGACGTGCGTGGCGTTCTGGGCACGAATGTCCTCCAGCACCACCTGAAAGGCTTCCAGGTTGCCGTGAATATCTGCGATGATGGCGTATTTCATTTCCTAACGAACAATCTCAAATCCCCGAAATTCATTTTTCGCGTCCGACCAACTTACCTGTTCGTCGCGGATAAATCCAGCAAGACCTGCATCTTGCAGTGCGGCCCGGAATTCTTCCAGTTCCTCGCGGCGGCCTTCGGCGATGAGTTCTACCCGGCCGTCGGCCAGATTGCCGATGGTGCCGGTGACCTCAAACCCGGCGGCGACGGTTTTGGCGGTGTATCGAAAGCCCACGCCCTGCACGCGGCCGGAATAATAGACCGTCAGCCGACGGCGGGGGGCGGAGGGAACCGGTTGCGACATGGCGGGATGAAGCCAAAGCCGCGCGCGGGAAGCAATGTTTTTTGCTTCCGGGCGCAAAGATTTCTCTTTTTGGTTTGACCGGCTGGCTGTTTTGCCTTAATCACAACGCGCTGCCATATATAAATTTGAACCTAGCGGTTTTATTTAGTGGCAGGTTGTATAACCCATGCTGAACACTAAGTCATTTTTGACGGTTGATTTCGGAGCCGGCAGCCTCAAGCTCGCCGAATTTGAGATCGACGAGGCGGGCGGTTTGCGGCTGAAAAATTTCGCCATCAAGCCCCTGGGGCTGGAGGGCTCGCAGGAAGCCACCCGCGAAAAGATCATTCTGCAGGCGCTGCAGGAAACGCTCGCCGAAAAGGGGTTCAAGGCCAAAAGCGTCAATGTGTGCGCCCCGGGGTTTCACGTTTTTTCCAAGTTCGTCAAGCTGCCGCCGGTGGACGCCGCCAAGGTCGGCCAGATCATCCAATACGAAGCCCAGCAGAACGTCCCGTTTCCGTTGAGCGAGGTGGTCTGGGACTATCAGATCCTCGGCTCCGCCGCCAGCGGTGAGCTGGAAGTCCTGCTCGTCGCCATCAAGTCCGAAATCGTCGAGGGCCTCTTTCGCGTGGCGGCCCAGGCCAAATTGAAGCTCCAATTGTGCGACGCCTCGCCCGCCGCGCTCTGCAATGCCTTCCGCTACAATTATCCCGACCTCGAAGACTGCACCATGCTGCTCGATATCGGGGCCAAAACCAGCAATTTGCTCTTCTTTGAAAAGGGCAAGGTCTTCTCCCGCAGCATCAATCTCGGCGCCAACATCATTACCCAGGATTTTGCCACCGAAGCCAAGTTGAAATTTGACGAGGCGGAAAAAATCAAGATTGCCGAGGGGTTTGTCAGTCTGGGCGGCGCGTATGAGGAGCCCGATAACCTGCATCAGGCGGCCATTTCCAAGATCGCGCGCCAGTTCATGACCAAGCTGCACATCCAGGTCAACCAGACGATCCAGTTTTACCGCGGCCAGCAGGGCGGCACGGCCCCGCAGCGCCTGTTCCTGTCCGGCGGCGCCTCCATCATGCCTTATACGGCTCAGTTTTTTGCCGAAAAATTGAATGTGCCGGTGGAGTATTTTAACCCGTTCCGTAATGCGCAGATTGATCCGTCGGTGAACCTGGAAGAGCTGTCCCGCGTCGCCCACGGCCTCGGCGAAGTGGTGGGCCTGGGCCTGCGCAATCTGGCCAACTGCCCGGTGGAAATGAATTTGATGCCGGAGAGCACTTTGCGCTGGCAATCCCTCAACCAGAAAAAGCCCTACTTCATTGCCACCGTCATCAGCTTGGTGCTGGTGGCCTTTGGCGTCGGCTTTTTGTTTCAGAAACTCGCGGTCAACAAAGAGGCTGAAATCGCCCACTTGGAACCCAAGGTCACCGAGTTGAACGCCAAGGTGGATCGGTTCACCGGTGCCTACAAAAAACTGCAAAAATCGCAGGCCGACTCCGGTCAGATTACCACCTGGCTGCAGCAGCGTTATTATTGGGGCGATTTTCTGTCAGAAATACGCCATGCCCTCCTCCGTTCCGAGGACGATATTAAGAAAAAACTTTCCGCGCAAAAGGCCGGCGTGGATGTCGGCATCTGGATCGAGCAGATGACCTCGGCCCCGAATCTCGGGTCCGGCGTGGCCGCCAATGGGGCGGCTCTGATGCCCGGTATGGGGGCTCCCGGCGGCATGCCGCCGGGTATGCCCGGTGAAATGCCCGGCCAACGCCCGCCCGGCATGGGTGGAGAGATGCCGCCCGGTGGCAATCCCAATCCGCCCCCCGTGGATGGCAGCCAGTCCGCGGCCAATACCAACAATGTGATCACGCTCCTCTGCCGTGCGGTGAATTTGACCAGCCTCGACCCGTCGGCCAACAGCGAAATCGCCTATGCCGTCGAGACCGAAATCAAGAAATCGCCCCTCGTGGATCCCAAGGCGACCCAGTTGACTGGGCAAATCACGCCGGATGAATCCAACGGCACCTTCACCTTTACGGTAAATGTGACGCCCCTCAACCCTTCGAACTTTTAATATGGGCTGGCTCAAGCGAAATCTTTTCTTTGTGATTGGCGGCGTCGTGACCCTCGGGTTGCTGGGCGGAGCCGGCTTCTATATTTACACGGATTGGACGCGCAATTCTGACGCGTCGGTCAAGCTGAATGAAATCTACGACACGCTGAACAATCTCCAGCAGCAGAAGCCCGCCCCCGGTAACGAGAAAATCGACAACACCAAAATCGCCAAGGACCAGCGCCAGCAGTTGGTCTCCTGGATTGACGCCACGGGAAAATTTTTTGAGCCCATCCCTTCCATCCCTGCGGGCGAGGTGACCAGCGAGGCCTTCGCCGGGGCGTTGCGGCGCACGGTGGATGCCTTGCAGCATGAGGCCGATGGCTTCGGCGTCACCTTGCCGCCCAAGTATGATTTTTCGTTTTCCGCCCAGCGTCCGCTCGTCAAATTCGCCGAAGGCAGCCTGGCGCCTCTCGCCGTGCAGTTGGGCGAGGTTAAGGCGATTGTCGAAACAGTCTTTTCCGCACGCGTGAATGCGCTGGATAGCATCCAGCGGGTGCGCGTGTCCCAGGATGATGCTGCGGGTCCCCAGGGTGATTATATTGACGAGCATTCAGTCACGAACAACCTCGCCGTCATCACGCCCTACGTCGTCACCTTCCGCTGCTTCACGCCGGAACTGTCCCGCGTGGTCGCGGCCTTTGCCACGTCCTCCAATACGTTTTTGATCAAGGCCATCAACCTCCAGCCGGCCGGCGCCGCTGCCGCGCCTACCGATGCCGCCGCCGGCATGCCGGGCGGAATGCCGGGCGCCTATCCTGGGCGTATGGGAGCCGAGGCCGGATTGATGCCGCCCGTAGCCCCGGCACCGGTTCAGCCCGTGGCCACCAAGGGCGGGTTGCAGACGGTGTTGAAAGAGCAACTCCTGCGCGTCTCCCTCGAAGTGGGTTTGGTGAAACTGTTGCCAAAGAGCTAAAATGCAATTTCTCAAAAAACATTACGAAAAGATTTTGCTGGGCGTGGTGCTGGCGGGTCTGATTGGCGTGCTCGTTTTCATGTTGTTCTACATCGCGGCCGACAAGCAGGCGATGGAGGACAAAATCAACGGCGTCATCAATTCCCCGGCCAAGGCCTTGCCGGATCTGGATTTAACCACCAACAGCGCCGCGGTCACGCGGCTGCAGTCGCCGTTTGTGTTGGATTTCGAAACCGGCAATAAGGTGTTCAATCCGTTCGAGTGGCAGAAGACGCTCGACAATCAAATTGTTAAAAAAGCCAATTTGACCGCACAGGTCGCCGTGGTGACCGGCATCACGCCCTTGTCCCTGGTGCTGTCCTTGGATTCGGTGGCCACCAACGAGCTCGGTGCCCGCTATGTCATCGGCGTCGAAAAACAGGCGGCGGCAGTGGCGGCCAAACGCCGCAAGCAGCAGCGCTATGTTTCCGTGGGCGATAAAAACGACACGTTCATGTTGTTGTCCGTCAAGGGTGCGCCCGAAAATCCCGACGCGCTCCTCGTCAAAATTCTGGATACCGGCGAAACCGCCACGGTCACCCACGACAAGCCGTTCCGCCGCGTGGACGCCTACATGGCGGACTTCCGTTATGACCCGGAGAAAAAAGTGTTTCGCGCCCGGCGGGTCGGCGACAAGGTCTCTTTTGGCGGGACGGATTATCAGGTGGTTGATGTCAATCAAAATGAATTGATCTTGGCTGACCAGTCCAACGGAAAAAAAACCTCTTTGGCATTTGCTCCCTGACTGTTAAAAATTACCCATTGCTAACTGTGCCACTTTGAAGAACCTCCTATTTTCATGACAAAAGCCACCATCCTTTTCTTGGGCCTTGCCGCCCTGGTCGCCTTGCCCGCTACCTTGCCCGCCCAGGATAATTCCGCCGCCATCGCGGTCAATGAAGCCGTCCTGCGCCAGGCCAACACCATTGTGCTCCGGCAGAAGCTCGCGGCCGCCCGGCGCGCGAATCTGGCGGGTGATACCGTCATCGCCGCCAAGCAGTACCAGGAATCCTGCGAACTCGTTCAGCAAATCGGCTCGGGCATTGACGCCGAAGCCGCCCAGGCCATCAGTGGGCTGTCGGGCACTCGCCTGGCCTTGGCCCGGGAAGCCCAAAGTCGCGGCGACCTCCGCGAGGCCGCCACGCAGGCGCAGCAGGTTTTAAGAATGGACCCCAAAAATCCCCAGGCGCTGGCGTTCCAGAAACAAAATGACCAGATGCTGGCCGCCATGAAGGGTCAGATTCCCAGCGCCGCCGCTGTGGAACAGGGCAGCCAGCTGGTGGTGAAAAAAACGGATTCCGCCACGCTGGTGCAGGATGGTAAATTGCTCTACGAAATGGGCAATCTGGAGGATGCCGAGGACAAGTTAAATCAGGCGCTCGCCCTGAATGCCGATAATCCGGCCGCTTATTATTATCTGAACCTGATTCAGCAGGCCAAGTTTGCCCGCGAATCCGCGATGCATACGGTGGATACGCAAAAACGCATGGCCCAGGTGGAAAAACACTGGATTTTGCCTTCCTCTAAAGCCACTCTGCCGGTGCCGAATGCCTACGCCACGAATACGCTCATTTATACCGGCCCGGGGCGTCAGTCCATTATTGCCAAGTTGGATCACCTCCGCTTGGACACCGTTTCCTTTGACGGCCTGCCTTTGAGTGAAGTGCTCCGCACCCTTTCCGATCAGTCCAAACTCCGCGACCCGGAGCGGAAGGGCATTAATTTCTTGATCAATCCCAATCCCGATCTATCCGGTCAGGCCGTGGCGGCCCCGGTGGGCGGTGGGCTGCCCGGTGCCTTGGGCGCTCCCGGCGCACCGGCCATTGATCCCGCCACCGGTCTCCCCGCCGCCGCTCCCGCTCCGGGCGCTGGCGCCGCGGGTGAAGCGGTGGACGTGGGCGCGTTCATTGTCAAAATCCCCAACCTATCCGATGTCCGTTTGGCGGACGTATTGGATGCCATCGTCTTGGTGGCTGATCATCCGGTTAAATACTCCGTGCAGGATTTCGCCGTGGTGTTTTCTGCTAAGGGGCCGGAAACCCCGCAGCTCTTCAGTCGCACCTTCAAGGTGGATCCCAATACATTTTATTCGGGCCTGGAAAGCGTCAGTTCCCAAAGCTTCGGTTCCGTCAATAGCGGCGGTAGCAGTGGCGGCGGTGGTGGTGGCGGTGGTGGCGGTGGCGGTGGCGGCGGCAGTAGCGGTGGTAGCGGTCAGAACAACGGCGCTGTCGTCGGTGTCGTGAATGCCTTTGCGGGTGCCGGTAGCTTGCGCAGCAGCGGTGGGCAGGGTGGCGGCGGCGGTGGCGGCGGCGGCGGCGGCAGTCAGGGCGGTTCCACTAGCTTGTTGGAATCGGGATCGGGCGGTGCCGGTGGCGGTCAGGCCGGGGGTGGCCAGACTGGTGGCGGCGGCGGCAACAGTCAGGGTGGTCAGGGCGGCTTGAGTTACATCACGCGCCAGACCTCAGCGGCTACTCCCAGCGAGTTGGTCCGGTCTTTCTTTACCGCCTTGGGGGTGAATCTGTCCCAGCCTCCGGGCAAATCAGTTTTCTTTAATGACCGGCTGGGCAAACTTTTTGTCAAAGCTACCGAATCGGATTTGGACACGATTGAACGCGCCATTGAGGCGTTGGATGAAGTGGCCTCCCAGGTCCACATCAAGTCGCGATTCATCGAAGTGGAACAGGATGACAGCAAGGCCCTCGGCTTTGATTGGTACATGGGTCAATTTGGCAGCAGCGTCGTGGCTCAGGGCGGTAACCCGGGGTCCCTCAATGTGCCGACGTCGGCAGCCAATCCGCTCGGGGCCTTTCCCGGGGCTACCGCGGCAAATACCATTGCCGATAAGGGGCAGTCCGTTTTTTCCGGCGGCTCTGGCGCTCCCACAGTGGCCACGATCACGGGGATCCTCACGCAACCCAATTTCCAGGTCGCCATCCATGCCCTGCAACAGCGCAGCGGCTTTGAATCCCTGGCCGAGCCGGAAGTGACCACCACCAGCGGTCGCCAAACTCAGATGCGGGCCACCAAAATTATTAATGTCGTGACCGGATTCTCGTTTAATAACGGATCTGCGTCCGGCGCCAATAGTGCCACGGCGGGTGGCAGTACGGGCGGGAATGTGGTCAATCAGGCCGGTGTCGCCTCGGTGGAACCCACCACCCAGCCGGTCGAAACCGGCCCGATTTTGGACGTGGTGCCCTATGTGTTGTCAGATGGCTACACGATTAATATGTCTTTGATTCCGTCGTTAACGGAATTCACGGGATATGCGACGATTTCTCAAAATGAAATCCCGGGGTACCAGCCTGGTAGCACGATTGGTAACTTGAATGGAACCACCCTCCCCGTCGCCCTGCCTAATTTTACCATCCGCCAGGTGGTGAGTACGGTCAATGTGTGGGATAACCAGACCGTGGTCATTGGTGGCCTGATTTCCTCCGATGTTCAATCCACCAAAAATCAGCTGCCGGTCATTGGCGATCTCCCGTTGGTGGGCAAATTGTTTCAGAGCCAGAGCAAGACGACGACCAAAAAGAATCTGATGATTTTCGTCACCGCCACCATCGTGGATCCGGCCGGTAATCGGGTGCATTCCGACGACGATTTGCCGTTTGCCCAGAGCGCCGTTCCGTCCCAGCCTGCCAATGCGGGCAAGATGACGGAAACTGTGAAGCAGATTCCGCCGCCCGTCGTCAACCAGTGAGCCGGCTCCTGATTGTAGATGGGCACGCCTATGCCTATCGGGCGTTTCATGCCATTCGGGAATTGCGGTCACCCGAGGGCCGGCCGACGAATGCCATTTTCTGCTTCGTCAAGATGTTGGAAAAAATGCGGGCCGCCGTCCAGCCGACCCATTTGCTGGTGGCATGGGATGGCGGTTTGAGTGCCGATCGCCTCGCGGCCTTGCCGGAGTACAAGGCGCAGCGGGCCGAAATGCCGCTGGAGTTGCGGCCGCAGTTGGCGGAGATCGCCAGTTATTTGGTGGCCGCGGAAATTGCCAGTTATCGGCGGGACGGGGTCGAGGCGGATGACTACATCGCCACCCTGGCGCGTCGGGCGGCGGACGGCTGGAACGTGGTTATTGCCAGTTCCGACAAGGATTTTATGCAGTTGGTGTCGGCGCGGATCGGGTTGTTGAACCCGAACGACAAGACCGGGGCCATTTGGGGGCGCGAGCAGGTGTTCGCCAAGACCGGCGTGGAGCCGGAGCAGGTGGCCGATTGGCTGGCGCTCATGGGCGACACGGTGGATAACATCCCCGGGGTGCCCGGCGTGGGTCCCAAGACCGCCGCCGATTTGTTGCACCAGTTCGGCTCCGTGGCCGGATTGCTGGCCCGGTTGGATGAAGTGAAGTCGGAAAAATTGCGCCAGGCGTTGCGACTGGCGGCGCCGGACGTGATGCGCAATCAGCAATTGGTCCGGTTGCCGGAAGTGGCGTGCGAATTTGTGCCGGAACAACTGGCCGTGCGGAGTGGCGATCGCGAGGCCCTGGGTCGGCTATTTGCCGGCTGGGGCTTTAAAGGCCTGCTCGCTGCGCTGGCGGGCTCTGGTGAAAAACAGGTAGAACTGATTTGAAAATGAATAGTTGGATCAATCAAATAGCCGGTGCGATGAAACGCGCGGCGGGAATTTTTAGACAATCCCGCCGGGGTGGATTATGCTGTTCATCGTTCGCCATGCCGTCCCCCATCCCGTCGCGTATTTTAACCCTCTGTGCCGGTGGCCTGCTGGCTTCCGTCGCCTGCGTTTCCGCCCAGACTAATTATTACGGCACCAACGGCGCCGAATTTGCCGTCGTCGGTTCTTTGCCCGGCGATCAGGTGTTTCCGGATGCGGCCATTTCCCCCTCCAGCGGTTTTGTGGTCTGGCAGGATAACGCCACGGATGGGGATGGTTGGGGCGTCAGTGCTCGCCGGTTGGATGCGACCCTTTCCGGTACCTTGGGTTCCTTCCGCGTGAATGCCCAGGGGGCGGGTAGTCAGGAAAATGCCCGGGTGGCCTTGCTCAAAAACGGCGGCGCGGTGTTTGTCTGGCAGGGCGGCCGTTTGGGCTACCAGCATGTCTATGCGCGTTTCCTCACGCCCACGAATACCTTTCTCAGCACGAATGATGTCCTGGTCAACACGTTTACGAATAACTCCCAGATCAACCCCTCGGTGGCCGTTCTCAACAACAGCAACGTGGTGGTGGTCTGGGCCAGTCTGAACCAGGCCGGCCCCAACTCCATGCAGGATGTGTACGGGCAGGTCTTCTCCCCCGCCGGCCAGAAAATCGGCGGCGAATTCCTGATCAACCAGTTTACGGCCTTCAACCAGCGCACCCCCGCCGTTGCGGCCCTGGCCGGCGGCGGCTTTGTGGTCGCCTGGGTGTCTGAACAGCAGCAGATAACGACCCCCGTCCTTGGAACCAATACCACCTACATCTTGGCCACCGGCGTTACCACGCCGAGCGTGGATATTTACGCCCGGCTGTTCACCGCCAGCGCCGCGACGGCCGGCAATGAATTTTTGGTCAATACGGCTCCCAACCCGTGCGCCAACCCGACGGTGACGGCGGGGACGGATGGCGGTTTTCTCATTGCCTGGTCGGCCTATGATTTGGCCAGCGCCGGCATCAATAGCTGGGATATTCTGGGCCGCACCTTCACCAGCGGCAACACGGGCGGCGCGGTCTTCTACCTCAATTCCCACCTTTACGGCGATCAGTTGGTGCCGCGCGCCAGTGCACTCGGCTTGGACTATCTGGTCACCTGGACGAGTATGGCGCAGGACGGCTCGCGCGAAGGCGTCTATGCGCAGTTTGTCCACAACAACGGTGCGTTGACCGGTAATGAATTCCGCGTCAACACCACCACCATCAGCCAGCAAATGCAACCCACCGTGGCCTCCGACGGCTTAAATCAATTCCTGGTGGTCTGGACCAGCTTCACCGGCGCACCCAACAATTTTGATTTGTTCGCTCAGCGTTACCTGAATGTTTCGGCTCTGCTGTCGCCCATGTCCGTGCCGTTTGTCTGGGCCCCATTTGTCACCAGCAACAATGTCTATCAGCCGCGGTTGGTGGTCTCCTGGCCGCCTTTGGTCGGCCTTTCTGTTTCCAACTACGAGGTCTATGTGGATGGGGCCGCTGTTCCCACGTCGTTGCTCACCAGTAATCAATGGACAATGACGGTGGCCAATGGCCTCACGGTAAATAGTACCCACTCGTTTCAGTTGGATTACGTCACCACTGACGGCCGCCGGGCTGCTAAATCTCCCGCTGCCAGCGGTACCACGTGGATGGGCTATAGTTGGGGCGGCATTCCCTACGAATGGATGGCCGCCTATTATGGCAGTGATCTCAGTCAATGGCCCGCCAGCACCAGCAAAGTGGGTGTCACCGGCCCGTCTCTCTCCCAGATTTTCTTGAGCGGTGGCAATCCGCTCGCTCCGTCCACTTGGCTGCAAACCGCCCTCACGCACACATCCCAGGGCATGTTCCTAAACTGGAACACTCAGTCGGGGGCCACCTATCAGGTCCAGACAACCACCAATTTTACCGCTTGGAGCAACTTGGGGCAGCCCCGGTTTGCGGCGGGTGACTCGGACTCAATCTATGTCGGCGGTAACTCGGTCGGTTATTACCGGGTTGTGCTGCTGCGCTGAAAATCTTGTATGCGGAAATTGATTAAACAATTTATCTGGACGGTGGCACTCATGCTGACGGTTTCATCAGCTTGGGGCTTTGTGATTGGCGGGCCGATTGGCAATGGCGGTGACAAGTGGCAGGTGCCCACCATTGGCTACGGCCTGGGTGGCGACCTGCTCGCCCCCAAAAACATCGGTGAGGAATACCGGCGCGTGACCCCGGTGATGTATTACGCCTATGACGCCAACTTCTTCGGCTTCTTCGGACTGGCGGGCGCGACCAATATTGATGCCGCATTTGGGGTCATGAACTCATTAACCAACGTCTCCACTTATAGTCCGGACTTGTCGGAATTCCCCTTGGCCTCCCAGCAGTTTAATTATCGCGCCCAATCATTGGAATTGTTGGATCTCAAATCGGTGGCGTTGGGGTTGCTGGCCGAACAAATGGGCCTGGGCGAACCGGAGCGCTACGCCTGGACCTTGCACGACCGCTATCAGCCGCCGGGAACCACCTGTCCGTTTGCCACCGAATACCTCGTGGTTCAGAGGAACTTTGATTATTTCAGCAGCCCATTGAATCAAATCCAGTATTCGCCTTACGTCAACGGCACCCTCTACTCCTATCAAATTTTCGAGTTTTGCAAGGGCACCCCCACGGCCTTCGCTAGTCCATACAACGTGGATCCCTCTGCCAGCCTCTATACGCCGGTGGCCTCGTTTAATTTGGGTTTGGGCGGCTATTATACCACGTTGACCCGGGATGACGTGGCGGGCTTGCGGTACCTGTTGAGTTCCAACAACGTCAACTACGAGGCCACCTCCCCCTCCGGTGGCCTGCTGTTGCAGACAAACCAACTGGCTCCGCAGTTGCTCACCACGCTGCCCATCAGTCTGCTGTTGGCCCAATCGGTCACCAACTCCCCGTCTGATTTGCAAAGTAATTATCCGGGCCTGACCTTTGTCTCTGTCCGGACCAACATCGTGGTTCAGGTAACCCCTACCATTACCGCTTACTACACCAACCTGCCGCCGCCCTACACCAACACCGTGCCCTTGTCCAACGGTGTCTCGATCTATTCAGTGGGGGGCACAGTTCCGTTCCCCGCGTGGTCACCCGTCCAGTACGGCGCGTATCCCAACTTTCCGGTTCTGATGACCACCCTGCCTTTGGGGCCGCTGTTGCGCCTTTCGCCTTATCTGGATCCGGTCACCCTCCAGGCGTTGTATCCGGGTCTGTTGACCGGACCCGTGACCACCAATTTTTACACGACCCTGATTGCCACCAACCCCGCGCCGTATTTTACCAACCAGTCGGTGCCGCCGGTGTTCACCAACTTTGTTAAAAACGGTTTGACCAATGGCTACTATTTCACTAACCAGCCCGGACCGACGACCATCAACTTTGATACCACCATTGGTTTCCAGGTGATTCAAACGCTGGACCTTGCCAATTTCGGCGATTTGTCCCGGACGAATCCCCCGGCGGTCATGCAGGCGCTATATCCTGGTTTGGAAATTCTACGGGCCACCACTTCCCCGGCGTTTGTCGGTGTCACCAACTACGTCAATTATCTCACCAATCAGACAGGTTCGCCATATAATGGCACCCCCATCGCCGTCACGAAGCCGATTTCGACTAATTACGTTTGGATCACCAACTGGAATTATTCCTTCGGGAACGTCCTGACCAACCATTTCTATACGAACCGGTCCATCACCATCCAGTCCATCTGGGTGACCAATCAGATCGGGGCGCCGTATGGTAGTCCTCTGGTTTATAAAACCAATTACACGACATTTAAGACGAACCTCATTTCCGGTGATTTCTTTATCATTCCCACCAACTGGTGCGGCTTTGAGGTGGCGGCCACCCTCCCGGATGGCAATCCGGCCTATGCGTATGGCCTAACCAATACCGTTTCTTATATTGGCTACAATACCAATGGGGCTACCGGTACGAATCTTAGTTCCAGTTCGTATGGTCTGTTGCAAAATTATTATGACCTGTACACCAATCATTCCTATGCCGTGTACCCGGGCATCTGCGAGCCGGTGGTGCAATGGGGCACAAATTATACGACGAACCTCGTCACCTCTTATCAATACGATTTCCTGAACGTGGTCACCAATCATTATTACACCAATTCCTTGGTGTCCCTGTATATTACTAATGTCTACGCCATCCCCGGCGGTTCGCCCGATCAGCAGGCCACCAATATCACGGTGACGAATTTCTATGCGAATATTCCCGGCGGCGATTTTTACATCGTCCCCACCAACTGGTGCGGTTTTCAGATTGTTTCGTTGCAGACCAATTCCGTGGCGCCCAACCTTTTCCTCACCAACCAGACCGCAGGTCCCAACAATCTCCAATACACGTATGTGGAATACGTGAATAACACCAACTACGTTTATTCCCTGCGCCCGGGCTTCTGCGAGCCCGTCGTGGCCTTTGCCACCAATTCCACCACCAACTTTCTGTCCACGCAATACCAGTATAATTTTGGTGGCGGACTTGTCATCAATAACCCCTTAACCACCAACAACCCGGTCATTACTGTCACGACCAACATCGCGGTTTTGACCAATGGATTGGTGGGAACCTACACCAACCTCACCACCACCACCACTAACTACAACGGCATCGCTGGCGACTTCTATGTGGTGCCGCCGGCGTGGTGCGGCTACACGGTTCAGGCCACCCAGTTGGTGTCGGTGGTCACCACCACCAACATCTTCCAGGCCACGAATGGGCTGGGAATTAATGTGGGCCAGGAGCAATATAGTCAGACCACCACTTCCAGCTACACGAACGCCATCTTCCTGATGCAGCCGTACATTTGTAGCACGGCTCCGGCAGCCCCTGCCTTGCGCCAGGGCATTGAACATATCCAGTTCATCCGCGCCAATTATGACTCGCTCCTGGGTCAGTACTTCGCGCCGATCACCAATAGGTACACGATGGTCAAAATTACCAACAGCCAGCCGGTGACGGAGTTTTATCAGCGGGTGGTAACGCAGCCCGACTTCCTGATGTCGGCGAAAGATCTGACGACCGGACCGGACGCGATTCCGGTCACGTTTGAGGCGGATCGCAATCTGAATTTTGATTCAAGCACGGTGCTGAATAGTCTGGCCGGGCCGGGGACCATTACGCCGGCCACCACCATCTCCTTCAACAAGTCCGGTCGCACCTACGAAAATTTTTCGCCGGCGTTCATGTACGAGACCAACGCGACGATTTCCTTCTTATGGGCGTCGTTCGATGGTTCGACCAATGTTCCGGTGGTTTACCCCAATGGTACCAGTATTGCCAACCTGGAGAACCAGATACTGATGCCGGTCACGCCGGCGACGCTGGTCAACGGCACGTTCGGTGTGGCTTATCCGCCGGTGACCTTCACCGCGACCGGCGGCGCCCCACCCTATACCTGGGCCGCCCCGAATGTTTCCACCTCCGTGCCGGGGATGAGTTTTGACACCAGCACCGCCACTCTGTCCGGCACCCCGGCGGCGGCGGGCACGTTCAGCTTTACCCTGCAGGTGACGGACTCGGTCAACCGGGTTGTCAACCTTAATTACACACTTACAGTTCCCTGAAGTTATGGAATCATTTGTCCACTTATTAAAACGCCGGAGCGGCTGGCTGAAAGTGCTGCCGCTCGCCTTGTCGCTGTGCCTGTCGGCCCGCCCCGTGGCCGCGGCCAGCAGCCTCTTCTACAACAATGATGCGATTGACACCACCACCACGCCGGTGAACACACTGGACTCGATTGACGCCACCAATTTCGTCAATGATTCCGGCGGCACGTTCACCTGGGATTATTTTTCGGGAGGCGGTTGGCCTTCCACCCTTTACCACGGTTGGCATAACACCCGGAACTTCACCAATAACGGGACCATGGAAAGTGCCACCGGGTTTTGGTTTGACACCCAGAAATCCGGCGGTTTGCTGGACTATGAAGCGGCCAGCTTCTACAACGCCGGCCCCATCAACTGCGGGGTGAGCGGCAGCTACCTGGGGTTGGGCGGCCTCTCGGTCTGGGCCACAAACCTTGTCAATGCCGGAACCTTCCGCCTGGGGCTGGGGGCCCGGGGGGCAATCAGTGGTCATAATCTGGATTTTACGCGCGGTTCTATTTTGATGGATAACCCGAACTCGCAGATAGACTCGTTTAATGGCTTCAGTGGCCAGACCGGCGCGTTTGGCTTGAATACGAATGGCTGGAACCCCGGCGCTTTGTTGCAGCCGACCATGGCCATGGCCTCTCCACCTTACCCGCTGCTTCTCACCAATGCGACGGTCTATCTTGATTTTACGACGAATCTGGTCACCAGCAACATCTTAGTCCGCGCGATTTTTGTCAAAAACCTGAACGCAACCACCGTCACGGAAAACCATTATTTCGATTTGGCTACCCCGCTTGGTTTGGGCTCGGCTACGGTCGAATGGATCAGCGCCTACCAGAGTCCCTATGACGGCACTTACACGACCAATTATCTCTATTTGAATAACGATTTTGTTCAAGGTGCCGCCACTAATAATTTTCTTAATAACAATATCCCAAGCAACTTTTACTTTTCGGCTTCCGGTACTTCCCAGGCCGGCGGCTTGAACCTCGCCACTAATACGGGTTTTCCCCCCGGGTTTTCCTATCCTTACGGCTCAATCTCCAACCGTTATGCCTACGCCGATGTCAAATTGATTTCCACTTCGGTCGATACCAACACCGCTTTTCTAGGCGTCTTGACCAACCTGCTGGGCCGGGTGGAAGTCACCGCATCCAATGAGCTGAACTTGTCGCTCTCGACCATTGCCGGCATGAACTACTTGCGGCTCAACAGCCCCAACCAGTATGACAACGATGGCAATTCCAGGATTCAGGCGCCGTATTCTGATTCTTACCTCGGCTCGACCAACGGCAACCTGGTCATCACCAATTTGTTAGGGGCGTTCCTGCCCGCCTGGAGCGGCCGGATTCAGGCTTGGAGCACCCTGTTTACTAATGCGGCGGGAGCCGACGGGTTCACCCATGACTACCGGGTCTTATTGGTGCAAAGTGCGATCACCCCGTTTTCAATGTCACAGCAGCAGGACTTTGTGTTGTATGCCTCCAATAATGTGGTCATCAGCGATTCCTTGAACGTCTTCCGCACCCTGTCCATCAACGCCACCAACCTGCTGATTACCACCAATGGTGCCGGCAACGGCGCGTATTCCTTCCAGGGTGAGTTGAATCTGAACTCCAGTGCCCTCCATTGGGACACGAGCCTCCCGCGCCTGCGCAACCTGACCAATAACGGCGCCATCCGCACCATCAATCAGGCCCTGTATGGCAGCGGCCCGTTGCCTTACTTTGCGTTTGTGAACACGGGCGTTGTGACCAACGGCAATGGCGCTGCCATAGTCGCCAATGATTTTGAGACAAGCGACTTTTTCTCTGCCGGCAACGGTTCCTTCTCGGTCCAATCGCAGACCTCGACGATGACCAACGGCATCATGAGTGCCGCCGGCACGTTTAGCAGCACCAGTTCCAATCTGGTGATCGCGGGGACCACCCTTACCGTGGGCAAATCCATTACGATCTATGCCACCAATTTGCTGAACGATACCGGTGTGACCAACGGGAACATGTGGACGCTCGGCAGCGCCTTTACCAACAGCGGTGGCGCTTCAAGCAGCGCCCCGGGACTGGTCCTGCCGCTCAAGCCTGTCAGCGGTGATCTGCTCGGCACCACCATTCACAGCCTTGCCCCGGGCGGCACCCTCATCACCCATACGTGGTCAGGTGCGGATTATGGCTACTCCGTGGCCGGTTTCAGCAACAACGCCGCCATTGGCCAGTTGCTGCTCGATGCCCAGGGGCCGCCGCCGCACACGCAATTTTTATTTGTCGGCACGGGTGCCGCGGGCGTGACCAATGCCATCTATGTGGACAACCTGCAGCTTTTAAATCAGGCGACCAATGGCACCGCCACCAACAGCTACTACCTCACGTCGCTTGCGTTCAGCAACAACTTGGTGATCTACTACGCGCAGGCCATGCTGAACGGCGTGAGCATCGCCGAGAAGTTGAACCACAATAATGGCAATCATCTGCGCTGGGTGCCCACCTATGCCGGCTATTTCAGCTCCACCAACGTGGTCTATCCCGCCGGCGTGACCAATACCGTGAATGCCGCATTGGCCTTGTCCCCGGATATCGATTCCAACGGCAACGGTTCCCCGAATAATAGCGACCCCACGCCGCTCTTAGTTCCGGCTCAGGTCAATTTCACCGAATCCATCACGAACTTGCCGCCGAAATCCGTTCGGTTGCAATGGGCCACAATTCCCAACGGCACGAATTATATTTATTATACCACGAACCTGCTCGCTCCCGTGTGGCAGCCCCTGACCAATTTCAATAATTATTACTATGGCCCGAATCTGGCCGTGCCCAATCCCGCCCATGTGAATTGGTTTGCCTCCCCGCAAGCCTATCCGGGACCGGTCACCAATGTGTGGATCTATGATCCGTTCACCAATGCCCCGCATTTTTACCGGGTCATGGTCCAGCCCTGGTTGACGTATCCGTTTTGATGCCACCTGTTGTTGTGATGTTAAAGTCAATGCAATGTGACCGTCAGACTCTGGCCCGCCGGCCTTCTACGCCGGTGGTCAGTTCCTTGGATGCCGCCTCCTGGGATGGCGCCGCGGCGCGCACCCCAAACCAGACCCCAAAACGCGCCAAATCCCGCCAAAACGCGCCAAATCCCGCCATTTTTTCAGTTCCCCGTAGCAGCCGAGGTGACGAGGCTCAAATTTTAGTAAAACCAGTCTTTTCGTCCCATTACGAGGCACTCGCCGCTGGGCCCTGGCAAAAATTTCAAAAAACCGGTCCGGTTTGGTCCGGTTTGGTCCGGTTTGGTCCGGTCACCCCCCGTCGCCGCCGCTGTGAGGCGAGTCAAACGCAGCAGCAACCCCAGAGGGTGTCTGTGGTGGTCCCTTATAATTTTACCCGCTCTGCCAATGGCATCGGGATGAATGGAGAAATGTTGTGAATACAATTCAAAATCAATTGGCCGGCTTGAAGCTGGCCGTCCGTCCGCTCTCTGCCGCCCGCCAACTCTGGCTGGCCTGCGCCGTGGTTTGCCTCACCGGCACCGCCGCCTATGCCGTGCCGGAAGCCAGTGGCACGTTCGGGTCGCCGCTGTCCATCAGCGGGGCCTGGGGTTCGCTCCCCGTGGATAACACCAGTTCGTTTGCGGATCCGGGCACGCCCAATATTGCCGGTCAGATTCCCTCAGCCCCCGTTTGGTTTCAGTTCACTGCCACCAATGACGGGGAAGTGACGATTGATACCTTCGGTAGTGTGGATACCTTTGGTCTGCAGATGGATACGGTGTTGGAGGTCTTTGGCGGCAACGCCCTGTCCAGCCTCTATCAGGTGGCGGCCAATGACGATCTGTATCCCAACACTCCCACGCAGTTCAACTGGGCCAATCAAAATACCTACACGGTGGATACCAACACCAGTCCCAAGCCGGTTGCCACCAGTTCGCTGTACCAGTTTTTTCAGCCGTTTACCGGTCCCAGCGGCTTGCGGTTCAACGCCAAGCGAGGCGTCACCTATTATATCGCCGCCGATAGTGTCTTTGGCGATACCGGCACCATTTCCTTGAATTGGGCCTATCATTCTTCCGGCGTGTTCCGCTTTGCCTCGGAAAATGTGGAGCAGACCGGCATTACGGATACGAATGGCAATCCCATGTTGCTATATCAAGTCGCCTCCGGCGAAAACGCCTTGGTCACCATCACCCGCGTCAGCGGCTATTCCGGGCGGATGACGGTGGATTATGCGGCCACCAATGTGCCGGCCGCCCTGATTCAGGCCAATGGTCTGATGGCGAACGGCGACCAGGTGGCGGCAGCAGGAACTCAATTCACAGCCACCAAGGGCACGGTGACCTTTGATGATTTTGAGATGAGTAAGACTATCCAAGTGCCGGTGCGCACCCTGGGTTTCAATAACGCATTGGGCAACTATGATTTCCTGGTGACACTGTCCAATCCGCAGCCCGATGCACAGGAATCCGCAGACGTTTCCCTCCCGCGCGTGGATCCGGTCTTCGGCCAGGCTCTGGTCCGTATTTTGAACCCCTATATTTCCCCCGCCGGTGCTCAAGTTCAGGTCGATACCAACGGCCCGGTGCCGGTGACCAACTATGTCACGGCCGATGCTTTTAATTTTGGTCAATGCAATTACCGTCGTCAGCGGCCCGTGAACCAAAATGGCACGACCACCTGGACTTTTAACATTACTCGCAACGGTGTAAATAACAATGCCACCAACATCTATTATCAGGTGGATAGCGGTTATCCGTTCAAATGGGCTGACCTCATTCGCTTTCAGCCGTTGCAAAACATTCTGTTCCCCTTGCAGCCCGGCTCTGAATATGCCACGCCGGATCCGGCCGGGAGCGGGAACATTCTCGACACTACCCCTGATTTTACCGTGCAAGGCGGCACCTATTCAGGAACCATTTCTTGGGCGGATAAAGATAAATCGACGAAGACGTTTAATGTCACCCTGTACGGTGCCAATCAGCCGAATTTCAACAAGGATTTCCACATTGAGTTATATGCACTCGATAGTAATAGCCGGGTCATCACCAAGGATGTCGGTATGATTGGTGAAACAACCGTGACGATGTTCTTTCAGGATCAAAACCCGCCGGCCGGTTCCGTGGATGAAAAATTCAATGCCGACTATAATTTGGATCTGAATAACATGCAGATTCGCACTAACCCCACGCAAATGCCGCATCCCGGCACGGATGGCCAGATTTTCAGCGTGGCGGTGCAGCCGGACAACAAGAGCATCATCGCGGGTGAGTTCTATACCTACAATGGCTTTACGCGTAACTGTATCGCCCGGGTCAATACGGACGGTTCTTTGGACACTAGTTTCAACCCCGGCACCGGTGTCAGCGCGGTGGCGGGCTTCAATGATCCCCCCATCTTTATCAATGCGGTGATCTTGGACACGAATAACACCAAGGTCCTCATCGCCGGTAGTTTCGTCTCTTTTAATGGCACGCCCCGGGGCAGCGTGGCGCGCTTGAATTCGAATGGCACGCTCGACACCACCTTCAATCCGGGCATCGGGGCCAACGGCACTGTCTATGCCATCCTGTTGCAGGCCGATGGTAAGATCATGATCGGCGGCGATTTCAGCACCTACAACGGGTTTTCGGCCAAAAACCTGGCCCGCCTGAACAGCGATGGGTCCTTTGACAGTTCTTTTAATGCGGGCAACGCGCTAACTAACGCCGTGTATGCCTTGGCGGAACAAGCGGGAACGTTTATCAATGCCAGTCGTTCCGCGAGTGGTTCCTCCCCGGAAGATGACAATATCGTCAACGTGGGAGCCTCCTCCGGAATATTGACGGTGGATTATGACATGCTGCAGGTTCCGGATGACATGAAGGTGTTCTATGGCAACACCAACGGGGTTTTGATTTATGACACTACGTCGGTCAGTGGCACGGGCCATTTGGTCATCCCCTTTGGTCCTACCAACGGGCTCACGGCCAACACCATCGAAATTGTCATGAATCAGGGCAATGGCACCCCGGGCACCCTATGGTCTTACACCGCCTCGGTCCAGTCCTCCTTTGCCAACCAGCTCTATGTGGGCGGCGAGTTTACTACGGTGGGCGGCTTGGCCGGTCAGGATCACATCGCCCGGTTGCTCGGGGATGGTTCGGTGGATACGACCTTTGATCCTCACGCCGGCATCAATGGGCCGGTCTATGCCCTGGCCATCCAGCCGGATGGAAATCTGATCGTGGGTGGCGAGTTCACCGTGGTGAATAACCAGCCCAATGCGCGCCTGGTCCGGTTGACCTCCAGCGGCGCGCTGGATTCCAATTTCTATTCCGGCAGCGGCGTGGACGGCTCGGTGTTCAATCTGATGTTGCCGGGCGATGGCACCATTTATGTCGGCGGTGCCTTTACCACCATCAACGGCACTCATCGTCTCGGCTTTGGCCGTTTGAACAGCGACGGCACGGTGGATACCAGCTTTCTCGATACCGCCTACAACCAGTTCGCCGGGCTGCCGCGCGAACGTTACAATGACCCGATCGGGACGGTCATAAGTTCCGGGGTTCAGAGCGATGGCGGGGTCATCATTGGGGGTTCCTTCACTCAGGTGGGCGGAGGGCAGTACGACGCCAATGTGCGTCCGGAAAGCAATCTCAATGCCTATCGCGAAACCTTTACCCGCGACGGCATCCGCAACCGCAACAACTTTGCCCGACTGATCGGTGGCGGTACCCCCGGTCCGGGGAATATCGGGCTGCTCGAAAGTTCCTATTCGGTTGCCAAGAGTGGATCTTCGTTGTTTGCCTCGCTGCTGCGGACGAACGGTAATCTGGGTTATGCCTCAGCCAATTTCTCGGTCCAGCCGATTGTGGCCCAGAGCGGCACGGATTTCAGTTACAGCAGTTCCGCTCCGACATACCCGCTGCGTTGGGAGAATTACTATGCGTATTATTCCCGGATGCACAGCGATGGATTGTATGGCAATAATGACTTTTTAAACAGTATTGGCGGAACGGTGGAAGCGCCGGCGGCTCAAGTCACGGTCAGCATCTTGAATAACCAGACGACCTCGGGCGATGTCAGTTCGCAGTTCCAGCTCGCCAACCCCGCCAATGCGGATCAGTTCTATCTCGGTGGCCAGAACATCCCGCTGGGTGTCGGGCTGGGGATGTCCGTCGCGCCCATGACGATTGTGGATGATCAGCACCAATCCGGTTTGCTGATGGGATTTGCCTCGGCAAACTATTTGAGCAGTGGTGGCAATGTGCCGATTGGCGTCATTCGAACGAATGGTAATTATGGATTGGTCTCCGTGAGTTATAAAACCGATCCCAGTGGAAGTACTGCGGTTTTGGGTAGTGATTACAATTTTACCAGCGGAAATTTGATATTTTTGAATGGTGTGACGAGTAACACGTTCAACGTCACTGTGAAGCAAACTAACTATATTTCCAGTATTGAGAAATTCGTGAACCTCGACTTGTATAACCTGCAGGCTCCTGCCAATGGCATCGCCTCGCTCGGCCTGACCAATGCGGTGCTGCGCATCATCAATCCCAACTTTGCGGGCTTCTTGAACTTCAATACCAATGATTATGAGGTCAATCTGAGTCGCAATGTGGCCTACATCACCGTCAATCGCATCGTCGGCAGCAAGGGGACTCTCACTGCTCAGGTCGTCCCGGTGGATGGTTCGGCCGTCAATGGGGTGGATTACAATGCGGTCACCACCACGCTGACCTGGAACAGCGGCGATGTATCGTCGCGCGTCATCGCGGTGCCGCTTAACAATAGCGGCAGTCTCGGCGGCAGTCTGCAATTTACCGTCAACCTGGCGAACCCGACTTTGAACGGCACGAACGACTCACCCCTCCTTGGCCTCACACCCTCCGCCACGGTCACCATTAATAACGACAATAATTACGGCACCTTCCAGTTCAGCGCGTCGGATTATACGGTCAATGAAATCGGCGGCTTCGCCACGTTGACGGTCACCCGCACCGGTTCTTCGCTGGGCAGTGTGGATGTGAACTACGCCACGTCCGATGCGTCCGCCGTGGATGGCTTGAACTACACCGGTACCAGCGACTTGATTCATTTTGATTATGGTCAGACGACCCAGCAAATCATTGTGCCCATCCTGAACGACAACGTGGTGGATAACCTGTCTCCGGCCGACTTTACCTTCCAGGTGAGTTTGTCGCTGAATAGCCCCGGAACGTCGCTCGGTTCACCCGCCACGGCCAATGTCCACATCGTGGATGCCCAGGCACTCAATCGCCCGCCTGGTTCGGAGGACGTGACGTTTAATACCACCCCCGGCATCGATGGTCCGGTCTTTGCCCTGGCTCAGCAGTCCAATGGACAGCTCATCGCCGGCGGCAGTTTCGCCACCGTGAATGGTTCGGCGTTGAATAATCTGGCACGCTTGAATACGGATGGCACTACGGACACGGCCGGATTCCTCAACGGCTTGGCGGGCGCCAATGGCGCGGTGTATTCCTTGGTCAATCAGGCGGATGACCGCGTGATTTTGGGTGGCCAGTTCACCACCGTGGATGGCGTGGCGCGCAATCGGATCGCCCGCGTCATGACCGACGGGTCGCTGGATACCAGCTTCAACCCGGGCACCGGCCCGGATGGAGCGGTCTACGCCCTCTCGGAAACCTTTGTGAGCGGCAGCCGGAAAGTTTACGTGGCGGGCGCGTTTGCCTCCATCAACACGGTCAGCCGTCCGTTCCTGGCCCGCCTCAACAATAATGGTTCGGTGGACAACACCTTCAATCCGGGCTTTGGCCCGAATGGCAATGTGTATGCCGTGGCCGCGTACCCCAGCAATTCTCCGTATGCCGGCAAGGTGCTGATCGGCGGCGCGTTCACCAACGTCAATAATTTCCCCGCCTCCTATATTGCCCGTTTGAATGCGGATGGCTCGGTGGACACGAATTTTGACAGCGGTCTGGGCGTGGATGGCGTGGTTCGCTCCATCGCCATTCAAAGCGATGACGGCATTCTGATTGGTGGCGATTTCCTGAATGCCTTTGACAGCTATTTTGAGGGCGATACGTTTGCTTCCGCCCACCTGGCCCGGATTTACGATGATGGCTCAGGCTACAGTTACATTGACTCGGATTTTGCCTTCACGCTGGGTTCCGGACCCAATGGCCGCGTGGACGCGATCGCGTTGCAGGCGGATAACCGCATTGTAGTGGCCGGTGAATTCACGCAGGCCAATGGCGTAACCCGCAATAACATCACGCGGCTGTTGGCCGATGGCTCGGTGGACGCCACCATCAACTTTGGCGCCGGGGCCAACGGGGCGGTCTATGCCGCGCTGGTACAAAACGCCGACCAGATGCTGGTGCTGGGCGGCACCTTCACAATCTACAATGCTCTGGCGCACGACCATATTGTTCGCATCTACGGCGGCTCCACGACCGATGCAGGCGCATTTCAATTTACTTCGGCCAATTATCAGATCGCCGAGAATGGCCTGGCTGCGCAGATCACGATCAGCCGTACGGGCGGAACCAGCGGCACCAACTCGGTGGACCTTACCACCACGGCGCTCACGGCGGTGCCCGGTGTGAATTATTCGGATGTTTTCAGGACCGTGGTGTTCCCGCCCGGTGAAGTGCTTCAGACGGTGTCCATCCCGGTGTTGGATGACGGCGTGATCACGCCGGACCTGACGGTGAATCTGGGCCTGTCCAATGCCGGTCCGGATGCGGGCTATGGCGACCAGACCAATGCCGTTCTGACCATTCAAAATGTCGAGAGCGCGGTGTCTTTCGCGACGCCCAATTATTTTGTCTCCAAGTATGTATTGACCGGCCGCGCCAACGTGGATGTCCTCCGTTTGGGTTCCACCAATGGCACCGTCTCGGTGAATTTTGTCACAACCACCAACGGCTCGGCCGTCCCGGGCGTGGATTTCTCGCCCGCCAATGTGACGCTGACGTTCAACAGCGGGGTTTCCGATGTTCAGGTGCAGATCCCGATTCTCACCAATGGGCCCACGCTGGGTGACAAAACGGTGGTGTTTGCTATTTCCAATGCCGTCAATACGGTGATTGTTGCCCCGGCCTTGACCACGCTGACCATTCATGGCACGAACGGGCCGGGTGTGATCAGTTTCCCGACCAATAGCCTCGTGGTGGGTGAAGGCGATACCAATGCCTACATCACCGTCATCCGAACCAACGGTGCGGGCGGGATTGCGGCGGTGAATTATACCACGGTCGTCGGCTCGGCGGTGCCCGGTTTGAACTATGTTACGACGTTTGGCACCCTGACTTTTGCCGATGGCGAGACCAACCGTACGTTTGCCGTGCCGCTCATTGACAATAATTTGGTGCAGGGGCCGGTGATATTCTCGGTCGCGCTGTCAGGCGTGGTCGGGGCCACGCTCTCCACCGCCACCAATGTCAATGTCACGATCCTCGACAATGATGCGGGCATTATGTTCGCCGCGGCTACGAATACCGCCCCGGAAAACAGCGGGTTTGTGTCCGTCCTCGTTGAGCGACTCTACAACACCAACACCGTCGCCTCGGTGCATTATGCAACGGTGGATGGCACGGCCTTGGCCAATGTGAATTATACCCCCGCCAGCGGCACGTTGAACTTCACCAACGGCGAAACCCTGAAGTCGTTGACCATCCCGCTCCTCAACGATACGAATGTGACCGGAGACTTGATTTTTGGCGTCAGTTTGTCCAGCCCCGTGGGTGCCCAACTTCTGTCCCCGAGTAACACGGTGGTGGTGGTGCAGGATGCCGATGCCGGCTTGAGCTTTAACACCAACACGCAACGGGTGCTGAAGAGCGTCGGTCAGGCGACGATCACCGTGGTCTGCTCCAATCCGCGGGTGGAACCCGTGGTGACTTCAACCAATGTGATTCCGTTGCAGGTCAGTTATACCACGGTGGACGGCACCGCTTTGGGCGGCACGGATTACCAGCCGGTCAGCGGCACGCTGGTCTTCACCAACGGCCTTGGCACGAACACATTCACCGTGCCGATTTTCAACGCCGGCACCGTCACCGGCGACAGGGCTTTCACCGTGGTGCTGACCAATGCCACCGCCCCGGGCCAGATCACCCCCTACGCCACTCAGTCGGTGGTGATTGCCGAGAGTAACTCCGGTCTCGAATTCTCCGCGTCCAACTACAAGGTGTTCAAGAATGGCATCACTGCGGCCATCACGGTCTTGCGCACCGGTTACACCAATAGTGTGGTGTCGGTGGATTATCTGGCCACCAACGGCACGGCCATTGCCGGCGTCAACTTTGTGCCGACCAGCGGGACGCTGATCTTCCCCAACGGCGTGACCAGCCAGAGTTTCAATGTGACGCTCATCGCCAACAACGTGGTGCAACCGAACCTGTCGGTGCTCCTCCAGTTGTCGAATCCGACCAACGGCCTGCTCCTCGCGCCGAGTGCGGCGACTCTCACCATTCTGGAAAACGGTGGCAGTTATGTGATCCCGGCCGGATCTCAGCTGGTCACCAATTACACGTCGCACCTGACCGATGGCATCATCTATTCCAACGATACGGTGCAGGTGCTGTTTGGTCTCCGCGATAGCGCTGGTTTGCGGGTGACCAATCTGTATGCCTACCTGCTGCCGACCAATGGGGTGGTCTCGCCCGCCCCGGCCAGTCAGAACTATGGCCCGTTGACGGTCTATGGCCACTCGGTTTCACAGCCCTTCACCTTTACGGCCCATGGCACGAATGCCTTGTCCATTGCGCCCACTCTGGCGCTGTATGACAACGCCAAGTTCATCGGCACGGCGGTGTTCGGCTACACCCTCGGCACCTGGTCCACCGCCTTCGCTAGCACGAACGCCATTACGATCAATGACAACACCAACGCCTCGCCTTATCCGTCTGTGATTAGCGTCAGCGGGATTGGCGGCACTCTGATTAAAGCGAGCGTCACGCTGACTAACTTGAGTCACACCTCGCCGTCCGACATCGATGCCCTTGTGGTGTCTCCGGCCCAAAAGAACACGCTGATCATGGCCCATGCCGGCGCGCAGTTTACGGTCAATCACCTCACGGTGACGCTGGATGATGCGGCCACCAATGCGCTGCCCCGCTTCTCGGTGATCACCAATGGGGTTTATAAACCCACCGGTTATCTGCCGGTGAAAAACTTCCCCTGAGTCCCGAATTTGAATGAGAGATTTTATGAGCAAGATGATTTTTAAGCTGGGTTTGGGATGCCTGCTGGTTGCCGGAGTGATCCGGCCCGCCGGCGCGGCTCAATCTTCCGGCGTCACGTTGTCAGGCCATGTGCCGGCGGCGGTGGCGGGTCTTTCCCCGGTGTCCGCGCTGGCGACCACCACTATGTTGCATTTGGCCATCAGCCTCCCCCTCCGCAACCAGTCGGCCTTGAACACCCTGCTCCAGCAGCAGTACG